>AGFT01141579.1_pt1 | contig 54551 bp, 50 predicted proteins | sample 305848 | NCBI WGS metagenome assembly AGFT01 (sample SAMN02954282, study PRJNA62043) | ant fungus garden metagenome | biome: terrestrial; feature: Atta colombica fungus garden; material: fungus garden; isolation source: Atta colombica fungus garden bottom | host: Atta colombica | place: Panama...
CCAGGCCGCTGTTACCGGCGCGAGCGGTACGGCCGATGCGGTGAACGTGCACTTCCGGATCCCAGGCCAGCTCGAAGTTGACCACCATCTCCAGGGATTTAATGTCCAGCCCGCGCGCCGCGACGTCCGTAGCAACCAGGATGCGCGCGCTGCCGTTGGCGAAGCGCACCAGGGTCTGATCGCGATCGCGCTGCTCCAGATCGCCGTGCAGGGATAAGGCGCTCTGTCCGGCCGCATTCAGGGCATCGCATACCGCCTGGCAGTCTTTTTTGGTGTTGCAAAAAACGACGCAGGAGGCGGGCTGGTGCTGGCTGAGCAGCTTTTGCAGCAGCGGAATTTTACCGTGCTGGGACGTTTCAAAAAACTGCTGCTCGATGGAAGGCAGCGCATCAACGCTGTCGATCTCGATGGTCAGCGGGTTCTGCTGCACGCGCCCGCTGATGGCGGCAATGGCCTCGGGCCAGGTAGCAGAGAACAGCAGCGTCTGACGGCCTGCCGGAGCGAAGCGAATCACTTCATCGATGGCGTCGCTAAAGCCCATATCCAGCATGCGGTCCGCTTCGTCCATCACCAGCGTTTGCAGCGCGTCGAGCGAGACGGTGCCCTTCTGCAGGTGATCGAGCAGGCGGCCCGGGGTTGCCACGATGATGTGCGGCGCGTGCTGGAGAGAATCACGCTGCGCGCCAAACGGCTGCCCGCCGCAGAGCGTCAGAATTTTGGTGTTGGGCAGAAAGCGCGCCAGTCGACGCAGCTCCCCCGCCACCTGGTCGGCCAGCTCGCGGGTCGGGCACAGGATCAGCGACTGGGTTTTAAACAAACCGGCATCAATATGCTGCAACACGCCCAGGCCAAACGCGGCCGTTTTCCCGCTGCCCGTTTTAGCCTGCACGCGGACATCGCGTCCTTCAAGAATGGCAGGCAGTGCGGCAGCCTGCACGGGGGTCATGGTGAGATAGCCCAACTCGTTGAGATTCTCAAGCTGGGCGGCAGGCAGAACATTAAGCGTAGAAAAAGCGGTCACAATAGTCTCTCGTGGTCATTATCGCAGACGGATGGCGCGTATCCTCGCAGATCTCCGCTAACGATGCGACATTTTAATCGGCTCTTCGTCTGGCGGGGGGTCCGGCATCGGCTGCGGGCGCGGAATGGGATCGGGCATCGGCGTCGGGTCGGTGGGGACCGGATCGGACTGGCGTACGTTCAGTTGTAACATAATCATTTGCTCCAGCGTTGTGGGGTGCTCTTTTAGGGTAGACGCTGAGTAGCCAGAGGCAAATAAAAGACGCACAGCAGGTAGGTGAATCAATGGCAAGCGGCAGTAGACGCGGCTTTCAGGACTTGCTTTGGTCAATATGGAAGAAAGACAGGATAAACAGGCATTACAGACTTTCTCTTTAAATCCGAGAAAGCCTGTAATAGGGATGTCATTAACTTTAACGCTCTTATTTTTTTATAAACGCTAAAATGTCTTTGTTAATAACATCTGCGTGTGACGTGTGCATGCCGTGCGGGAAGCCTTCGTAAATCTTAAGTTCATTATTCTTAATGAGCTTATTTTGCAGTAATGCAGCGTTTTTATAAGGCACAACCTGGTCGTCATCACCTTGCATTACCAGTACCGGGACGGTTAATGCGTTGAGATCTTCAGTTTGGTCTGTTTCTGAGAAAGCCTTAATGCCTTCATAATGTGCCTTAGCACTGCCCATCATTCCCTGACGCCACCAGTTCGTGATGGTTCCCTGAGAAACGTCTGCCCCGGATCGATTGAACCCGTAAAAAGGCCCGCTGGCGACATCAAAATAAAATTGTGAGCGATTTGCTGCCAGCGACTTTCTGAACTCATCAAACACGCTGACTGGCGTACCTTCAGGATTGTTCTCAGTTTTGACCATCAGTGGAGGAACTGAACTTATCAGAACGGCTTTGGCAACGCGGCCCTGCGGCTGGCCGTATTTAGCAACATATCTCGCAACCTGCCCACCGCCCGTCGAGTGGCCAATGTGAATGGCGTTCTGTAAATCAAGAGATTTTACAACGGCATCGACATCAGCGGCATAATGATCCATGTCGTGTCCATCGCTGACCTGATCGGAACGGCCGTGACCGCGCCGGTCGATGGCTACCACTCGGTATCCTTGCGCCAGGAAGAACATCATTTGGTTATCCCAGTCATCCGCGCTTAACGGCCATCCATGATGAAAAACGATAGGCTGAGCATCATGAGAACCCCAATCTTTATAGAAAATATTTACACCATCTTGCGTCTTGGCATACGTCATATCAGCACTCCTGACAATGTATTGATGAAGAGAGATCTTCACGCATTTTGGCAATCAACAGATGTTAACGTTATATTGCCCCCTTAAGGGTAGAGCAACACGGTAGATGTACAAGAAAAAACAGAAATTAATGCTAAGATTTATCTTAAGCTCATAATAATCATAGAATTCAGATTTAAAAGAGGTGATTTTATAGAAATGGCGCTTTTGCCAGCTCTTATTTTTTGGAAACTATAGAATATATATTCCGGAATTAACCGAATAATACGGATAACGATCTCAAACTCTTAATTTAATTTTGAATAAACCAGGCTGACGCACAGGATGCCAACTTGCCATAATGACTGCCGGACGCTCAGCGGCTGATGGGATGTGAACTCAAAGGGGATGAATGTGGGTTGAGGCCAGTGCGTGACGCCCTCTCGGTTGGCAGGTAAAACGTAAAGACAAAAAAAAGCCGACTAATTTAGTCGGCGTCGTACGAATCAATTGTGCTATGCAGTAATTCAAAAAAAGGAAGTAAGACAATATGGAGCGCAACGCCCATCGCTTGACGTTGCATTCACCTGCGGGACTAATAGTGCACCTTACGAGGTCGATGTTTATTGACCTCGCTCAATTAAAATGTCGTTTTGAGGCGCGTAAAGCGGCGAAAAAGCACAATTTTACAACCATTTACTGCGATGCAACCACCATGTTACACCCCCAATCAAAACAACTAACATGATGCAAAACGCGGAAAAACCGTACCGGTAAGCCCCGCCCGGTATCCCGCCCAGGTTGACGCCGAATAGCCCGGTCAAGAAGGTGCTCGGTAAAAACACCATCGCCATAAGCGACATGGTATACGTTCGTCGCGCGAGCGATTCCTGCATCACCTGCGCAATTTCATCCGCCATCACGGCGGTTCTGGCGATACAGGAGTCGATCTCGTCCAGGCCGCGCCCGAGACGGTCGGCAATATCCTGCATTCTGCGGCGGTGATCGTCATTCATCCAGCTCAGGCGCTCGCTCGCAAGGCGGGCGTAAACGTCACGCTGCGGCGTCATGTAGCGGCGCATCACGATCAGCTGTTTACGCAGCAGCGCCAGAAAGCCGCGCGGCGGAATTTGCTGATCGAGCAGATTATCCTCGAGATCGATGATCTTATCGTGCAGCTCCTCAATGAACTCGCTGGCGTGGTCGGTCAGCGCGTCACATACGTCCACCAGCCAGCTGCCGCAGTCGGTCGGGCCCGTACCCTCTTTCAGATCGTTAACCACGTCATCAAGCGCAAGCACCTTGCGCTGGCGGGTAGAGACAATCAGCCTTTCATCCATATAGAGCCGCATCGCAACGAGCTGATCGGGACGTTCGTCGGTGCTGCCATTGATGCAGCGCAACGTGATCATCGTCCCCTCGCCCATGCGGCTGACGCGCGGCCGCAGGCTTTCACCTGCCAGCGCGTCGCGAACGTTATTCGGCAGCAGCGGCGTCGTTTCTAACCACTGCGCGCTGTCGGGATGGGTATAGTTCAGGTGCAACCAGCAGGGATGTTGACCGTCAATATCATCACTGTTTTCCAGCGGCCTCGCGCCGCCGCGCCCGTCAAACACCCACGCAAAAACCGCGTCAGGAACGTTAACTTCAGATCCTTTAATGCTCTCCACACCGCCTCCACCTATGATCTCTTTCGGTGTCAGTCTAGCTTTCGCTCATCGTTAAGCAATATTTATATGCCCATCACGCTGAATAGGCTCAGAAATCGACCGGGGCGGAAAGCAAAAGCCGGGTTCGACCCGGCTAGTATTTTGTCAGAACGAGGAGGTGGAGTGAGTGGACAGCAGCGGTTGCGGCGTAAACCGCGGCGTACGCGCGCCCTGCGCGGCATCACCGTCAAGGTGGAAGTTCCGCGTCCGGCTCTGCAGCTCAATCACCTGATTGCGCAGAACGTCGGACGAGCCGTTTAGCTCTTCCGCCATGGCCACATTGCTCTGCGTGACGCGCTCAAGTTCAGAAAGTGCAAGGGTGATTTGCGAAATGCCCTTCTCCTGCTCTGACGTTGATGCCGAAATGTCGTCCATCAGCTTGCTGACGTTGCTCGACCCCGCCACAATCTCCTGCATATTTTTTTCTGCCTGCGACACCACGGTTACGCCCTGCGTCACGTTATTGCTGGTGACGTCGATAAGCGTTTTGATATTTTTGGCCGCCTCTGCGCTACGGTGCGCAAGGCTTCTCACCTCACCGGCAACAACGGAGAATCCTTTTCCGTGATCGCCCGCCCTTGCAGCCTCAACGGCCGCGTTAAGAGCAAGGATATTGGTCTGGAAAGCGATACCATCAATAAGCGTGATGATTTCCGTCATCTGCTGCGCGCATTCGGTAATGGACTGCATGTTATTAGCCACCTGCCCCATTAGCTCGCCGCCTTTGCGCGCCTGAAGCGTCGCCGCACTCGCCTGCTCACTGGCGAGGCGGGTGTTATCCGCATTGTTTTTCGTGCTCGCCGCCATCTGCTCCATGCTGGCTGCCGTTTGCACCAGTGAAGCTGACTGCTGCTCCGTCTTGACAGAAAGCTGGGCGCTGCGCGAAGAGAGCTGCTCTGAGAGCGTCATGGCGGTTTGCGAAGATGACCTTATCTCACTCACCAGCGTAGCGATATTGCTGGATAAGCTATTAATTCCCGGAATTAAACGCCCGGCGCAGTTATTGCCAAACTCGGGAATCGAAACCGCAAGATTACCGGCTGTGACTTCTTCAATACTTTTTTTCACAGTATTGATCGGCGTCACAAGATATTTCGTCATGTAGGCCCACAGCAGGAATAACATGGTGAAATTTATAACGTTGATGGTAACTGAAAGCACGGCGCTGTTTGAAAATAAAGCTATTACGCCTGCACTTATCAAAAAACCGCACAGCAGAAAATAGATAATAAAGGTTCTGACGCTCATATTTCTAAGCATGATCGTTCCCACGACTATATATTTTGATCGGCATTAGGTTTTATAGCATCGCGCCAGATATTTGTCCTCACGAGATACTCGCGTTTTTCGTTTCGCAGTTTGATTGCCGTAGTTTTACTTAGGGCGTGATAAAGCATCGCATAATTGAAAATACCCCACCGCTTCTCCCGACCTGCTGGCTGAGATAGTGTAGAGGCGATACCATTAACTTTAGCCATACAATACTACTGCAGGTTTATTTAAGGAGCATTGCTACTTTCTGTGGCGCGAGTTTAGCGCGGCTAAATATCTAAAGCTTAAAATATATCGTATAACTTACGCCTTATAATATCTTTTAGTCTGCTGGTCATTTTTCACGATGAATAACTAACCTTGTTAAGCGAGCATGTCATCATAATGCCCCAACATGCCCGCAAACCTACTCAGACTCTTTTGGCGCGGGATTGCATAATGCTTAACGTATCGTGGGACCCTATTTTAGTAGCCATCTCTTTTCTGGTGGCGTTTATCGCCTCGTTCGTTGCCTTAGACAGCGCGGGTAAAATTCGCCAGGCCAGCCGTAAAGCGGCGCTGTTCTGGCGGCTGGCCGGCGGCGTCACGCTGGGTATCGGAATTTGGTCGATGCATTTCATCGGCATGCTGTCGATGAAAATGCCGACGATCGTGAGCTATCATCTTTGGCTCACCCTGGCCTCGCTGGGCGTTGCGGTGCTCGCCTCTACCCTGGCGATCAATATCGTCGTGCCGGGGAAGTCCCTTTCACGCTTTCGCCTTTTCCTCTCTACGATGATACTCAGCTCAGGCGTGGTGGCCATGCATTATGTCGGCATGGCGGCGCTGATGCTTGATGAGGGAATTATGTGGGACAGGCGCATCGTTCTGCTTTCGATAGCGATTGCCGTCGCCGCCTCTGGCGCCGCGCTGTGGCTGGCGTTTCATCTGCGGGATAAATATAAAGGCGTAGTGATTAATCGCATCGCGGCCGCGATAGTTATGGCAGCCGCCGTTTGTGCGATGCACTACACCGGCATGAGCGCCGCGCATTTCCACGATATGTCCCGCACGCTGCCGGGTGGAATCAGCGAGCTGGGCCTTTCAATTTGGGTGTCCGTCACAACCCTGTGCCTTCTGGGGATCATGCTGATTATCTCCCTGGTGGATTCACACTGGCGCACCAGCCGGCTGACCGACAATCTACGACAGCTAAACCAGCAGCTTGAGCTACAGCCGAATTTTGATGCCCTCACGGGCCTGGTTAATCGCCAGCAAATGGATATGCTGCTGCACAATACGCTGCTTAATAAGAAGCCGTTTGGCCTGGTCTTCCTCGACGTCGACCGCTTCAGGCGCGTGAATGACGCGTGGGGGCACCAGGTGGGCGATGAGCTGCTGGTCAACGTCGCGCAGCGCATTACCGCCAGGCTAAGCCGTGACATGACGCTGGCGCGGCTGGGCGGCGATGCGTTTATCTTACTCCTGCCAGAGACCGACGGCGAAAAGCTGAGCGCGTTGCTTCCTTCCCTTCTCGAGGATGCGCGCAGGCCGCTCTCTCTGTGCGGCCATGCGCTAAGCTGCACGCTTAGCGCGGGCGTGAGCCTCTATCCGGATCACGGCGAAACGCTGCACGAGCTGAAGCTTAAAGCGGATGTTGCCATGCAGCACGTTAAGCGCGAAGGACGCAACCGCTGGGCGGTTTATCGCCCGGATATGTCAACCAACTTACCCACCGAGCCGGCGTTTTTACAGGAACTGTCTCAGGCGCTTGCGCGCGATCGGTTTGAGCTGTGGTACCAGCCCATCTGGCATGCCGAGCAAAACGCCATTCACGGCTTCGAGGCCCTGCTTCGCTGGCGGCATCCGGAGCAAGGCATTTTGCTGCCGAACCTGTTTTTGTCCACCCTGGAGCAAACCGGTTTAATTATCCCCGTTGGGAACTGGGCCATTGAGGCGGCTTGCCGACAGCTGAACTTCTGGACGGAACAGGGATTTAGCCAGTGGACACTCTCATTTAACCTGTCCCCGGCGCAGTTTGAGCAGCAGGATATCTTTCAGATCGTCTCCACGGCGCTGCAAAAATATAACCTTGCGCCATCCCGGCTCATTCTGGAGGTCACAGAAAGTACCGCGCTTAAAAATCTCGACCGCAGTATTGAATTGCTTAATGCATTTAATCAGACTGGCATTGCCGTCTCGATTGATGACTTCGGCACCGGTTATTCTAACCTGCTGATGTTGAGCGTTTTACCCGCCAAAGAGCTCAAAATCGATAAATCTTTTATCAGTTCGATGCTTGAAAACGATAAAAATCGCAAGCTGGTGGAAACCATCGTCAATATTGCTAAAACGATGGAAATGAACGTCGTCGCGGAAGGTATTGAGACGGAGGAGCAGCAAAATATTCTTACGGAGCTGGGCTGTGATTATCTTCAGGGTTATCTTTTCTCCCGGCCCCTGCCTGCTGAGCAAATTCCCTGGCTATTGCTGCAGAAAAATTCCGATAAACAAATTATACCTATTGGTAAAGTGCATACCGAATCGCCTGCCGTTTCTCAAAAACATCATGGCTGATAAAAAGGAATGACCTATGCCGCAACATGAGTTCGATGCGCTTAACCTTATTCAGACGCCAGTATGGGTGATTTCACCCGCTTCCGAACGCATTATTTTTGCGAATGCGACCGCCATAGAGGTAATGGGAAAGAGTACGCTTGAAGACATGCGCAGTGGAAATTATTCCGCCAGCGCGCAAACGTCGCTTTCGCTGTATGTGCCCGATTTAAAAAACTCCCGCGAAATAGTTGAGATCTGGACGGTGTGCCGCGACGCAAATCTCGCCCCCTTTAGCTGTCGCGTAACGCTTGCCGATTTTGCTTCTCACGGCGAGGTTATCGTTTTCGAAGGCATTGCACCGGGCGCGCCGACCGGGCTTAAAGCCAGCCGTTCGGCAAGCTATCAGCGTAAAAAGCAGGGATTTTACGCCCGATTTTTTTTCACCAATACGGCCCCGATGCTGTTGATTGACCCGGCCCGGGAAGGTCAGATTGTTGATGCGAATCTTGCCGCGCTAAATTTTTACGGCTACTCCCATGACGAGATGTGCAGCAAGCATACCTGGGAAATCAACGCGCTGGGGCGCGATATCCTGCCCATCATGACGGAGATAGCCCGCCTGCCCGGCGGGCATAAACCGCTCAACTTTGTCCACCGTCTGGCTGACGGCACGACGCGACATGTGCAAACCTATGCCGGGCCGATTGAAATCTACGGCGACAAGCTGATGCTGTGCATCGTTCACGATATTACCGAGCAAAAGCGGCTCGAGCTTGAGCTTGAACAGGCCGCGCAGCACGATGCGATGACCGGGCTGCTTAACCGCCGACAGTTTTACACCATTACCGAGTCGCAGCTCCCCACCCAGCAGCAGTTCAGCCTGCTGCTGGTCGATACCGATCGTTTCAAGAGCATCAACGATGTGTTTGGCCATTTGAAGGGGGATGAGGTCCTTGTTTCCCTTGCCCGCACGCTGGAGGCCTGTATCCGGACAGAAGACTACGTGTTCCGCTGGGGCGGCGAGGAGTTCGCGATCCTGCTTCCGCGAACCCCTCTTGAAACGGCGATGCAGATCGCCGAAACCATTCGCGTTGCCGTATCACGCATCGCAATCCCTGGCCTGCCGCGTTTTACCGTCAGCATTGGCGTTGCGCGACGCGAGCAGAGCGAAAGCATTGACGAACTTTTCAAACGCGTGGACGACGCGCTGTATCGCGCCAAGAACGAGGGTCGGAATAAAGTCCTTGCCGCATGAAGCTGGAGTATTGATTAAACCCCCGCTACAATGCCCACTCAAAAATAATGCGTTCAGGTGGCTAGATTATTCAATGGGGAAAACAGAAATAATACTCATCGTAATTATTGCCTGCCTGATTATTTTCGGCCTGTGGTTTATTTTCAGCGGTGAGATATGGCTATGGGTAGGTTACCTGGAAAACTCACTGTATCCGAGCATTGAGACGCCTTAATAGCAGGTATTAACCGTTTATTTATTAACAAAAAAGCCCGTTCGCAGACGGGCTTTTTTATTTTGTCACGGGCGATCAATGTTTTTCAATATACATCGTCCGGCTATACGCCACGTCTTCCGGGTTGCCGATCGGATAGCCCTTCACCCACGGTTTGATCAGCCGCCCGTTGGTGTACTGATAGATAGGCGCAATCGGCGCTTTCTCCAACAGGATTTTCTCAGCCATGTTGTAATCCGCGTTGCGCGCTTTCGCCGTGGTTTCAAGCGACGCCTGATTGATCACCTTGTCGTAGGCCGGATCGTTAAAGCGGGAAATGTTGCCGCTGTGGGTCGAGGTAAGCAGCGACAGGAACGTCGACGGCTCGTTATAGTCCCCTACCCAAGAGGCGCGGATCACGTCGAAGTTGCCGGTGTTGCGACTATCGATGTAGGTTTTCCACTCCTGGTTTTGCAGCTTAACGTCTACGCCCAGGTTTTTCTTCCACATCGACGCCACGGCGATAGCAATCTTCTGGTGGTTTTCCGAGGTGTTATACAGCAGGGTCAGCTTCAGCGGGCGCTGCGGACCATAGCCCGCCGCCTGCAGCAGCGTTTTGGCCTGCGCGTTCAACTCCTGCTGCGACATCTGCTCAAACGGCGAGGTCTCCGGCGTGAAGCCCGCCGTCACGTCAGGCGTGAAGTGCCATGCCGGCTTCTCACCCGTGCCTAAAACCTTGTCCGCCATAATTCGGCGATCGATAGTCATGCTCAGCGCGAGGCGCACGCGGGCGTCCGCCGTTGGGCCTTTCTGCGTGTTAAAGGCGTAGTAGTAGGTTCCAAGCTGCGGCGGAGTATAGACCTGCCCCGGAATGTCCTTCAGCAGCTTTTGGTACATGTTTTTCGGGAACGATTCGGTGATATCAATATCACCCGCCAGATAGCGCTTGGTGGCCGATGATTCCTGATTGATCGGGATAAATGTGACCTTTTTAATCACCGTCTTCGCGTTATCCCAATAATGCGCGTTCGGCTCAGCCACCAGCTTCTCATTGACCACGCGATCCTTAAGCACATACGCGCCGTTCCCGACCAGCGCCCCCGGGCGGGTCCACTCTTTGCCGCTTTCCACATTGGCCTTTTGCACCGGATAAAAAGCGAAGTTTGCCGTCAGGTTGCTGAACCAAGGGAGCGGTTTATTCAGCTCGACGCGCAGGGTTTTGGCGTCCACGGCCGTTACCCCGAGCGTGTTCGGCGCAGCCTTACCGTCGATAATCGCCTGCGCGTTGTTAATGCCCGCCAGGGCGGCAAACCAGGCAAACGGCGATGTGGTTTTCGGGTCAACCAGGCGCTGCCAGCTGTAAATGAAATCTTGCGCCGTCACCGGCGTGCCATCGGACCATCTGGCGTTATCGCGCAGCGTGAACGTCCAGATGCGGTTATCGTTGCTTTGCCAGCGCGTCGCCACGCCGGGCGTGATTTCCCCTTTTTCGTTCTGGTTGACCAGCCCTTCATAGAGATCGCGGATCACCTGAATTTCCGGCAGGCCAACGGCTTTCGCCGGGTCCAGCGAAGCCGGTTCATCTTTAATATGGCGAACCAGCTCCTGCTTTTGCGCCAGCACCGTTCCCTTTGGCACATCGGCAGCGTAAGAGAGTGAAGAGAGTCCGCACAGCCACAGCGCAGAACAGAGTAGCGAAACAGGATGCTTCATGAGATCCCCTTTTAAAAAGTCAGCAAACGAACGGATGCGTAATTATTTGTTTCGACACGAAGAAATGCAAATGACTTGCGCCGGAAAGTTGATATCTGACAGCTTCTGCGGGCGCTGAAACCATTTGATTAACCGCCAGTTTTGCACAACACTGCCAGAAGTGACTCTCTATTAGGATTTGCTATGACACTCACCCGACCACGAACGGAACGCGGCGCGTTCCCGCCGGGCACTGAACATTATGGCCGTTCATATCTGGGCGCTCCGCTGATCTGGTTCCCTGCTCCGGATGCCGATCGCAGCAGCGGCTTAATCATTGCGGGCACGCACGGCGATGAAAACTCCTCCATCGTCACCCTCTCCTGTGCGCTCCGCACGCTGGCGCCAAACCTGCGTCGCCACCACGTCATTCTGACCGTCAATCCGGACGGCTGTCAGCTTGGCCTGCGTGCGAACGCGCGCGGCATAGACCTGAACCGCAATTTCCCCGCGGCCAACTGGCGCGCCGGGGAGACCGTCTACCGCTGGAACAGCTCGGCAGAAGCGCGGGACGTCGTGCTGCTGACGGGGGATACGCCCGGCTCGGAGCCCGAAACGCAGGCGCTGTGTCAGCTTATCCATAAGATCCACCCGGCCTGGGTGGTCTCTTTCCACGATCCGCTGGCCTGCATTGAAGATCCTCGCCACACCGCTCTCGGCCAGTGGCTTGCCGACGCCTTCGCCCTGCCGCTCGTCACAAGCGTAGGGTATGAAACGCCGGGATCGTTTGGCAGCTGGTGCGCCGATTTGAGCCTGCACTGCATCACCGCCGAGTTCCCGCCCATTTCGTCCGACGAGGCGAGCGAAAAGTACCTTAAGGCGATGGTCGAGCTGCTGCGCTGGCAGCCTCAGGGATGAAGCTCGCCGGTGGTGAAATTGAGGGCTGGCGAGACGTCCACCGCCAGCCATGTCGGGCCATCAAGATCGGCAAATCGCACCTTATTCACCAGCGGCAGCGCCGCGCCGATCGCCCGTGATGTACACAGCATACAGCCCAGCATCAGGGCAAAGCCCTGCGCCTGCGCCGCCGCGGCCAGAGCAAGCGCTTCCGTCAGGCCGCCGGTTTTATCAAGCTTAATGTTCACCATCTCATAGCGGCCCTTGAGCTTTGCAAGGCTGTCGCGGGTGTGGCAGCTTTCGTCGGCGCATATCGGCAGCGGGTGAATAAAATTCTCCAGCGCCGCGTCTTCCCCGGCGGGCAGCGGCTGCTCCAGCATCGCGACGCCGAGATCGGCCAGCAGCTGGCAGCGCGCGGCCAGCCCTTCGGCATGCCACGACTCGTTCGCATCCACAATCAGCGTGGCCGTTGGCACCGCCGAACGAATCGCGACCATGCGCTCGCTGATCAGGCGGTCGTCGAGCTTAATCTTTAATAGCGTAGCGCCGGTCTCAACCAGCGCCCGCGCGCTTGCCGCCATCTGCTCGGGCTCGCCAATCACCACCGTTTGCGCAGTGACGATGGATTCCGGCAGCGTCGCGTCCAGCAGCGTGGCCAGGGACTTTTGCTGCTTTGCCGCCTCGAGGCTCCAAAGCGCACAGTCGATGGCGTTTCGCGCGGCGCCCCCCGGCAGTTCAGACTGCAGCGCCTCTCGCGACAGCCCCGTTTGCAGCGCGGGCACCAGCGACATAATCTGGGCCATGACCGAGGCGAGGCTCTCACCGTAGCGCGGGTACGGCGTACACTCTCCCACGCCCTTTACGCCGTCTTCTTCTATCTCGACCACCACGACGCAGGCCTCGCTGCGGCTGCCGCGGGAGATCACAAACGGGGAATGTAATGGCCAGGCTTCTTCATAGACCTTAACGCTTCTCATCACTGACTCCTTGCGGCCCGGTAAGGCGAAAAAATTGGTTTGCCGTGTTATCCGCTGTTGGCATACACTAGCCACGACGTTAACTATATGTAAACAGGAAGATATCTATGTCACAACTCGTTCATTTCCAGGGCAACCCGGTTGCTGTTGCAGGTTCCATTCCGCAGGCCGGCAGCAAAGCGCAGGCATTTACTCTGGTGGCTAAAGATCTGTCTGACGTCACGCTGTCTCAGTTTGCTGGCAAACGCAAAGTTCTGAACATTTTCCCAAGCATTGATACCGGCGTGTGCGCCGCATCCGTGCGTAAATTCAACCAGCTGGCGACCGAAATGGACAACACCGTTGTGCTGTGCATTTCCGCCGATCTGCCGTTCGCCCAGTCTCGCTTCTGCGGCGCGGAAGGTCTGAGCAACGTAATTACCCTGTCCACCCTGCGCAGCCAGGACTTCCTTGGGAAGTACGGCGTTGGCATTTCTGAAGGCGCGCTGAAAGGCCTGGCTGCCCGTGCGGTTCTGGTGCTGGACGAAAACGACACCGTTCTCTTCAGCGAGCTGGTGAATGAAATCACCACCGAGCCGGATTACGCTGCCGCCCTGGCGGTGCTGAAAGCGTAATATCGCGCGTAAAAAAAGCCTCTTTCACAGAGGCTTTTTTTTATTCGTCACTTTTTTTCTGGTTCAGCCCATACTCGCGCAGCTTGTTCGCAATCGCGGTGTGCGATACGCCAAGACGCTTGGCCAGCTTACGCGTGCTCGGATAGCTGCGGTAAAGCTGCGTCAGCACCGAACGTTCGAAGCGGCTGGTAATGTCGTCTAAAGACCCTTCCATCGCCTCCTCGCCTACCGACACCGTTCCCGCATCGTAATCCGGCAGCAAAATATCCTGCGGCCGCAGCTCGTAGCCTTCGAGCTGGGTGAGCGCCCGATAGACCGCGTTTTTGAGCTGACGAATGTTGCCCGGCCAGCCGTAGCGCGTGAGCACCGTGCCCAGGTCGGCGGAGAGCTTAGGCCGCGGCACGCCCTGTTCGTCGGCAAAGCGCGCCACGAAAAGTTCGGTCAGCGGCATAATATCCTGCGGGCAGTCGCGCAGCGGCGGAATATTCAGCGTTAGCACGTTAAGGCGATAATAGAGATCCTCGCGAAAGGCCCCTTTTTGCACCAGCTCGACCAAATTTTTCTGGGTGGCGCAAATCACGCGCACGTCGACGTGCACTTCATGGTCTTCACCCACGCGGCGGAAGGTGCCGTCGTTCAGGAAGCGCAGCAGCTTAGCCTGCATGCGCGGGGACATTTCACCGATTTCGTCCAGCAGAACCGAGCCGCCGCTCGCCTGCTCGAAGAAGCCTTTTTTCCCCTCCGGCGCGTGGCCGAACAGCTCGCTTTCAACGGCATCTTCCGGAATCGACGCGCAGTTTAGCGCCAGGTAAGGCTTTGCCGCCCGCGGGCTGGCAAGATGCACCGCGTGGGCCAGCAGGTCTTTGCCGGTGCCGGTATCCCCTGTAATCAGCAGCGGTGCCGTCAGGTTCGCCAGCTTCCGCGCCTGATCGACCACGTGCCGCATTTTAGGGCTGACCGCAATAATCTGGCTAAATGCCCCCACGTCCTGGCTGGAAAGGTTTTGCAGCTGGCGGCCCATGCGCACCGTGGATCGCAGCATGATCACGGCGCCGGTCAGCACGCGGTCGTCATTCTCGCCCTTCAGGTAGACCGGGGTAATTTCCATCAGGAAGTTCTGCCCGTTAATCACCACGTGCTCGCTGTGCGTGTTCTGCGGGTTGCTGTCCAGCCAGCGCTGGAAGTTAAAGCCGGGAATCAGCTGGGTGGCGTGGTGATGGCTGAGCTTGTCCTGATTTTGCGCAAAGAGCTGGCAGCTGGCGAGGTTAACGCGCTCAACTTTGCTTTTCAGATCCAGCGACAGGAAAGGCTCCGGCATCGCTTCCAGCAGCGCACTCAGCGCCAGATGCTCGCGCTCTGACGGCATCCAGGGAATGGTGCGCACGTCCGTAACGCCAGCGATACGGCGGATTTCCGCCATCAGGCTGCTGAAGGTGTTAAATTCAATTTCGGCAAAATTGAGGTAAATTCTCCCGACGGGGTCGATCTCAATGCCACGTAAATCAATGCTACGTAAAACAAGCAGATCGAGTAACTCGCGGGTCAGACCGAGACGGTCTTCACAAAAGACTTCCAGACGCATGGGAAATTCACCGTTTAAGCCATTAACACTAAAATGATATGTCAGAACGCGGCGATCGGGAAGGTGGCTGTCAAGAATTATTGACAGCCAGCACGATTAGTGAACAAACGGGCTTACGACGTCGGCTTTTTATTCAGGGTTTCCTTAAGCTGGCCGATCAGCTCGCGGCGAAAATCCCCCAGGCGCGGTTTGTCGCCGTCGATCCACGGCAGCGGGCGGCAGACCTCCATCGCTTTGATGCCGAGGCGCGCGGTCAGCAGTCCGGCACCGATCCCCTGTGCCGCGCGGGCCGACAGCCGGGCGGCCAGATCCTGCGACACCCAGTCCATGCCCACCTCCCGCACCAGCTCGCTGGCACCGGCAAACGCAATGTTCAGCAGCACCAGCTTGAACAGGCGCAGGCGGCTATAGTAGCCAAGCTCGATGCCGTAGAGGTTAGCAATGCGGTTAATCAGGCGCAGGTTGCGCCAGGCAATAAACGCCATGTCGACCAGCGCCAGCGGGCTGACGGCGATCATCAGCGTTGACTCTGCGGCAGAGCGGCTAATCTCGCGACGCGCCTGCGCGTCCAGCACCGGCTGGACCATATGCGCGTAGAGCGTGACCACTTCCCGATCGTTTTGCGTTTCGTGGATCGCCGCATACCAGCGCTGGAGCGCCGGATGAGACTGATCGATTCCGGCCTGCCTCGCCAGCGCTTCGCAGAACGCGCGCCCTTTTCCGGTGCCGTGGCTGTGCAGCAAATCGCGCGCCTCATCACGCTCGTGCGCGCGCTGGCGCAGCCGCCACAGCCTGCGCCACTCGGTGGCAACCGACCCGACCCCGGCTCCGACGATAAGCGCCCCTGCCGCACAGCCGCCCAGCGCAACCCAGTCCTGCGTTTGCCAGGCGTTAACCGCCCACTGGACGCCCTGCCCAACCACGCTCGCGCCGAACAGCACCAGCCCGGTCGTTACCATTTTGCGCCACAGGCTGCGCTTTGGCCGCAGCGCGGCTTCAACCACCGCCTCGGCCTGCCCCTCTTCAACCAGCGGATCTTCCGCCAGCGCGGGAGCAAAATTCTCCGCCTGCGTGCCGCTGAACGTCTGGGACGTTTTAAATACCGTCTGCTGCTCCTGCTCGAGCGGCCCGGTGAAATCAATGCGCGGTTTTAACGGTTCCGTCATCGCAGTTTATCTCCAATCAAAAACTCCAGCGCCGCGTCCAGCCGAATATGCGGTAGCGGCTGGTCAACGCTCATCGCCTGCGGGCGAAAGGCCTCAAACTGAAAGCCCTGGTTTTGCCAGAAGGCCTGTCCCGGCAGGCGCGCGGGGACTTCACCCGGATAAACCGTCAGCGGCTCGCCGTCGCTGAGGCGGTTGCCGCGCAGCGCCGGGATTTTCTCGCCGTTGACGTCAATCAGCCCGCTCTGGGTTGCCTGGACCGACGCCAGCCCCAGGCAATCCATGCCGATCCCCTCAAACGCCGCGTTCTGCCACGCGTCCTGCACCAGCTGCTGGAGCAGAGAAACCATGTTGGCGTGCTGATCGACCGTGACGTGGTCCGCCTTGGTAGCGGCGAACAGCAGCTTGTCGATCACCGGCGAAAACAGGCGGCGGAACAGCGTGCGCTGCCCGTAGTGGAAGCTTTGCATCAGCTGAGTGAGCGCCAGGCGCATATCGTTAAACGCCTGCGGCCCGCTGTTTAGCGGCTGCAGGCAGTCCACCAGCACGATCTGGCGGTCAAAGCGTAAGAAGTGATTTTTGTAGAAGCCCTTTACCACCTTTTCACAGTAGTAATTATACCGCTCGCGCAGCATACCGGCGTTGGTGTGCTTCTCCGCCTGGGCCAGCTTCGACTCACCGATGCCGTCCACGTCCGGCCACGGGAAAAACTGCAGCGCGGGCGCACCCGCCAGATCGCCGGGCAATACGAAGCGGCCTGGCTGAATAAAGTGCAGACCTTCCCGCTTGCATCGGTGCAGATAATCCGTCCAGGCTTCGGCGATGCGCGCCAGGCGGTTTTCATCGGCAGGCGCAAGCGGATCTAAGCCCTCGCAGAGCTGCCGCCACTGGGCGGACCATTCCGCCCGCGGCCCCTGCAGCAGGCCGGTCATTTGCCGCGACCAGCTCAGGTAGTCCTGCGCCAGCATGGGCAAATCGAGCAGCCACTCGCCGGGGTAATCGACAATTTCCAGATACAGCATGGACGTATCCTTGAAGTGGCGCATCAGCGACTCGTTAGACCGAAAGCGCAGCGCCAGGCGGATTTCACTCACGCCGCGCGTCGGGGTCGGCCAGGTGGGCGGATCGCCGTACAGCTGCGCCAGCCCTTCGTCGTAGGTGAAACGCGGAATGCCAAAATCACGCTGGGGTACGCGCTTTACGCCCAGCAGGCGCTCTTCGCGCACGGCGCTCAGCAGCGGCAGACGCGCCCCCGCGTGCAGGTTCAGCAGCTGGTTCACCATCGCGGTGATAAAGGCCGTCTTGCCGCTGCGGCTCAGCCCGGTCACCGCCAGGCGCAAATGACGATCCGCACCGCGGTTGACCAGAGAATTAAGTTCGTTTTTAAGTCGCTTCATCGCCGTCCTTCATTGCGGGGAGCCTGGAATGACAGGTTTCAGAATACAATAAATTGGGGCAGATCGTTGATTATCAATTCATAATTATTGCTATTGCCGTTTTTTCTCCAGTAAGATGACTTCAAATAGCTGTCGGTCCTGAGCGAGTAAGGTGTATGTCACCCACCATTTATGATATTGCGCGTGTTGCTGGTGTTTCAAAATCAACCGTGTCCAGAGTGCTGAATAAACAAACGAATATATCTCCTGAAGCGCGCGAAAAAGTGCTTAAGGCCATTGATGAATTAAATTATCAGCCCAACAAGCTTGCCCGCGCGCTGACCACTTCCGGCTTTGATGCCATTATGGTCATTTCGACCCGTTCAACTAAAACCACTGCCGGAAATCCCTTTTTCTCCGACGTGCTTCATGCCATTACCGCAAAAGCGGAGCAGGAAGGGTTTGACGTAATATTGCAAACGTCGAAAAGCAGTGAAGACGACCTGCTTAAATGTGAAAGTAAAATAAAGCAAAAGATGATCAAAGGGATCATTATGCTCAGCTCACCGGCAAACGAATCTTTTTTTTCCCGCCTGGACGCTTACGGCGTGCCGGTAGTGGTTATTGGTAAACTTGAAGGTGATTATCAAAATATCTATTCCGTCGACACCGATAATTTCAGCGACAGCTTTACGCTAACGGAAACGTTTATTCAGCGCGGGCACAGAAAAATAGCCTGCCTGCACGCGCCGCTGGATTATCACGTTTCCATCGATCGCCTGGCCGGTTATAAAGCCGGGCTGGAAAAGCATAATATCGATATTCATCCAGAGTGGATTATAGACGGCGGCTATACGCACGAAAGCGCCCTTGCTGCAGCCTGTGATTTACTGTCATCCGCTAACCCGCCGGACGCCGTATTTGCCACCGACAGCATGAAGCTTCTCAGCCTTTATCGCGCGGCTGACGAATTAAACCTGATGATTCCGGAACAGCTCGCGGTAGCCGGATACGGTGACCCGATGCTGTCGCTGATCCTTACGCCAGCGCCCGCCGGGTTTGAGATCCCGATACGCAGGCTTGGCGAAGAGAGCTGCGATATTCTCTTCAAGCGTATTTCAGGCGGCCAGGTGCCGCAGAAAGTGCTGATCGATACCCACTTTTCACTTTCACCGTCGCTGCGCTAAAACCAGGGGCTGAATGCCCCTGGTGCTTGCCCTTTAGAAGGCGTAATTCACGCCAACGCCCGCGTAGTGGAAACGGTCGCTGTCGCCTTCGTCATGGTCTTCCCACTCATAGGCATATTCGAGCGTCATGGATAAACCATTCGTGAAGTCATAGGCATACAGCATGCCGAGACGGTTAAAATCATGTCCTTCGCGTTCAATATCGTCCTGCCAGTCCCAGTTAGACCAGCGGTCCAGGCCAAGCCGCGTATAGGGCGTGAGCGTGGTATTGCCCAACGCAATCGGCAAATAGGCACGAATTTCCTGGGTGGAAAACTCGCCGTTATTACGCGAACCATCCATATTGAATCCGCGCTCTAAATAGTAATTTACTTTCGCTGAGAATGTTTCGTTAATAGACCACGTAAATCCTGTTTCAGTTTCTACACGGCTATCGGAATACCCGGTTTTTTCCAGATCGTTGGCAAACTGATACATGGCAAACCAGCCGCCAAAGCGCCAGTCATCCGCAAGTTTAATATCCCAGTCGGGCTGGATTTTATAGCGCTGCATATTAGCCGTGCCGTCCTTAGCGCCCTGCTCATCTTTAAAATGGTAGCCATAGTTACGGAAACCGCCGGTCAGCCCCAGCGTGAAATCATCTGTGCCGATAAAGCGATAGCGTAGTTCAACCTCAGGACGATCAAAATAGGTGCCGCGGGTCATACTGCTATAATCAACTGGGCCTTCCTGGTACATCGCCAGGGAGATTGCCCACGCATCCCAAGTGGCGTTAAACCAGACGGAAGGCTCATATAACCCGTCCTTATCGTCGGCTTGCCCTTCGACGTTTTCAATTTCATACATGGCGCCAATATTAAACGCCCACTGATTTTCTGTTTCGCTCGCCTGCGCACAGCTAACCCCTGCGCATAAACAAAGCGCAGCACTTTTTAGTAGAGTACTCATAAGTTATTCCTTTAAAATTAAACAAACAAAAAAGCCGGAAATAGATTCCGGCGTACAACACTTATCGAATAGCCGCTTCCGTTTCTGCATCAAAGAAATGGCATTTATTCATATCGAATTGAATAGCAATATTATCTCCGGCGGCGTAATCATTTGCGGCACTCGCGCGAACGACCAGCTCGTGTCCGCCGACGGTGGCATAGAGCATAAACTCGGCTCCGGTTAGCTCCGCCACGCTCACCTTTGCCTCCGTGCCGCCGCTGCGTTCAGCGGTCACAATATCTTCGGGGCGAATGCCAAACACGATGGCTTTACGCTGATAGCCCTGCGCATTCAGCGCGGCAAGCAGAGCGTCAGGAATTTCCAGACGCAGCGTTTCCGTCACAAAATACCGATCGTCAATCGCGCCGCGAATGAAATTCATCGCTGGCGATCCGATAAACCCGGCCACGAACATGTTTGCCGGCTCGTTATAAACCTGCTTCGGCGCGCCCACCTGCTGGATAATGCCATCCTTGAGGATCACGATACGGGTTGCCATGGTCATGGCTTCGGTCTGATCGTGGGTGACGTAAATCATGGTGGTGTTCAGCTTCTGGTGCAGCTTGCTGATCTCGGCCCGCATCTGAACGCGAAGCTTTGCGTCGAGGTTCGACAGCGGTTCATCCATCAGAAACACCCCGGCCTCGCGCACGATCGCGCGGCCCAGCGCCACGCGCTGACGCTGTCCACCGGAGAGCGCGCCGGGTTTACGCTTCAGGTACTCCCTCAGCCCCAGGATCTGCGCCGCCCAGCTCACCCGCTCTTCGATGATCGAAGGCGCGATTTTTTGCATCTTGAGGCCAAACGCCATGTTGTCGTAGACCGTCATATGCGGATAAAGCGCATAGTTCTGGAAAACCATAGCAATATCGCGAGCCTTTGCGGGCACGTCGTTCATGCACACGCCGTCAATCACCAGCTCGCCCGCGCTAATCTCCTCCAGCCCGGCAATCATGCGCAGCGTCGTCGATTTGCCGCAGCCTGACGGCCCCACAAAAACGATAAACTCCTTGTCCTCAATTTCCAGGTTAAAGTCCTTCACCACGTGGACCTGGTTATCGTAGATTTTCTGGATATGTTTTAGAGAAAGTTGAGCCATTTATGAGTTCCTTATCAATACGGTCCGGGAGGTCCAGAAGTCCGTCAGGCGGTTCCACGTCAGTTCGCGCGTCGATCGAAGCTGCAGCGCCGCACGGTCCAGGCCAGGCCCAATCCCCACGGAAAGCATGCCTGCCGCATTGATCGCCTCGACGCCCGCCGCGGCATCTTCAATGCCTATTGCCTCTTGCGGACGAACGTGTAGCCCTTCGCAGGCCGCCAGGAAAATTTCCGGATCGGGTTTCGAACAGATAATGCGCGAGGCGTCGGCGCAAAAATCGAATGCGCTAGCAATCCCCAGCGCGTGCAGAATGCCCGGCGCGTTGAGGGATACCGACGCCAGACCCGTTTTCACTTTCGCTCTACGGATCTCTGCCAGTAGCTCGCGGATGCCCGGCAGCATCGACGCCTCGGTCAACGACGCCAGAGACTGGACGTAGCGCGTATTTTTCTTACCCGCCAGCGCCAGGCACTGTTTGTCGCTGAACTCCCCTTCTTTACCGCCGTGTCGAAGAATGCGCTGGAGAGATTCCATACGGCTAATGCCCTTCAGCTCATCGTTGAAGGCCTCGTCGATGGAAATTCCAATCTCTTCCGCTACGCTTCGCCACGCGAGAAAGTGAAGGTGCGCGGTATCGGTAATCACCCCGTCTAAATCGAATATCACCGCTTTAAGCATCATAACCACCTCCCGTGGTAGCGGTCCCATTAACAGGCGTCAGAAAGTCCGCAGATGAGAAAATGTGCTGCCCGCTTACGCTCATGCGTTTACCCCAGAGCCTGAGCGTGACGGGTTCTGACGTAATGAGAGTTAAGGCATCGCCGTCAAAGGCAATGTGCATGCGCGCGTTTCGCCAGCGCAAAGAAAACGCGAGCGACTGCCAGTGCGCGGGAAGCCTGGGCGCGAGATGCAGCTCGCCCTCCATTATCTGCAGCCCGGCAAAGCCCTGAACCACGCCGGACCAGATGGCGCCGGTCGCCGCGGCGTGGATGCCCTCATCGCTGCTGTGCGGATCGCTGCCTAAATCAATGGCAACGCCATCGCGCCAGAAGGCATAAGCGCTGGCGGTGTCGCCGCAGCGGGCGGCCACAATGCCGTGAATGGCTTTGCTGAGAGAGGAATCATGGATTGTGCGCGGCTCGTAGAACGCCAGGTTGGCCGCGCACTGCTCGCGCGTAAACCGCTCCGGCAGCAGGTAGTTAAGCATCACAACGTCCGCCTGTTTGAGGATTTGCATCTCATTGACCTCCGCGCGGGAATAGTCGAGCAGGATGGTTTGCTTACCCGCATGCGCCTTATAGCGGCTCAGATCGATAGACGGTTTGGACAGGAAGGTGTCATCCTGCGGGATCACGCCCTCCGCATCGGCCGCCGGGAGCCACAGGCGCGTCAGGAACTGCGCGGCGTTGTGCGAAAATACCGGGTCTTCACGTCCGAATTTCGCCATAAACGCCACCGCGCTCGCCACGTTGTGCCAGGCGAGATAGTTGGTGTAGGCGTTGTTATTAACGTGCTCGGTGTATTCGTCCGGTCCAATCACGTCATGAATTTCCAGCCGACCGTTCACCTCGGTCGCGCGCCCCATCCAGAAGGTGGCGGTTTCGACCAGCAGCGTCAGCCCTTCATTGCGCATAAAGGCGTCATCCTGCGTCGCCTGCCAGTAGGCCACCACGGCCCACGCGATATCCGCCACGATGTGGTGTTCCGCCAGCGCGGAAGCGACCTTCTGCCGCATGCCGGTGCGAATATTGATAGCCGCAAACTCCGGCGTCTCTTCCTGCCCGCTGGCGGCGCTTTCCCACGGGAACAGCGCGCCAGGCCAGCCGTTACGCCGGGCCTTCTCCCGCGCGCCGGAAAGGTTGAGCCAGCGATATCGCAGCAGGCCGCGCGCGACCTCTGGCCGGGTAAAGAGGTGGAAAGGCAGCAGGAAAATTTCGGTGTCCCAGAAGACGTGCCCTTTATACCCTTCTCCGGTCAGCCCTTTCGCCGCAATGCTGCTGCGTTCGTCATGTGCAGGCGTCATGGTCGTCAGATGCCAGACGGCATAATCCATCGCCATTTGATCCTCAGGATCCGAGGACGTCACCGTCAGGCGGCAATCACGCCAGACGCTTTCCCACGCCCTCGCCGAGCTTTCCAGCAGAGAGGCGTAACCCCTGGCGGCGCAGGCGTTAAGATCGGCCAGCGCGTTACGGGCAAAAGAGGCCTGCGAAAGCGCCCTGTCCCGGCGATGCGCGACCCAAATCACCTTCTCAAGCGTTACAGTGTCACCTGCTGCCACGCTAAGCGCGTGATGACTAAGGATCTGGCGGTTTTTCGCGGTAAAGCAGCTGTCGCTGCGCATCGACAGGCGGCAGCTTGCGGTTATGACCACCTCAGACATGCGGTCCTGCGTTTCGTACACCCCCTGCATGACGCGTTCGTCGAATACCCGCACGGACGCTTCATCAAGGTGTTGCCTGCCGCTGTTGGTTTGCGTTGCATCAATGCCGGTTTTCAGCACGATCTGCCCTGCCTCATCCAGAGGCGTGATGCTGAGCCGTAGCGCGGCAAGCGGCAGCTGATCTAACGATACAAAGCGTCGGCTCTCCAGGCGGTAGCGTTTCCCCGCGGGGGTACGCCAGACCACGCTCCGGTTCAGCTCGCCGTTAGCCAAAGCCAGCTCTCGCTGCCAGCTCAGGCATTCTCCGGACATCAGCGAGAACGGACTGCCGTCCAGTTCGATATCCACGCCCATCACGTCCGGCAGATTAACCAGCTCGCTTGTCTCGTTGCGCCCGGCGCGATGATACAGCCCGGCAAGATACATCCCCCGCGTTTGCTGGGTGTAGTCTTCCTCGTGCGCGGCGCGGATCCCCATGTAGCCATTACCGCAGGCCATCACGGAGGCAAATTTGTTCAGGCTGTGCGGGCAAAAAGCCGGATCGGTTAATACAGACAGGTTCAGCATAGCGTCACGCTTTCTCCTTTCTCTGCCGCCTCGTACAGCGCAGCCACTAACTGCTGGATAACCAGCCCCTGTTCAGCATCGGCGATCGTGACCGGCTCGCCCATGACGTGGCGAACAAACGCGTCCATGCTGCGCAAATGCCGCTGGTCATCGGCCTCTTCGCGCGCTAATAGCGTGTGCAATTCGCCGCCCTCGTCAGCGTAAATCTGCGCCGGAAACAGCGTGGCGCCCGCTTTTTCTCCGCAAAACGACACGTTCATGATCGACTGTTCACGAATGTTGAGGGCAAAGGATGTGTCCAGACGCAGAATGCCGCCGTTGCAGAACTCAATCGTGCCAAACAGCGCATCCTCCACGGTAAACTGCGCCGGGTCCCACTCGCCAAACTGGCCGCTGCTTTTGCGGTTGCCAAGCCGCTGGAAGCTGTGCGCCGTCACCCGCTTAACGGCCGGAAAGCCCAGCACGTACATCGCGGCATCCAGCATGTGAATGCCGATGTCAATCAGCGGCCCGCCGCCCTGGAGGGATTTATTGGTGAATACCCCCCAGCCGGGGACGCCGCAGCGGCGCAGCGCCTGAGCCGTTGTGAAGTAGATTTCACCAAAGGTTCCGTTCATGACGGCTTCACGCAGCAGCTGCGTATCCAGCGCAAAGCGGTGGTGGAAATCATAAGCCAGCACCTTTCCCGCCTTGCGGGCGGCCATGCGCATCAGGTCGGCCTCCTGCGGCGTCATGGCAGGCGGCTTCTCGCACATGACGTGACATCCCGCCTCGAGCGCCGCCAGCGCGTGTTCAAAGTGAAAACGGTTGGGGGAACACACGCTCACGATATCGGGTTTTACCGCATGCAACATTTCACGGACGTCCTGCCATGCGGACGCAATGGCATGACGTTCAGCAAACGCCTGAGCCTGTTCAGGGCGGCTGTCCATGACGGCCACCATCTGAACATCACTGCGCGTGGCGTAATACGATGCATGCACTTTGTCTGCTACCTGCCCGGCACCGATGATGGCAACGCGCAAAGGAGAAGAGGTTGAAGCACTCATCACGCTTGTCATCCTTAGCATTCACGCAGGTACGCCAACGAGTCCCGATAGGCCTGCGCCGGATCGTCTGCGCGAACGCGGCACTCATAGACCACATACCCCTGATAGTTATCCGCACGAAGCTGGTCGAAAAGCGTGGCAAAATCCAGGCTTCCGCTTCCCGGCTGGTAGCGGTGGTTATCGGCAATATGCACGTGGCCGAGCAGATCGCGGTTAAGATGCAGCGCATCCGTCAGCGAGTCTTCTTCAATGTTCATGTGGTAGAAATCGCCGATGATTTGCACGTTATTCAGCGCGTTCTCTTCAATGTAACGACGCGCGTCAGCCAGGGTGTTGATCATGTGGTCCTGATAGCGGTTCAGCGGCTCCAGGTAGACGGTCGTTCCCGTGCGCGCGGCCACCTCATCAAGCCAGCGCAAGGACGCGCTGACCGCGTTGCGATCCCCTTGCAGGCTGCGCGGTGACGTCATCGGCGGCAGGCGGAAGGTGAACATTCCCCACGCGGCGGGCACGATGATGCCCTTCCCGCCGACGTCGGCGAGCGCTTCCAGGATGCGTTCGATCTGCTGCAGGCCGTTCAGACGACGCTCTTCGATGAAGTCGCCAATCCATCCATCGTAGCCGCCGCAGGCGGTTGTCACCGGTAAGCCCGTTGCGTTGATTGCCGCCTTCACCTCGTCGAGGTTTTCGACCAGCAGCTTGCCGTCGATTTCATAGCCATCAAATCCCATTGATTTGATGTACTGGAACTTTTCCAGAATGGTGGTCGGGAAAAAGGCCTGGTTCTGCGTTGCGATTTTCATTATTTGCTCTCCGTAGCTTAAAACGTGACGCCCATTTTGATGCTCAGCTCAGGGTGCTGATCCACGTACTTCATGTAGCTTTCCGCGCTGGTCTGGAAAGTGACGACCGGATCGATCAGATCCTCACAGTTGAGGTAACCGTTCATCAGCAGCTCCCAGCAGGTCTCTTCGATGCGCTTGCGGCTCCAGCGCGGATAGTCCGGGTTCGGCTCGCTACACGCGCGGGAGAAAACAATCTTCGCGTTGTTGAAGTGGGCTTCGCGTCCCAGGTTGAAGCCTTCGGCAAACGGCTTGGCAAAGGCAACGTAAGAGATCGTGCCGCCATACGCCAGGCCGCGCAGCGCAGACTGCAGCGCGTCGGCGAAGCCGCTGGTTTCGATGATCACGTCCGCGCCCTGCTTGCCGGTCAGCTTTTTGATTTCCAGACCGACGTCCGTCCCGATGGGGTTCAGGCAGTGGTCAGCGCCATGGCGACGCGCAATCTCGCAGCGGTGGGCGATAGGATCGACGCCGATGACCACGGAGGCTCCGGCTTTTTTCGCCAGCTGAACCGCGATCTGGCCAATTGCTCCCAGGCCTACAACCACCACAAAATCCCCTACCCGCACGTTGGCATCGCGCACGCCGCTCATGGCGAACTGCGCCGGGTCGTAGCACACCGCATTTTTCCAGGACGCGCCCTGCGGCATTTTGCGCAGCTTGTAGTTATCAACGGCATTCACAATCACCGTTTCCTGCAGCGGGCCGTAGCAGCAGACGGTATCGCCCAGCTGATAGTCGGTGACGTCAGCACCGCATTCGATCACCTCACCGACGATCATATTCCCCAGCTGAAACTTGCCAAACTCGATGCCGCGAGCCGCCCCCGCCTCGCGCGGCGTAAACAACTGCCAGTCGGCGTTAAACTCTTCATCAATAAACGGGCTGGCCGCGCGAAAATCCACGACCTCCGTGCCGTGCTTCGGCGCGCCGAAACGGGCATGGATTTTAACTTCATGTGCCGCAACGGGACGGTCTTCATACTCCACCAGCGCCGCTACGCGAGGGGCTGTCGCAACTAACTTTTTCATCGTAACTCCTTGTTAAAATTCTCCGCCTCAGCCTTTTACGCCACCGGCGGTCAAACCACTTTTAATAAAACGTTCGGAAAGCGCGTACATGATGACAACCGGAAGCGCTGTCACCAGTGATGCCGCCATCATGCGGCCCCAGATGTAATCCGGTGTGCTAAAGAGCGTGTTCAGCCCGACCGGCAGGGTGAAGTTGCTGGCGCTGGACAGGAAAATGGAGGCGAACAGATAGTCATTCCACGCCACCATGAAGCAGTAGACAAAGACCGACACCAGACCGGATATGGCCAGCGGCACCGTAATGCGGAAGATGATCTGCAGGCGATTCAGGCCATCCATCATTGCCGCCTCTTCGATCTCATCCGGGATGGTGTCGAAATAGCTTCGCAGCATGAATACCGAGGTTGGCAGCGTCTGGGTCACCATGGTGACGATCAGCGCCAGCTCCGTGTCGTACAGCCCCAGTGCCGTGATGATTTTGAACAGCGGCACGACCAGCAAAATCCCGGAAAACATGTAGACGGTATAGAAACTCGCGTTAATGGTGGTGCGGCCCTTAAAGCGCAGCTTGGATAAGGCGTATGCCCCCAGCGTGCCGAGGAAAACCGCTATCACTGACGACGTGAGCGAAACCACCATGCTGTTTCTGAAATAGTCCACAAACGGGAAGATCAGCGGATTAAAGATGTCGACGTAATGCTGCAACGTCCACGCCTGCGGCAAAATCGTTGGGTGCAGCGAAATGGCCTCCTTTGCACTCTTGAACGAAGTCATCAGCATCACGAAGAACGGGAACAGCGTGATAACCAGGAACACGGCCAGCCCGAGATAAAAACCAATACGGCTCAGTACGCGTTTATTTGTTGCCATTGAGGTTTACCCTTTTTCTGGTCAGCAGAATGACGGCGAAAATAATCACAAACAGAACGACGGATATCGCGGCCGCTTTGCCCAGGTCATTGAACGCAAAGGCCGTTTTATAGAGATAGACGCCCAAAATATCGACTTTGGTGGTCAGCAGATAAACGTCTGCGAACATGTAGAACATCCAGATCGTCCTGAGCGTCACGACCGTTGCCAGCACCGGCATAATGGCGGGCAGCGTGACGATCCGAAAACGCTGCCAGGCGTTTGCCCCGTCCATCTCGGCTGCTTCATACAGCGATTTATCAACCGTTTGCAGAATCGCCAAAAAGGAGATGAAGGCGTAGGGGAAGTAGCGCCAGATGGCGAACAGCACCACCAGGACAAAACTGCTGCCCGGATTGTCAAACCACAGCGGCGCCTGGTCATACAGGTGCAGGAGATCGACGCCCAGATAGTTCACAATCCCGTAGCCGTTGTTGAACATGTATTTCCATGCAAACACCAGCGAGATCGACGGCGTGACGTAGGACAAAATCACCAGCGACCGCGCGGTTTTGCGCAGGCGAAACTCGCGGTTAAAGAAGATGGCGACAGCCAGCCCCAGCCCCGTGCTGCCCAGTACCACCAGCGCGGTGTACCAGAACGTCATCCACAGGGAGTGCCAGAACGCCGCGTCTCCGAGAATGCGGATGTAGTTATCCAGTCCGACAAACACCGCATCAGTGCGCGGGTTGAGCGGCAGGCGTAAGAAACTAATTTCAATGTTGGAAATCATCGGCCAGGCCACCAGGCCCCCCAGCAAAATCAGGCTGGGGGCCAGCAGCAGCATGGCGAAAGGCATATCTGAACGACCAGAAAACAACGTCTTCATAATTCCCTTCCGCAGAGCGCTCCTATTGTTGTGAAATGAGATCGCTCAGACGCTTCTGGCTACTGCTCAAGGTTGCGCTGAGATCTTGTTTACCGACCGTAACGTTATGCACCATCGAGCTGATGATGCCGGAGCCCGTTACGTCTCCCATGCGCGTGAAGTTTTTGTCGCCTACGGCACCGAACACCTGCAGGTTCGGGAACTGGGCGATCAGCTCATAGGGAAGTTGACCAAAGGCCTGAATGACCTTGTTTGATTTCCAGGTGTCGGTGCCGACGACGAGCTTATTGACCGGCAGCGCGGCACCGGGCGACATCATGACCCAGTCAGTGGCGTTTTGTGCCTGCTCCATCCAGACGACAAACTTCTTCGCCGCGACGGTCTCCTCCTCCGTTTGACCCGCGGTAAGGGTGAGGGACGTCACCATGCCATAGACCGCGGAGGAGCGTTCGGTGGGGACTACAAAGCCCAGGTTGGCCGGATTTCCTTCGCTAAAGACGGCGGGCAAAATGTAGGTGGAGTAAACCGCCATTGGCGCAGAACCGTTCATAAAAGCGTCTTTAATTTCCATGACGTCGTTAGAGCCCGGCATGGTCGTCGCCGCCAGATTTTTATAAAACGCCAGCGCTTTTGACATGGCTGGGGTATCAATCTGTACGTTGCCCTGTGCATCAAAGACGTTCGCCCCGCCCGAGAGCGCAAACTGAGAAAACGCCTGCTCCGTCATCACGCTTTCCGCCGTTGGCAGCGCAATGCCGTAGTGCTTTTTAGCGGGATCGTTAAGCGCCTGGCTGGCTTTTAGCAGCTGCTCCCAGTTGTGCGGCTCCTCGATGCCAGCCGCGGCCAGCGCATCTTTGTGATACCAGACGCCTGAAAGCCATGCGCTTATCGGTACGCCGGTCCACGCGGAGCCATCTTCCGTGCGAACCACGCGTAAGATGCCGTCATAAAAGGTCTTTTCCCCGACGGTCTTAACGGCTTCACCGATCGCCTCACGGTCGAGCAGATGCTCTTTATCCATCACCTTTGCGTAGTCATGGCTGATTTCGATAATCTCCGGCAGCGCGCCGGTGCGGGCCAGCGTAATCACTTTGGTGTTATAGGCATCTTCTTCAACCGGAACCTGTTTTACGGTAATGCCGGGATTTTCTTGCTCGAATTTTTCAATAAGTTTCGTAATGACCGCCTGGCGTTCCTGCTCCACCGACGAGTGCATAAATTCGATGGTGACCGATGACGATTTATCGTCCTTGCAGCCCGATATCAGGGCGCACGAAACCAGTGCTGATAACAGCACAATTCTGGGTATCTTCATTTTGTAGGTCCTTTTTTAGTTTTCTTTAATCCACATAACCTGCCATGGATTTAGGGTAAGTGCCGTGCCTTTAATAATATGTTGAGTCAATAATTCCCGGCCACAGTGTGTATTTGAATGCAGGGATTGTGCGGTATTACTGAAATTAAACAGCCCTGTAATACGTTCGCCATCGCCTGCGGTGCGCGTAATTTTCAGAATACATTTATTCACCACATCAAACTCTGCCCTGCTTGCAGGATGAAATGCTTTCTCTTTACGACGAATGGCAATAAGTTCAGTTAAGCTCTTATAAATTTTGTGGCGTAGCGTTTCACTATTTTCCAGCTGAGCATCCACTTCACCTGCTTTAAATTTTTTCCGATTGATGGCGCGGTTATAACCCAAGCGCTCAACGCCGTCATAATCATTACGCGAACCGAGAATGCTTTGAATATAAACTGCCGGCACGCCGGGGAAGCTCAGGAGTACGGCATGCGCTAATATAAATCGGGCAATGCGCTGTTGATCTTCACCGTCGCGAGGACTTAATGCATCGAGATAGGTCACATTAATTTCATAAGGGCTTCGCGTACCGTCAGGGTTATTTTTCCAGTTAACCAGCGCCCCTTCCTGCTGGAGCTGTTCTACCAGCGCCAGAATGTCTGACTCGGGCAAAATGCCGCGCAGCGGGTTAAGGCCAATGCCATCGTGCGAGGCAAGGAAGTTAAACCATGTGGTCTCGGCTGACGGCAGCGACAGCGACGACGCCCAGCGCGCCAGAGCCTGAACATCCTGACGGTGAACCGCGTGCAGCACCAGCGGCGGCAGCGAAAACTGATATACCATCTGCGCTTCATTTTTGCCGTCGCCAAAATAAGAAACGTTGTCTTTATGCGGAACATTCGTCTCTGTGATAATGACCGTGCCCGGCGCAACCCTGTCGGTAATGGCGCGGAAAAGCTGAATAAGGCGATGCGTTTGCTCAAGATGGATGCAGCTCGTGCCGGGTATTTTCCACATGAAACCAACGGCATCCAGACGGACGTATCGCGCCCCTTCCATCAGGTAGTGCAGCAGCACGTCCACCATCGCAATCAGCACGTTGGGAGAGGCAAAGTTCAGGTCAATCTGGTCTTCGCTGAAGGTGGTCCAGAGGTGTCTGGTGCTGCCATCACGGAGCGTGAACGGCGTCAAAAGCGGCAAAGCACGCGGACGCGTAACTGCTGATAGGTCCGTTTCAGGATCCACGGCAATAAAGAAATCGTCATAGCCTGGCTTCTGTTCAAGATAATGACGAAACCATTCGCTTTTCGCCGACATGTGATTACAGACAAAATCAAACATCAGGCTTGCAGAACATTTTAATTCGGCAACATCCTGCCATGTTCCGGTTTCTGGAGCGACCTGGTGATAATCAACAACTGAAAACCCGTCGTCAGAAGACCAGGGGTAAAATGGCAGAAGATGGACGTGCGAAAAAGAGCCTGAAAGCCATTTGTTATAAAAGCGCGTGAAAACAGGAAGCGCCTTCTCCCCTGCACGCGAAAATTGATCGGCATAGGTTATCAGGACAACGTCTTTTTCATCCCAGCCTGTTTTACGATCCTCACTAATTACAGAGCAGGCTTTATCTATTTTCTCGAACAGCACGCTGCGATGCGTTCCAGAAAAGCTTTCGCCGTAAACAAGATCTAATAATCCATTAATTTTATCGTTCACAATGTTTTCCATGGTAGCGGTCCCACGAAGTGGCAATCTACTCCCACGAAAATTATCTGTCAACGGACCTGAGGAAAGAAAAAGGCTATTACAACGCAGTGCAAATCATTAATGTGAGCTGCCGCAAAGAAAGGTTTAATCGGGGTGAAAAAAAGCGGGGCCGGCAGGCGCTTGCGTAAAGCAAGGGGAACGCCTGCCGGATAAAGAGGGTTTAGGACATATAGCGGCGTGAAACGCGTTTTGCCAGCTTCTGCAGCATCGGCTCCAGCGCAACGGCCAGCAGCATTCTGACCGGCTTACGGGCAACAGATTTTATCGCCCAGCCCGCTACGCCAGCGGGGCCATAGCGCAATGCCGTCAGCAGGACCAGTTTACCTGCGATTTTCAGGCCGGGTTTTACCTTCTGACCGGCCTGTTGCCAGTGTTTTTTCATTTGCATCCTCTCTTAAAGCTGACGGAAACGGCTTCTCAGCGTAAAGGTGTCGGACGTGACGTAACGTTCCATTTCCCGCAGGCGGCTCTCCCCTGCGGCCAGCTCCGCGTCTACGGCATTCAGCAGATCGCTGCTGGTCGGCTTCCCTTCGGCGTCCAGTTCGCCATCAGGCATAGGGTCGAGTACGAAGGACAGGACCACGTACGCCACCAGCGTGAAAAAGGCCAGGCCGAAGAAAATCGACAGCACCGTCACGACGCGTACCAGCTTTACCGGCACGTCCAGATAGTGAGCAAGCCCGGCGCACACGCCGCGGACCATGCCCTGCTGCGGGATACGCCACAGCTTTTTATTCAGAGTGAGTCCAGCCATTAGCGGTCCCTCCAGTTCGGGTGTTCCGCATCCAGGATCGCTTCCAGCGCCTGAATGCGTTCGCGCATTTTTTTTGCTTCATCGGACAGCTGCACCAGGCGCTGTTGTTCACTTTGCGAAAGATCGCCGCGTGCGGACCGGTTGCTGTAGTGCAGCCATAACCAGATCGGCAAAACGAACAGCACGAAGATGGTCAGGGGAATAGCCAGAAAAAGCGCGCTCATGTGTACTCCTTGTCTTGCGATGCGGCACCTGAGGTGCCGCTCAAATTATTATTGGTTGTCTTGCTTCATTTTGGCTTTCAGCGCAGCCAGCTGTTCGCTGATTTCATCATCCGCTTTCAGGTCGGCAAACTGCTGATCCAGCGTTTTTTGCTTGCCGATACCGTGGCTTTCCGCTTCCGCTTCCATCTGATCGATGCGGCGCTCGAAGGACTCAAAGCGCGCCATGGCTTCGTCCAGCTTGCCGCTGTCGAGCTGGCGGCGCACGTCGCGGGAAGAGCTGGCAGCCTGGTGGCGCAGCGTGAGCGCCTGCTGGCGAGCGCGGGTTTCGCTAAGCTTGTTCTCCAGCTCGCCGATCTCTTTCTTCATGCGGGTCAGCGTATCATCAACCAGCGTGACCTCATGCTCCAGCGTGGAAACCATGTCCGCCAGCTTCTGTTTTTCAATCAGCGCGGCGCGTGCCAGATCGTCTTTGTCCTTGCGCAGCGCCAGTTCGGCTTTCTCCTGCCACTCTTCGAGCTGGGCGGTGGCCTGCTCGATGCGGCGGGTGAGCTGTTTTTTCTCAGCCAGCGCGCGGGCAGAGGTTGAACGTACTTCAACCAGCGTATCTTCCATTTCCTGAATCATCAGGCGTACCAGCTTCTGCGGATCTTCCGCTTTCTCCAGCAGCGAGTTGATGTTGGCGTTCACGATGTCGGCAAAACGAGAAAAAATACCCATAATTCAGTCCTCATAATTTCTGTTATCGGGCGATGCCCTGCTGGATAGTTAATACAATCTCCGTGCCAACTTTTTATCTTATTGATTTTATTAACAGAGGTTGATTTATTGCCGCTGGCGCTCTACATTCACCTGGTGAATATCACTATGGAGTGGTTAATTTCATCATGGCAGAATACAAAGATAACCTTCTGGGCGAAGCCAATAGCTTTCTCGAGGTGCTGGAGCAGGTTTCAAGGCTAGCGCCGCTGAACAAGCCGGTGCTGATTATTGGCGAGCGCGGCACCGGTAAAGAGCTGATTGCCAACCGGCTTCACTTTTTATCCGGGCGCTGGGACGGCCCCTTCATCTCGCTCAACTGCGCCGCGCTGAATGAAAACCTGCTGGATACCGAGCTTTTCGGCCATGAGGCTGGCGCCTTTACCGGCGCGCAAAAGCGCCATCCGGGTCGGTTTGAACGCGCCGACGGCGGCACGCTTTTCCTCGACGAGCTGGCGACCGCGCCGATGCTGGTGCAGGAAAAGCTGCTGCGCGTCATTGAATACGGCGAGCTGGAGCGCGTGGGCGGAAGCCAGCCTTTGCAGGTCAACGTTCGCCTGGTTTGCGCCACCAACGCCGATTTGCCGGAGATGGTGGCGGAAAATACGTTCCGTGCCGATCTCCTCGATCGCCTGGCGTTTGACGTTGTGCAGTTACCTCCCCTGCGCGAGCGCCAAAGCGACATCATGCTGCTTGCCGAACAGTTTGCCATTCAGATGTGCCGCGAGCTGGGCATGCCGCTTTTTCCCGGCTTCAGCGATTACGCCACCGAAACGCTCCTCGCCTATCGCTGGCCGGGCAATATCCGCGAGCTGAAAAACGTGGTTGAACGCTCGGTCTATCGCCACGCCAGCAGCGAAACCGAGCTGGATAACATTATTATCGATCCCTTCAGGCGCGAGCCGCAGCCCATTCAGGAAACCGCGGCGACGCCCGATGCCCCTGCGCTTCCGCTGGATTTGCGCCAGTTTCAGCACCAGCAGGAGCAGCAGCTTCTGGAGCTGAGCCTCAGGGAGGCAAAATATAACCAGAAGCGGGCGGCTGAACTGCTGGGCCTGACCTACCATCAATTAAGAGCATTGCTCAAAAAACATCAAATGCGCTGACATAATCAGCACTTACCCCCAGACATTTTTACGAATCAGGCGTAAGTGCGATACACTTTGCAGATCGAACCTAAAAACCTTAATAAATATGCGCCTGGTTTTATCGTCCCTCTTTGCATTCGGTCTGTTCAGCAATCTGGCTTTTGCTGCGCCAGAGCCTGTTCCGCTGCCTGATATTCGCGATAGCGGCTTCGTCTACTGCGTCAGCGGGCAGGTTGATACCTTTAACCCGCAAAAAGCGGGCAGCGGCCTGATTGTCGACACCCTCGCCGCGCAGCTTTACGATCGCCTGCTGGATGTTGATCCTTACACCTATCGCCTGGTCCCGGAGCTTGCCGAAAGCTGGGAAGTGCTGGACAACGGCGCGACCTACCGCTTCCACCTGCGCAGCGACGTCGCTTTTCAGCACACGCCGTGGTTTACCCCTACCCGCAGGCTGAACGCGGACGACGTCGTGTTTACCTTCGAGCGCATCTTTAACCGCAGCCACCCGTGGCATAACGTTAACGGCGGAAACTTCCCCTACTTCGACAGCCTGCAGTTTGCCGACACGGTAAAAAGCGTGCGCAAGCTGGACAATCACACGGTTGAATTTCGCCTGGCGCGCCCGGACGCCTCGTTCCTGTGGCATCTGGCAACCCACTATGCCTCGGTGATGTCGGCGGAATACGCCGCGAACCTCACGAAGATCGATCGTCAGGAGCTGCTCGACCGCCAGCCCGTCGGCACGGGGCCGTTCCAGGTTGCCGACTATCGCGCCGGGCAATACATTCGCCTGCAGCGACACGAGCACTTCTGGCGCGGCAGCCCGCTGATGCCGCAGGTTGTGGTTGATTTAGGCTCCGGCGGCACGGGGCGCCTGTCGAAGCTGCTCACCGGCGAATGCGACGTGCTCGCGTGGCCGGCGGCCAGCCAGCTCAGCATTCTGCGCGACGATCCGCGCCTGCGCCTGACGCTGCGCCCCGGCATGAATATCGCCTATCTGGCCTTCAATACCGATAAGCCGCCGCTGAACAACCCCGCGGTGCGCCACGCGCTGGCGCTGGCGATCAACAACCAGCGGCTGATGCAGTCGATCTACTACGGCACGGCGGAAACGGCCGCCTCAATTTTGCCGCGCGCGTCCTGGGCGTACGACGGAGAGGCTAAAATTACGGAGTACAACCCGGCCAAAGCGCGGGAGCAGCTCAAGGCGCTGGGTGCCGAAAACCTGACCCTGCAGCTGTGGGTGCCTACCACCTCGCAGGCGTGGAACCCGAGCCCGCTGAAAACGGCGGAGCTGCTGCAGGCGGACATGGCGCAGGTGGGCGTTAAGGTGATTATTGTTCCGGTTGAGGGGCGTTTCCAGGAGGCGCGGCTGATGGATATGAATCACGATTTAACCCTGACCGGCTGGGCGACGGACAGTAACGATCCGGACAGCTTCTTCCGTCCTTTACTGAGCTGTGCGGCGATCAACTCCCAGACCAACTACGCCCACTGGTGCAACCGCGAGTTTGATTCGGTGCTGCAAAAAGCGCTTGCCACCCAGCAGCTTGCCGCGCGCATCGACGCCTACGACGAGGCGCAAAACATTCTCGCCCGCGAGCTTCCGGTGCTGCCGCTGGCCTCGTCCCTGCGCCTGCAGGCGTATCGCTATGATATTAAAGGCCTGGTGCTAAGCCCGTTCGGCAACGCCTCCTTCGCGGGCGTCTCGCGGGAAAAAGAACAAGAGGTGAAAAAGCCATGATCATTTTTACCTTGCGCCGCCTGCTGCTGCTGCTGGTCACGCTCTTTTTGCTGACGTTCGTCGGCTTTAGCCTGAGCTATTTTACGCCGCACGCGCCGCTGCAGGGCTCATCGCTTTGGGACGCCTGGCTTTTCTGGTTTAACGGCCTGCTGCACTGGGACTTTGGCGTGTCCAGCATTAACGGGCAGCTGATTTCCGAACAGCTTAAAGAGGTTTTCCCGGCCACCATGGAGCTGTGCATCATGGCGTTTGGTTTTGCCCTGATGGTCGGTATTCCGGTGGGGATGCTGGCGGGGATTTACCGCAACAAGTGGCAGGACAAGTTTATAAGCGCGCTGGCGCTGCTTGGCTTCTCGATCCCGGTCTTCTGGCTGGCGCTTCTGCTGACGCTCTTCTTCTCGCTGACGCTGGGCTGGCTGCCGGTGTCGGGCCGCTTCGATCTGCTGTATACGGTTAAAACGGTGACCGGGTTCTCGGTCATTGACGCCTGGCTTTCCGATTCGGTCTGGCGTCACGAAATGATCGTCAGCGCCCTGCGCCACATGGTGCTGCCGGTGCTGACCCTCGCCGTTGCGCCGACGACCGAAGTCATTCGCCTGATGCGCATCAGCACGATCGAGGTGTTTGACCAAAACTACGTAAAAGCGGCCGCCACCCGCGGGCTCTCGCGCCTGACGATTTTGCGACGCCACGTGTTGCACAACGCCCTGCCGCCGGTGATCCCGCGCCTGGGGCTGCAGTTCTCCACCATGCTGACGCTGGCCATGATCACCGAAATGGTCTTCAGCTGGCCGGGGCTTGGCCGCTGGATGATTAACGCGATACGCCAGCAGGACTACGCGGCGATCTCCGCGGGCGTGATGGTGATTGGCTCGCTGGTGATTGTGGTGAACGTGATTTCCGATATTTTGGGTGCCATGGCTAACCCGCTGAAGCATAAGGAATGGTATGCCCTACGATAGCGTATACAATGAAAAGCGCACGCCCGGCGCGCTGCGCACCGTGTGGCGTAAATTCTATGGTGATACCACGGCGATGATCGGCCTGTACGGCTGCGCCGGTCTGGCTCTGCTGTGCATTTTTGGCTCGTGGTTTGCGCCCTACGGCATCGATCAGCAGTTCCTCGGCTACCAGCTGCTGCCGCCGTCGTGGTCGCGCTACGGCGAGGTGTCGTTCTTCCTCGGCACGGACGATCTCGGGCGCGACGTGCTGAGCCGCCTGCTGAGCGGCGCGGCGCCGACCGTCGGTGGCGCGTTCGTGGTGACGCTGGCGGCGACGGTGTGCGGTCTGGCGCTGGGCATTTTCGCGGGCTCGACCCACGGCCTGCGCTCGGCGGTGCTTAACCATATTCTTGATACCCTGCTCTCCATTCCGTCCCTGCTGCTGGCGATCATCGTCGTGGCGTTTGCGGGGCCGCATTTGTCCCACGCGATGTTTGCGGTCTGGCTGGCTATCCTGCCCCGCCTGGTGCGCTCGGTGTATAGCCTGGTGCACGACGAGCTGGAGAAAGAGTACGTTGTCGCCGCGCGCCTGGACGGCGCGACGACGTTTAACATCCTGTGGTTCGCCGTGCTGCCCAATATCGCTGCGGGGCTGGTCACGGAGATCACGCGCGCGCTGTCGATGGCAATTCTGGACATCGCCGCGCTCGGCTTCCTCGACCTGGGGGCGCAGCTGCCCTCGCCGGAATGGGGCGCGATGCTCGGGGATGCGCTGGAGCTGATTTACGTCGCGCCGTGGACGGTCATGCTGCCGGGTGCCGCGATCATGATCAGCGTCCTGCTCGTTAATCTGCTGGGCGACGGGATCCGCCGCGCAATCAATGCGGGGGTGGAATAATGCCTTTACTTGATATTCGCAATCTCACGATCGAATTTAAAACCGGCGAAGGCTGGGTTAAAGCCGTTGACCGCATCAGCATTACCCTCGCAGAGGGCGAAATTCGCGGCCTCGTGGGGGAATCAGGCTCCGGCAAGAGCCTGATCGCCAAGGCCATTTGCGGCGTGGCGAAAGACAACTGGCGCGTCACGGCCGACCGCATGCGCTTCGATGATATCGACCTGCTGCGCCTCTCCCCGCGCGAGCGGCGCAAGCTGGTGGGCCACAACGTTTCGATGATTTTCCAGGAGCCGCAGTCCTGTCTTGACCCGTCGGAACGCGTCGGCAAGCAGCTGATGCAAAACATACCCGGCTGGACCTACAAAGGCCGCTGGTGGCAGCGCTTCGGTTGGCGCAAGCGTCGCGCCATTGAGCTGCTGCACCGCGTTGGCATCAAGGATCACAAGGACGCGATGCGCAGCTTCCCCTACGAGCTGACCGACGGCGAGTGCCAGAAGGTGATGATCGCCATCGCGCTGGCGAACCAGCCGCGGCTGCTGATAGCGGATGAGCCGACCAACGCGATGGAGCCGACCACCCAGGCGCAGATTTTCCGCCTGCTGACGCGGCTTAACCAGAACAACAACACCACTATTTTGCTGATCAGCCACGACCTGCAGATGCTGAGCAAATGGGCGGACAAGATTGACGTGATGTACTGCGGGCAAACGGTGGAAACGGCGGGCAGCGAGGATTTGGTCACCACGCCGCACCACCCTTATACCCAGGCGCTGATCCGCGCCATTCCTGACTTCGGCAGCGCGATGCCGCACAAAAGTCGCCTGAACACGCTTCCGGGGGCCATTCCCCTGCTGGAGTCGCTGCCGATCGGCTGTCGTCTGGGGCCACGCTGTCCGTATGCTCAGCGTAAATGCATAGAAACCCCGCGGCTGACGGGCGCGAAAAACCATCTTTTCGCGTGTCATTTCCCGCTGAACATGGAGAGAGAGTGAAATGGTCGAAACGCTGCTGGAAGTGCGCAACCTGAGTAAGACCTTTCGCTACCGTACCGGCCTGTTTCACCGCCAGACCGTAGAAGCCGTTAAGCCGCTCAGCTTTATGCTCCGCGAAAAGCAGACGCTGGCGATTATTGGCGAGAACGGCTCGGGAAAATCCACCCTCGCGAAGATGCTTGCGGGCATGGTCGAGCCGAGCGGCGGCGAAGTGGTAATTGACGATCATCCGCTGGAATTTGGCGACTATTCGTTCAGAAGCCAGCGCATCCGCATGATCTTCCAGGATCCGTCGACGTCCCTTAACCCGCGCCAGCGCATCTCGCAGATCCTGGATTTTCCCCTGCGCCTGAACACAGACCTTGAACCGGAGGCGCGCCGCAAGCGCATCGTCGAGACGCTGCGCCTGGTGGGGCTGCTGCCCGACCACGTTAGCTACTACCCGCACATGCTGGCGCCGGGGCAGAAGCAGCGTCTGGGTCTGGCCCGCGCGCTGATCCTGCGTCCGAAGGTTATTATCGCCGACGAGGCCCTCGCCTCGCTGGATATGTCGATGCGCTCGCAGCTGATTAACCTGATGCTGGAGCTGCAGGAAAAGCAGGGTATTTCGTATATCTACGTGACCCAGCATCTCGGCATGATGAAGCACATCAGCGATCAGGTGCTGGTGATGCACCAGGGTGAAGTGGTCGAGCGCGGAGGCACGGCGGATGTGCTCGCTTCGCCGCTGCACGATCTGACCAAGCGGCTTATTGCCGGGCATTTTGGCGAGGCGTTAACCGCCGATGCGTGGCGAAAGGATCGATAGCGCAACGCGAAGTAACGATCCGCTCAGAGGGCTATAAGATTGACTGTCTTATAGCCCTTTATTTCTCCCGTCTCATTCGACTCTACTAAATTAACCAGGGATCTCCACCTCCCCTCCATACTCTGCGCAATATAAAGCAATAGTTCGTCTCCAGAATAGCCTCGTGCTATCAGGGAGAAAACATGAACAAAATCCAGTACCATCTAAAATATGCCGAGTATTTACTGCGAAAATGCCGGTCCTTCTTTGTCACCGACCACTATTTTCATACGGCAAGACTTAAAAAAACGCTGGGCGAAACGCCGAATATTAAATCACCTGCCACGCTGAGTGAAAAAATATGCCACCGGCTGATTTACGAGCGAAACAATACTTTTACCCTGCTGGCAGATAAGCTTGCGGTGCGGGAATACGTTATGCGAAAAACAGAGCGAGTGAAAACGGTACCGCTTATCGGTGTTTACGGTCACGTTGAGCAGATCGATTTCGCAAAGCTTCCGGCCCGGTTTGTTTTAAAATGCAATCACGACAGCGGCAGCACCATTATTTGTCACGAAAAAGAGACGTTTAACGTCATCCCCGCGCTGGAAAAGCTCAGGCTTGCCTCGAAGAAAAATCTCTATTACACAACGGGAGAGTGGCAGTATAAAAATATCACTCCTTATATTCTGTGCGAGCAATTTATTGACGTCTTCTGTGGTGCGGATAAAAGTACTACGCCGGAAATGCTGAGGATCCACTGTTTCCATGGCGTTGCGCACTTTATAGAAGCTGATTTTACGGACCATAACGGTAGAGAGTTTATCAATGTTTACGACCGTCACTGGCAGTTACAGCCTTTCCAGATGGAATATCTCAACACCCTCGTCGATATTGCGCAGCCGCCGCAGTTTCGCGAAGCGCTGATCGCGTCAGAGGAGCTAGCGGAGGGGATAGAGTACTGCCGCGTCGATCTGATGCTTAAGAATGAGGAGATATATTTTAGCGAAATCACGCTCAGCCCGAGACGCGGGAAGTTAAAAATCACCCCGTCGATATGGGATGCCAGGCTGGGCGAGATGTGGCATATGTCGTCCTCGCGCGGCTGAGCCGGTTGGCTCTTTACCGTACTGGCCACGTCAATTTAAATATCGAGTGGTGCTGTTTCGACATGGCGTACGTGGCGTCGCCACCGTGGGCTAGCATGATGGCTTTGACCACCGACAGCCCCAAACCGCACCCCTCGGGATGTAAATGCCCGGCGCCTTTACCGCGCTGGAAAGGCTGAAATAAATAATCATGAAACTCTCTCGGAATGCCAGGCCCCTCGTCCATCACCAGAATATAATTCTCTTTGTCAGATACCCCGTTTTTAATGACCAGCTTTTTCGAGGTTGAATAGCGTAATGCGTTATCAAAAAGAACGACCAGGCACTGGTTAATTCTCAGGGGGTCGCAAACGCATTGCTGCGGCCTGAGCTCCGCACGAACCGTAAACTGGTTACGGCTAAACTCCGGTTTAAACGTCTCAAGCGCGATTTGTATCGTTTCTTTTAGGTCGGTATTTGACCTCGACAGGCTGTAACCCGCGCCTCCGTCCGAGCTGATGACGCGAAGATCGTCAATCAGCCGCGTCAGCCCTTCCGTTTGCTTCAGCAGGTTAGTAAACAGAAGCGGATCCGGCTCAAAAACGCCGTCCACCAGCCCCTGGAGCCGCCCGCGTAAAATGGTCACGGGCGTTCTGAGTTCGTGCGCAATAGCCGCGTTCCAGGATTTTCGCTGGAAGTCCAGCGTCTGGAGCTTCTCCGCCATTTCGTTGAAGTCATTGACGAGATGGTTAACTTCGCCAAGCTGCGAGCTGGCGCAGTAGGCCCGGGCGTCCAGCTCGCCCTGCGCTATTTTCTTCAGGCTGGACGCGACGGCGTTCAGCGGCGTGAGAATGCGTGATGAAAGCTTTAGGGTAAAAAACAGGGCGATAATCAGGCTGATGGTGATGGCGGTACCAATCCATATCCAGTCCCACATCGTCATTTGATCTTCGTCGCCGACGGTCGCGCCGCCCGGAAGATAGTCGAGGATGCAGGAGTAAAATAGCCACGATCCCAGAATCACGATGGCAATAATGGTGAAGGTCAACAGGAGCATGAACAGCAGAATTTGCCGACTGAGCACGGCGTCTTTATTCATCTCTTTTCCCCCAGCCGATAGCCCATTCCCCGAATGCTTTCCGGCACGCCAAACAGACCGGCAAGCTCGAGCTTTTTACGCAGCTTGCTCATGTGGCTGTCTACCGTTCTGTCCAGTGCATCGCCCTCCGGCAAACAGGCGTTAAGAAGCTCTTCCCGGCAGCAGACCTTTCTGGGATGCCTCATCAGGTACGTTAATAATTTGAATTCTGTCGTGGTTAATACGGGAGAGATCGCCTCTTCTCCCACGGTCACCTCAACATAGAAATCGTTCGGATAAACCGTGATGAAGGGCGTCCTCAGCGGCGCGTCGCTTAGCTGCTGGACAGAGGCTTGTGTCCTGCGCAGCACGGCTTCGACCCGCGCCACAACCTCGGACGGGTTAAAGGGTTTAATCACATAGTCGTCAGCGCCGAGCCGCAGGCCCATGAGCTTGTCGACATCCTGGTCAAGGGCGGACACCATAATGACGGGCACGGGGCTTTCCTGGCGAAGCGTGGTCAGCACGCTCCAGCCGTCGCATACGGGCAGCTGGATATCCAGCAGCATGAGATCGGGCTTATTGAGGCGGTTAAGGCTAATAGCCTCTTCTCCCGTTCTCGCCCTAAGCGTTTTCATTCCCGCACGCTGCAGGTAGCTCAAAAGAATATTGGCAATTTCATCTTCGTCTTCCACGACGAGGATTAAATTATTTTTGTACATGCTATCTCCGAAGTTGACTTCCGGGCATCTGGCCCCGCCCGCACATAAGACCCACCCTCTGAAAAAAAGTGCCATGACCGCGCTATTTTCTGATGCTTATTCTTCCGCCAAACGATATCTCCACACAGGCTCCATCTTCGGGTAACACAATCACGATAATGCGTCGTCAGAATAGCGCCAGACACGCTTAATCTGATATGACGATGGATATGACGCTCAATAATTCAAAACTGCTCGCTAAGCTTGGTGATTTACTTTTATTTCTGCTGATGTCGTGGGCAATTCTGTATTTGTGGCTCGTCCTGCTGCATGTATTTGGTGAGAACGTCGCCGCCACGCTGCTTTCATCTCCTCTGATCTCTATTTGCATTGGCGCGTCGCTGATCGCTCTTGTGCTCCAAAATACGCCCGGCGCAATAAAAGAGCTTCTTATTATTGCCTTCTGGCTGGTGGCTATATTTTTATACTTAATCCTCATCTTTAATTTATTGTTGTGCATTACGCCCGATATCAACGATGTCATCTTCTACTACGAATGCTATGCCATCCTCTTCTTTGGCGGATCGCCTTTATATTTAATCCTGAGGCTGATTTAAAAAGAGCCGCATGCGCTCTGGATCCATAAACCTCACTCAAGGTGGTTGGATGAGGTGAACCTGCTCGCGATGGTATACTTCCCGTAAGGAAAGCGCGGAAATGATGCGCACCATTAGCCCCTTCTGAGAGATAAGTCACGGGAGTGACGCGAGAAATAGCGTGACACAGGGGGCAGTGAGTGGGCTATAATTTCGAGCTAATTTCGGATGTTTTTGAAATACTGCCTGTAAAGCTATGATTTACAAGGCAAAATAAGCAATGAATATAAGGATTAAAGCTATGGGTTTTCTTTCCGGTAAGCGCATTCTGGTGACCGGTGTTGCCAGCAAACTGTCCATCGCATACGGCATCGCACAGGCTATGCACCGCGAAGGCGCCGAGCTGGCATTCACCTACCAGAACGACAAGCTGAAAGGCCGTGTTGAAGAGTTTGCCGCGCAGCTGGGTTCCAGCATTGTTCTGGAATGTGACGTTGCACAAGACGAAAGCATCGATGCGATGTTTGCCGAACTGGGCAAAACGTGGGAGAAATTCGACGGTTTCGTTCACTCCATCGGCTTCGCACCTGGCGACCAGCTGGACGGCGACTACGTGAACGCGGTTACCCGTGAAGGCTTCAAAATCGCGCACGACATCAGCTCCTATAGCTTCGTGGCGATGGCAAAAGCCTGCCGCTCCATGCTGAACCCGGGCTCAGCGCTGCTGACCCTGTCCTACCTGGGCGCAGAGCGTGCTATCCCTAACTACAACGTGATGGGCCTGGCTAAGGCGTCTCTGGAAGCCAACGTGCGCTACATGGCGAACGCTATGGGTCCAGAAGGCGTGCGCGTTAACGGCATCTCCGCTGGCCCAATCCGTACTCTGGCGGCATCCGGTATCAAAGATTTCCGTAAAATGCTGGCGCACTGCGAAGCGGTTACCCCGATTCGCCGCACCGTTACCATCGAAGACGTCGGTAACTCTGCAGCATTCCTGTGCTCTGACCTTTCCGCGGGTATCTCCGGCGAAGTGGTTCACGTTGACGGCGGCTTCAACATCGCTGCAATGAACGAGTTGGAAATTAAATAAGCACCACGACTCTCTTCCCGCCTGGGAAGAGAGTTTTTTCTCCCCCTTTATTCCGTTCCGCTATTTGTTATCACCTAACAATATTTTTCCCCTTAGCCACCATGCGCTAGGATATTGATCGCCAATTTGAGATCAAGGAACGCCCATGGAACAGCGCCGTTTTTCCGGCAAAGGCCACTGGTATCACGAAACCCAGTCGAATCACGCGCAGGCGGACGTCCTGCCTTTGGTGCCCGAAGCCGCTAACGTCGAAGACCGTTTTTTGCTCGATGTCGCGTTACCCGACGAACTTGTTACGCAATGCCGCGGCTGGCTGGCGACGGCCAGAAGCCTGTGTGAACAGCTCTTTCCCCTGGATATTCCGGTCACCCGGCTGCATACCCTCAGCGCGTACGATCGGCTCAGCACCGCGCTGACGGTTGCGCAGGCCTGCGGCGTTCAGCGGCTCTGTAACCACTACGCCGCCCTGCTCGCCCCGCTGCCCGGCCCTGACTCCTCCCGTGAAAGCAATCGTCGCCTCGCACAAATTACCCAGTATGCCCGCCAGCTTGCCTGTACCCCGGACGTGATTGGTGAGAAGGCCCTCCAGCAGCTTGATGAGGTTGGCCTTACCCTCTACGACGCGGTGCTCATTAATCAGATCATCGGCTTTATCGGTTTCCAGGCGCGCACGGTCGCCGCGTTTCAGGCCCTGCTGGGCTTTCCCGTGCGCTGGTTACCCGGCCACCACATCCAGCCGCATACCCTTGCGAACGGCAACAGCAGCGGACGACCAACGCTCCCGGCGGTTGAAATACGCTTTGCCAGCGCGCACCAGCTAGAATCGTTAGCTCGCTGGCAGGCCGAGCCTGCGCTGCAAAGGCTCGCGCCGGTGCTTTGCCATCACCCCGCGCTTCTGGACCTGACGGGCACGCTTCTGATCCAGCTTGATGAAGAAACCCCGCCGAACCTGCCGGCGCTTGCCGCCGCGGTTGAGCTGCTCACCCGCTCTCCGGACAGGTTTAGCGCCGCGCAGTTTACGCCGCTGACCGAGGCCGGGCTTACGGCAGCGAGCGCGATAAATTTATTGGTCCGGAGCGCGTTCGAGGGCTGGCTTGAGCGCTTCAACGTTGCCCTTTGCAATGCCGAATAACCGTACTATTTACCCAAAGAGCGCTTGCTGTAGCAGTGAGATTCGCGTAAAACTGTCAGCCGCTCAATGGCTACGAAAATAGAACATTATGTTTCAGGACAACCCGCTGCTAGCGCAGCTTAAACAGCAACTGCATTCCCAGACGCCGCGTGCAGAAGGGGTCGTAAAAGCCACGGAAAAGGGCTTTGGCTTCCTGGAAGTTGACGGGCAGAAAAGTTACTTCATCCCGCCTCCGCAGATGAAGAAAGTGATGCACGGCGATCGCATTACCGCCGTGATTCATACCGAGAAGGAACGCGAGTCCGCCGAGCCGGAAGCGCTAATCGAGCCGTTCCTGACGCGCTTTGTCGGCAAGGTCACGCGCAAAGACGATCGTCTTTCTATCGTGCCGGATCATCCCCTGCTGAAAGACGCGATTCAGTGCCGGGCTGCGCGCGGCGTTGAGCATGATTTTAAGGATGGTGACTGGGCCGTTGCTGAAATGCGCCGTCATCCTCTGAAGGGCGATCGCGGTTTTTATGCCGAATTAACCCAGTTCATCACCTTCGGCGACGACCACTTCGTGCCGTGGTGGGTCACCCTCGCCCGTCACAATCTCGAGAAAGAAGCGCCAAACGGCGTAGCGACCGAGATGCAGGACGAAGGGCTGACGCGTGAAGATCTCACCGCGCTGGATTTTGTCACCATCGACAGCGCCAGCACCGAAGATATGGACGATGCGCTGTACGCGCAAGAGCTGGCCGACGGCAAGCTGCAGCTGACCGTCGCGATAGCCGACCCGACCGCGTGGATCGTCGAGGGCAGCAAGCTGGACGAAATGGCCAAAGTGCGCTCGTTCACCAACTACCTGCCCGGCTTTAATATTCCGATGCTGCCGCGCGAGCTGTCTGACGACCTCTGCTCCCTGCGCGCCAACGAAGTGCGCCCGGTTCTGGCGTGCCGCATGATCGTTGCCGCTGACGGAACGATTGAAGACGATATTCACTTCTTCGCGGCCACCATCGAATCAAAAGCGAAGCTGGTATACGACGAGGTCTCTGACTGGCTGGAAAACACCGGCAGCTGGCAGCCCGAGTCGGACGCCATTGCCGCGCAAATTCGCCTGCTGCACCGCATCTGCCTGAACCGCAGCGAGTGGCGCAAAACCCACGCGCTGGTCTTTAAGGACCGTCCTGACTACCGCTTCGTGCTGGGCGAGAAAGGCGAAGTGCTGAACATCGTCGCCGAGCCGCGCCGCATCGCGAACCGCATCGTTGAAGAAGCCATGATCTCTGCCAACATTTGCGCCGCACGCGTGCTGCGCGACAAGCTTGGCTTCGGCATTTACAACGTGCATACCGGCTTTGATCCGGCGAACACCGAGGCGCTGGCCGCCCTGCTGAAAACCCACGACGTGCACGTCGATCCGGAAGATGTGTTGACGCTTGAGGGCTTCTGCAAGCTGCGCCGCGAGCTGGATGCTCAGCCGTCGGGCTTCCTCGACAGCCGCATTCGTCGCTTCCAGTCCTTTGCGGAAATCAGCACCAAGCCAGGCCCGCACTTTGGCCTCGGCCTGGAAGCGTACGCCACCTGGACCTCTCCTATCCGTAAGTACGGCGATATGGTTAACCATCGCCTGCTGAAGGCGATCGTGAAGGGCGAGACGGCTACGCGTCCGCAGGATGACACGACGCTGCAGATGGCAGAGCGCCGCCGCCTGAACCGCATGGCTGAACGCGACGTGGGTGACTGGCTGTATGCCCGCTTCCTGAACGATAAAGCGGGAACCGATGCCCGCTTCCCGGCTGAAATCATTGATATCAGCCGCGGCGGCATGCGCGTACGCCTGGTGGACAACGGTGCCGTTGCCTTTATTCCTGCTCCGTTCCTGCACGCCGTGCGCGACGAGATGGTTTGTAGCCAGGAAAACGGAACGGTACAGATCAAAGGCGAAACGGTTTACAAGGTCACCGACGTGATCGACGTGAACATCGCAGAAGTCCGCATGGAAACCCGCAGCATCATCGCACGCCCCGTCGCCTGACGGGCATTTACGCCGCAGGCCATTCATAACGAAATGGCCTGCGCGTTTTCCTTCACATCTCCCCTGAATATACCGCCTTTTTTCTGACTATTTTCCCGCTTTCCTCACCCAATTTCGCCAGAATTATCTACAGTAAAAGAGTGGTGTTGTATTCGCTTACGTGAATTTTTATACACTATATATCCTTTACGATCGGATGCGTGTTTGTTGAATAATTTAGTGAAATACAAGACGTTCACATCGGAACCTCCGACGTTTTGCTACGGAAAAGACGATTATAAATGAATAATTCTTTGCGCTAGTGAGTAGGTGTGGGAGAAAAGATGATCGACGACATGGAACAAAACCTGCTGTTTCGATACATGGGAACGCACAGTCCATGGTGGCGGCTTTCCGCTGACAGCAACGCTCTGCATTTGGCCGCCAGCGAGCGGGACGATGCGATTCAGGTTGTTGCCCTGGATGACGAGCAGGCCGAGCAGATCCGCCAGTTGACCGTCATTACCTCCAGCATCACCCTGACGCTCTCCCTGTACGGGACCGACGTCCCGATTCATCTTGTTGGCCGCAAAATCAATAAAAAGGAATGGGCAGGTACGGCATCGGCCTGGAACGATACCCCTTCCGTTGCCCGCGACCTGATGCAGGGCCTCTCCTTCGCCGAGCAGGTCGTTTCAGAGGCCAACTCCGTTATCGTTATTCTCGATCAGCACGGGAATATCCAGCGCTTCAACCGCCTGAGCGAAGAATACACCGGCCTGAAAGAGCAGGAAGTGATCGGCCAGAACGTCTTCAAGCTGTTTATGAGCCGTAGCGAAGCCGCGGCGTCAAAGCGCAATATCGCCGGTTTTTTTCGCAACGGCAGCTCCTACGAAGTGGAACGCTGGGTTAAAACGCGCAAAGGACAGCGGCTGTTCCTTTTCAGGAACAAGTTCGTGCACAGCGGCAGCGGAAAGAATGAAATTTTTCTTATCTGTTCCGGCACGGACATCACGGAGGAACGCCGCGCCCAGGAACGCCTGCGCGTGCTCGCCAATACCGACACCATTACCGGCTTACCCAACCGCAACGCCATCCACGAGCTGATTTCCGATGCCATCGCCGCCCGCGGCGAGACGCAGGTTGGCGTGGTGTACCTTGACCTCGACAACTTCAAAAAGGTTAACGACGCCTACGGGCATATGTTCGGCGATCAGCTCCTGCAGGCGGTTGCGCTTGCCATCCTCAGCTGTCTTGATGAGGGGCAAACGCTGGCGCGCCTCGGCGGCGACGAATTTATCGTGATGGCCACGGATACGTCACAAGGCTCGCTGGAGGCCATGGCCTCGCGCATTCTCACCCGCCTGCGTCAGCCGTTCCGCATCGGGCTTATCGAAATTTATACGGGATGCTCGCTGGGCATCGCCCTTGCCCCCCAGCACGGTAACGATCGCGAAAGCGTTATTCGCAACGCCGACACGGCGATGTACACGGCCAAGGAGAGCGGCAGAGGAAAGTTTTGCGTCTTCTCGCCGGAAATGAACCAGCGCGTATTTGAATATCTCTGGCTGGATACCAACCTGCGAAAGGCGCTGGACAACGATCAACTGCTGATTCACTACCAGCCCAAGATGACCTGGCGCGGCGAGGTCAGAAGCCTGGAAGCGCTGGTGCGCTGGCAGTCTCCCGAGCGCGGCCTGATCCCGCCGCTGGAGTTTATTTCGTATGCCGAGGAGTCTGGCCTGATCGTACCGCTCGGACGCTGGGTCATGCTCGACGTTGTCCGTCAGGTCGCGAAGTGGCGCGATAAAGGGATAAACCTGCGCGTGGCGGTGAACGTCTCTGCCCGCCAGCTGGCCGACCAAACCATATTCAGCGATCTCAAGCAGGCGCTGAAGGATTTGCACTTTGAATACTGCCCGATTGACGTTGAGCTGACCGAAAGCTGCCTTATTGAAAACGAAGAGCTGGCGCTGTCCGTGATCCAGCAGTTCAGCCAGCTGGGGGCGCAAATTCATCTCGATGATTTTGGCACGGGGTATTCTTCACTGTCCCAGCTCGCGCGCTTCCCTATCGACGCCATCAAGCTCGATCAGTCGTTTGTGCGGGACATCCACAAGCAGTCAATTTCGCAGTCGCTGGTGCGCGCCATTGTTGCAGTTGCGCAGGCGCTGAATTTGCAGGTTATTGCGGAGGGCGTGGAGAGCGCAAAAGAAGACGCCTTTCTGACGAAGAATGGCGTCAACGAACGGCAGGGATTTCTGTTTGCTAAGCCGATGCCCGCTGCCGCATTCGAGCGATGGCTTAAGCGATATCAGTCACGAAAAATGCGCTAGCTCGCTTTGCGCAGCCCCGCCGCCTGGTGGCGGTTTTGCAGCATAACCAGACGCTCCATATAGGCAATATCTTTGGGCTCAAGATAAAAAGCCGCGTCAACCCAATCTTCCGTAATGTCCATCAGCTCGCTGCGGGGCAGTTGTAAAACGCGCGTCCGGGCGCGCAGCATGGCTCTCACCCCGTTCATCTTCGGCAGCAGCGTGTCGATGAACGTGCGGACGGCCACGGAGCTTTGGCCCGGCTCGAACAGAACGTCAACCAGCCCATGCTGTTCGTACCACTCCGCGGTATGGGATTCCCCCTTGTAGATCAGCTCCTCCGCCAGCTTCATGCCGGAACGGCGCGCGACCAGCGAGTAGCCACCCATGCCGGGGAACAGGTTGAAGGCAATTTCAGGAAACCCCAGACGGGCATCGCGCTGCGCCAGCACGAAATGGTGTGCCAGCGCGGCCTCAAACCCGCCGCCCAGCGCGCTGCCTTCAACCATCGCCAGCGAAATAGCCCCGGTGTCGAAACCGCGCGACGCAGCGTGTACGCAATCCACGCAGGCGCGCGCGTAGGCCCGCAGCGCTTCCCGGCGTTTGTTCTGAATGCAATCGACAAAAAACTTTAGGTCTCCGCCCGTATTGTAGATATCCGGCACCAGCGACCCGGTAACCCAGAAGTCGACGGTAAAGCCGGACTGGCGCACCAGCCAGGAGAGATTCATGATCTCCTCAATCAGCGCGTGATTAAAACAGGGGCGCGGCTGCGCGCGGAGCATCATCCAGACGGTTCGACGTTCCTCTTCATAATAGCCCGCCAGCTGGGTGAAACGTTCAGTATCGGTAAACAGTGTACAGGTTGCTTGGTTGATTACGGTCATTGTCTAATTCCTCATATAAAAAAGCGCCTTGCGCGCTTTTTTAGACTAATCCACGGGTTAAGACCGCATCGGGGGAGCGGGTAAATTTATCACTTTCATTTATGTAATTTCGTTATTGCATTTTTTCCCTTCTCTTTTGAATCTATTTTCTGCATCATTGAAAATATTCACTTTTCGCTCCTGGGGACGATTATGCCTAACATTGATTCATCGGCTGTGGCACAACGCATTGATACCGTGCTGGATATTCTTGTCGCGGGTGATTATCAGTCTGCCATTCGCAATCTTGAGATTTTAAAATCAGAATTACTTGCGCAGAATGACAGCGACGCCCCGTCACAAAATGCGCAGCCAAAAGCCCCGTGGGAAGTGTAACCACCCTGTTTTCGACCTCTCGTTTTAAATGGATGCTATGAATTCCCGACAACAAATCATTTTGCAGATGGTCATCGATCAGGGGCGCGTGAGCGTCGTTGACCTGGCCAAGGCCACCGGCGTCTCTGAAGTCACCATCCGCCAGGATCTGAACCTGCTCGAAAAGCAGAGCTATTTGCGCCGCGCCCACGGTTACGCCGTTCCGCTGGACAGCGAAGATGTTGAAACGCGCATGATGAACAACTACGCCCTCAAGCGGGAGCTGGCAGAGTTTGCCGCGTCACTGGTGAATAACGGCGAGACGGTGTTTATTGAAAACGGCAGCAGCAATGCCCTTCTGGCGCGCACGCTGGCTGAACAAAAAGACGTGACGATTATTACCGTCAGCAGCTACATCGCGCATCTGCTGAAAGAGACGCGCTGTGAGGTGATCCTTCTCGGCGGTATCTACCAGAAAAAAAGCGAGAGCATGGTTGGCCCGCTGACGCGCCAGTACGTGCAGCAGGTTCACTTCAGCAAGGCTTTCATCGGCATCGACGGCTGGCAGGCGGACACCGGCTTTACCGGTCGGGACATGATGCGTTCAGACGTGGTCAACGCGGTGCTTGAAAAAGAGTGTGAAGCGATCGTTCTTACCGACAGCTCGAAGTTCGGTGCCGTCCATCCTTATACAATGGGCCCCCTCTCGCGCTTTCGCCGCGTGATCACCGACGAGCGCCTGAGTGAAGAATACCGCCATCAGCTTACGCAGGATGGCCTGATGGTCGATATCGTCAAAAAGCCCGCGTAATTGCACACTGCGCCCCGTGCGGGCGCATATTCCCTCCTTCTGAGAAAAATCCGAACCGCCCTTTAAGAGTTTTTACCTGTTTAACTTTGCGCAAAGAAGTAGAATTAATGTTAGCGATATAACAGGAAGTGACTATCACCTGCGTGATTACGTAACGCCTGCGCAACAAGCCGTCACGGAAAATAGAATTTAGGTATTCAAATTGGCTATACTTAAAAAGAGCACTTCTTTCCGTGAATCGATAATTCAGGAGAAAGTATTATGTCTTTAACCAGCAAAAAATTAGCCGCCGCTGTTCTGGCAATCACTGTAGCAATGTCTTTGAGCGCGTGTTCAAACTGGTCTAAGCGTGACCGCAACACCGCAATCGGTGCTGGCGCAGGTGCGTTAGGCGGTGCAGTGTTAACGGATGGTAGTACGCTGGGTACATTAGGTGGTGCTGCTGTCGGCGGTGTTATCGGGCACCAGGTGGGTAAATAATCTACAAAACTTCACTTACCTGTATAAAGATATTTTCAGCCTTATAAGGTCTGATCTACGCACGTAAATATGAGCCACGGTTTTCACCGTGGCTTATTTATTTTATCCGCCCGCCAGTTTGACTTTCATTCCTTTGGCTTCGAGCAGGCTTTTAATCAGATCGCGCTTGTCGCCCTGAATTTCAATAACGCCGTCTTTTACCGCCCCGCCGCAGCCACATTCTTTTTCAGCTCGGCGGCGAGCGCTGCCAGGGCAGCGTCGTCCAGGTCAACGCCGGTAATCAGGCAAACGCCCTTGCCCTTGCGGCCGCTGGTCTGACGCTGAATGCGAACAACACCGTCGCCTTTCGGGCGCTCCACCTTTGCTTTAGGCTCGTCGATGCGGCCGGTGTCGGTTGAATAGACCAGACGGCTGTTAGAATCGCTCATCATGCCCCCTTCTTCAGCGATGCGTTGATGGCTTTGAGCGTTTCGGCAGGGTTTGCCGACTGCGTAACCGGACGGCCAATCACCATATAATCTACGCCAGCGTCCAGCGCCTGTTCAGGCGTCATGATTCGGCGCTGATCGCCAGCCTCGCTGCCTGCTGGCCGAATCCCCGGCGTCACCAGACTGAAGTCCTGGCCCAGTTCCGCCTTGAAGCGCGCGGCTTCCTGAGCGGAACAAACGACGCCGTCCAGACCGCATGCCTTAGTGAGGCGCGCCAGACGTTCCGCGTGCTCAGCAGGTGACAACGTCACGCCTAAATCACGCAGATCGTGTTCATCCATACTGGTCAACACGGTGACGGCAATCAGCAGCGGCGCATCGCTGCCGAAAGGCACTAACGCCTCGCGCGCGGCGGTCATCATCCGCGCCCCGCCCGATGCGTGTACGTTCACCATCCACACGCCGAGCTCTGCCGCAGCGGCGACCGCGTGCGCTGTGGTATTGGGGATGTCGTGGAACTTCAGGTCGAGGAAAATATCAAAACCGCGCTGTTGCAGGTCGCGGACGATTTGCGGACCAAATAACGTGAACATTTCTTTGCCGACCTTCAGTCGGCAGTCGCGCGGGTCGATACCGTCGACGAAGGCCAGCGCAGCATCGCGGTTATTATAATCGAGAGCCACAACAACAGGAGAATCGGTAACTATGCGGGGAGTAGAAGATGTAGCAGACGTCATGACCAGCCCTTTTCGTCTATGGGCGCGCAGCGGCGCGGAACAGATAAACGGCGAGCATTCTACCTGCCAGCGGCCAAAAAGGACAGGATCCATTTTTTCTGCCCGACCGAAGACCGCACGCTGCTGGACGGTCTGGTGAATCAGTAGAGTATGTTGTAACTAAAATACTGCATTATAAAAAATTTACTGCCCGTCCAGCCCGCGGATCGGCTTGATGGTGGACCAGGCGCGACAGGAAGGACAGTGCCAGTAGAGCGTGTAGGCGGTGAAACCGCATTTCTGACAGCGGTAGCGCGGCTTGCTGCGCACCTGCTCGCCGACCATATCACGCAGCACCATCAGGCTCTCTTTCGCGCGCCCTTCTTCTGCGTCGTTCAGGTGATAATCCATCAGCTTGTGGAACACGCGCATCGTCGGGTGGCGCTGAAGCTGACGGGTAATGTAGATTTGAGCCGTGTCGCTACCTTCATGCTGCTCGACGACGTCTGAGAGCATCAGTTCAGCCGTTGCCCCGGTATTCTCTTCTACGCAGCGACGCAGGAAGGCAACCCACTCATCCTGTTTATCTAACTGCTGATAGCAGGTTTGCAGCATCTCCAGCGTTTCGCTGACCAGCTCTTTATCCTGCTCGATAACGCGCAGCAGGCTTTCCACCGCCTTTGCGTAATCGCCGTTCGCCATAAAGACGCGGCCCATCATGATGGAAATTCGCGCGCTATTGCGGTCGGCCGCGGCCCCTTTTTTTAGCAGGGACATGGCTTTATCCATGTCTTCGTTACCCATCTGCTGAAGCGCGAGCTCGCAGTAAAAATGGGCTATCTCGACGCGCTGCTTGTCTTTACCAAGCTTAACCAGGCGCTCGGCCGTATCGATGGCTTTCTGCCAGTCGCTTGTCGCCTGATAGATCTGCAACAGCTGCTGGAGCGCGCTGATGCGGAAATCCGTTTCATCCACCAGCTGCATGAACATATCTTCGGCGCGGTCGTAAAGACCGGCAGCCATGTAGTCGCGGCCAAGCTGCTGCACCGCCAGCAGGCGCTGATCGTAGGTGAGCGAGGCGCTCTCCATCAGGGTCTGGTGGATGCGAATTGCGCGATCGACCTCGCCGCGCGAGCGGAACAGGTTTCCGAGCGTGAGGTGGGCTTCAACGGTACCGGTATCCTCTTTAAGCATGTCGAGGAACAGG
>AGFT01036910.1_pt1 | contig 51569 bp, 53 predicted proteins | sample 305848 | NCBI WGS metagenome assembly AGFT01 (sample SAMN02954282, study PRJNA62043) | ant fungus garden metagenome | biome: terrestrial; feature: Atta colombica fungus garden; material: fungus garden; isolation source: Atta colombica fungus garden bottom | host: Atta colombica | place: Panama...
CAGTCACGTGCGGTTTTTGCTTATATCCCAGAGGAGAGGAGGCTGCTCGGTGCGGTTTTTTCCCTCTCCCCTATGGGGAGAGTGCCAGGGTGAGGGGTATTGATCCACCGGACAAAAAAAAGCCCGCCAGAGGCGAGCAAAAGAGGACAACGCAGACAGAAACGGTTAGATGCTGATGTTGTATTTGCGCCCGGCCGAGACCTGGCTGGATTCGCCCGCCGGGCCGTAGAGCGCGCTGGCGCGGCCAACGTGCTCAATCGCCTTCTGGATGTGCTGGTTCTTCTTCATATGGCTTTGCAGCAGCGATTCCACCTGCTGATTAAGCGCCTTCGAGCTGCGCACCTTTTCATTCACCTGCTGCCAGCTTGAAAACAGCTTGCCGTGGCCCGAGTAGGGGGCCTGGGTGGCGCTCTGCTGCTCCTGCTGGCGGCGCATGTCGTCGTAGTACTGAATGGTTGACAGCAGCTGATTCTTGTTATCAGCCAACACCTGCAGAGAAACCGGGTTGATCTGCGTGCGGTTGAGCTGATTAACCTCTTCTATCATGATCGCCTCCAGTTCATCCAGAGACGTTTTCATTTGCGTGAGTATTGGGTAAAGCTTGTCCATAACGGTCCTGCTTGCGGTTAAAACTGGAAAATATCCTGCACCATGGCCTGGGCGATTTTCTCAGGCTCAATGCGCAGCGTGCCTGCCGCCAGCGCGGTGCGGATGGACTCGACGCGCGCGTAGTCGATATCGCGGCTGTCGTCGTTCTGGATCTTTTTCGTCAGCGCGCTGAGGGTGACGTCGGTTTTGTCGTCCTTATGCGGCTGCGCCACGTTGACGGAGACGTCGCCGTCCTGAGGATGGATGCGGGCGCGCAGATCCTGAGCGGGGGATATGCCCGCGATCGGTGCGGCATTCTGGCTGCTGGTGATGCTCATAATTGTCCTCACAGATAATCATTTATGTGACTGATACTTCTTTCATCGGTGATTCAAAAAAACCTAAATTTATTGCTGTGAAAAAATGATCACCTGTCCCGCCGGGTCCACTTTGCCGCTCACGGTGCGCCCGCCCGCGGTTTTGACCTTGAGCGTTTCATCCACCGCCGCGTTGTTCAGCGCCTTTCCCTGGCTGCGAATGCGAAAGCCGTCTCCCGCCGTCACCAGCTCGACCGTCTGCCCGGCCCGCAGCCGCCACTGCTGGCGCAGCTGGTTTTCCAGCAGCGGCTTGCCCGCCGCCACGGCGCGCGTCAGGCGCTGGCCGACGATGGCGTCGGGGTTAAAGATCAGGCTGCCGGGCTGGTGGTCAATATTGCCCGTAACCGGCTCAATGTCGCTGCGCTGAACGATCGCCCCGCCCGGCAGGCTCTGGCTGGCAATCCACCACGTGCCCTGGGCGCTGATGCGCACGGGCAGGAAGTGCCGACGCGCCCCGCACTGCGCCAGCACGGTACGCTTGCCGGTGAGGCGGTCGTCGCGCCCAACCAGGCTCAGTTCGGGGTTGTCGCACACCGCGGCCAGCTGCGCGGGCGTGGCGAGTAAAGACACCGTGCGGACCACCTCGGCGTCCCGTTCAGGCTGCTGGATTAGGGCATCAAGCTTGAGCATCAGCCGCTGTTTTGCCGTTTGGTCCGACGGCACGCTGGCGCTCGCCGGTGCCGTGCAAAGTAAAACGGCCAGCGCCGTGCTGAATAATCGATGCGTCATCTGATTGCCTTTATCGTGCGGAATGAATGATATAAAAGTGGATAAATTATATACGTTCCGGCCGCGCTTTTATGGAATTAAATGGTGACACTTTTGTCGGCAATTAAATTCATCGGCGTTTTAACTTTTCGCTATCAATTTCTATTTCGCTAAATGCGCTTATTAGTGTTGAGTCTTCGCAGTGTGATATTTCACCCTCGGTGACTACACTATCGCAGTTTAAATAATGCGAAGCAGGAACTCTATCGTTATGAATAAACTCGATGATGCCTTTCGCTTTCAGCAGCAGGCATTAGGTTTGCTTTCGCGCCGTCAGGATATTCTGGCGTCGAATATTGCGAATGCCGATACGCCGGGCTATCAGGCGCGCGATTTTGATTTTCCCGGCCAGCTAAAACAGGCCATGGAAAACGCGTCGATGGCGAAATCACCCGTCTCGCTGTCGTTAACGTCGAACCGACATATTGAAGCCAAAGCGCAGCCGTTTGACGACGGCCAGCTGCTTTATCGCGTGCCGGATCAGCCCAGCGCCGACGGTAATACCGTAGATATGGATCGCGAGCGCGTTAATTTCGCCGACAACGCCGTGAAATATCAGTCGGGGCTGACGTTCCTCGGTGCGGATATTAAGAAAATGATGACTGTATTAAGTCAGGGGTAATAAACGATGTCGCTCTTTAGCGTATTTGATATTTCGGGTTCGGCAATGGCCGCCCAGTCCCGCCGCCTGAACGTCAGCGCCAGCAATATGGCCAACGCCGACAGCGTGGCGGGGCCGGACGGCCAGCCTTACCGCGCCCGCCAGGTGGTGTTCAAGGTGGACAGCGCCGCCGGGCAGGAGATTGGCGGCGTAAAGGTGGATGAGGTGACGGAAAGCACCGCGCCGGACCGCCTGGTCTACGAGCCGGGCAACCCGCTCGCCGACGAGCAGGGCTACGTGCGCATGCCGAACGTCAACGTCATGAACGAGATGGTCAACACCATTTCGGCCTCCCGCAGCTACCAGGCCAACGTGGAAGTGATGAACTCCGCCAAAAGCCTGATGCTGAAAACATTAACTCTTGGGCAGTAAGGACGCGTATGGCGGTCTCTTCGATTAACAACAACAGCGGTTCCGATAACGGCGGCACCGGCAGCAGCGCGGCGGATCTGTCGAATCAGTTTATGACCCTGCTGGTGGCGCAGATGAAAAACCAGGATCCGACCAACCCGATGGACAACAACCAGCTCACCTCCCAGCTGGCGCAGTTCAACATGGCCGCGGGCGTGGAGAAGCTCAATTCTTCCATGGGCACCATGCAGGCCATGATGGTTCAGCTCGGCAGCATGAGCGCCTCGTCGTGGGTGGGGCGCAGCGTGCTGATCGAGGGTGAGGCGAAGGTCTCCTTCGGCGGAGAAAAAAATACTATTCAACAGGTGGGCATAGAGCTACCGGAAAGCTCAGACGATATCAATTTCGCGCTGGGCGGCGACGCCGAGACGGTCACCGTCACGCTGCACGACGGCGACCAGGCCTATACCGCCGAGCTGAAAAACCTGAAGCAGGGCATCCATAAGTTCAACCTGGACGACCTGAAGGACTTCAAGCCCGCGCCGCCGCCGCGCGACGTGGAGTACACGGTGACGTATGAAGCCTCTAACCCTGACGGTGAAAACCCTGAGGCCTTTGGCCTGGTGCAGGAGCAGGTTCAGGGCGTCACGATGGGGCCGCGCGGGCCGATCCTGCATCTGCAGGACCACGATCCGATTGAAATGGACAAAGTGTTCGTCATTCAAAAATAAACTTACTTCTGGAAATTAATCATGGGTTTTTCACAAGGTCTTAGCGGTCTTAGCGCCGCGGCAAAAGCGCTGGACGTGGTGGGTAACAACATTGCCAACTCGCAAACGGTCGGCTTTAAGGCGGGCTCCGTCTCCTTCGCCGATATCTTTGCCGGTTCGAACGGCATGGGCGTACAGATTGCGAGCGTCGATCAGAAATTCAGCAACGGCGTGCTGGCGGGAGGAAGCTCTCCGCTGGATATGGGCATTAACGGCAACGGCTTCTTCCGCATGGTGGATTCCGCCGGGAGCGTGTTCTACGGGCGTAACGGCCAGTTTAAGGAAGATGAGAACGGCTACATCGTCAACCGAACCAACGGCCTGTTCTTGAGCGGCTATCAGGCGACGGACGGGGCCATCAACCCCGGCGCGCCGGTGGGGCCTATCCGCATTCCAAAAGAGGATGTGCCGCCGGAGGCCACCACGAAAGGCTCCATGAGTGGCAACCTTAACTCAGGGCACGATCCCCTGGATCCTACTAAGTTCGATCCGGAAAAAGGCGATACCTACAGCTACTTCAGCGAAATGAGGGCCACCGACAGCCTGGGCAATGAGCACACGATTAAGGTCTATTTCGTTAAGACCGGTGACAACCAGTGGACGGCTTTCGCGCAGGACGGCACCGCGCCCGAAATGGACGGAACAGATCCGAAATTTACCGAGATCCCCCTGGCGTACACCGATGACGGCAAGCTCACCTCTTCCGGCATCGGCACCGTGAAAGGGGTTTCATGGAACGGCGGCGCGCCCATCGAGATGGAGCTGGATCTGAGCAAAATGACCCAGTACGCATCGGACGACGTCGCAAAATCCGAGGCAAACGGCCAGAAGCTGGGCAAGTTCAATAGCTACGAAGTGAGCGAAAGCGGCGAAATCACCGCGATCTACAACAACGGTCAGCGCAAGATCGTAGCCCAGGTGGTGCTGGCGGACTTCGCCAACCCGGGCGGTCTGGAACAGCAGGGCAATAACCTGTGGGCGGAAAGCGTGCAGTCCGGCACGCCGTTTATCGGCACCTCCGGCAGCGGCAGCTTCGGCGACATCGCGGGCGGCATGGTGGAGCAGTCGAACGTCGAGCTGGGCGACGAGATGGTCAACATGATCGTCTACCAGCGCAACTACCAGTCCAACTCGCAAACCATCAAAACCCAGTCTGAAGTGCTTCAGACGCTGGTTAACCTGCGCTAGGGCTGAGCTATGGATCGCGCTATCTATACCGCCATGAGCGCCGCCAACGCGGCGCTTAACCGCCAGGCGGTCACCTCAAACAATCTGGCGAACAGCTCGACGGCGGGCTTCCGCTCGCAGCTCGCCGCGTTTCGTGCCGTGCCTGTCGAAGGCGAAACCCTGCGCACCCGCGCGCTGGTGGCGGAATCCACCCCGTTTCACGACGCCACCATGGGGCCGATCACCCACACCGGGCGCAGCCTGGACGTCGCGCTGCCGCAAAACGGCTGGCTGGCGGTGGCGCTGGCCGACGGCAGCGAAGGCTATACCCGCAACGGGGCGATTGAAGTCAACCAGGCGGGGGCGCTGAGCGTCAACGGCCGCCCGCTGATGGGCGACGGCGGCCCGCTGGAAGTGCCGCCGCAGTCCCACGTCACCATCGGCACCGACGGCACCGTCTCGGCGCTCGGCATGGGCGATGACCCGACGGCGCTGGTCCCGGTTGGGCGCATCAGGCTGGTCAACGCGGAGATCGGCGACCTGCGGCACGGCGACGACGGCCTGTTTCGCCCGGCGGCGGGCGGCGCGCTGGCGCAGGATGAAACCCTGCGCCTCACGCCGGAAGCCCTTGAGGGCAGCAACGTTAGCCCGGTCCACGCCATGACCCAGATGATCGCCAACTCTCGCGGCTTCGACATGAACATGAAGGTGATTCGCACCGCCGACGAAAACGCCCAGAAGGCTAACCAGCTATTGAGCGTGAGCTAAGCTCGCGCAAGGAGTCTCAACATGATTCGCTCTTTATGGATCGCTAAAACCGGGCTGGAAGCGCAGCAGCTCAACATGGACGTCATCTCCAACAACCTGGCGAACGTGAACACCAACGGCTTCAAGCGCCAGCGCGCCGTGTTCCAGGATCTGCTGTATCAGAACATGCGCCAGCCGGGCGCGCAGTCGACCGAGCAGAACACCCTGCCGAGCGGCTTACAGCTCGGTACCGGCGTGCGCCCGGTTTCGACCCAGCGCGTGCACACCCAGGGCGGGATGAACCAGACCGGCGACGAGTTTGACGTCGCCATTGATGGCGAGGGCTTCTTCCAGGTGCAGATGCCGGACGGCAGCACCGCCTACACCCGCGACGGCCACTTCTCCAAAAGCCCGGACGGCCAGCTGGTGAACGCCGAAGGCTACCCGATTCAGCCGGGGATCGTGATCCCGCAGGATGCCAAAAGCATCACCATCGGCAGCGACGGCACGGTGAGCGCCAAAATTCCCGGCCAGGCGGAAGAGCAGCAGATCGGCCAGCTGACCCTGACCACCTTCGTCAACAACGCGGGCCTCGAAAGCGTGGGCGGCAACCTCTACAGGGAGACGCAGGCCTCCGGCGCGCCGAACGAGCTGAACCCCGGCATGGAAAGCGCGGGTACGCTGAAGCAGAGCTACGTCGAAATCTCCAACGTCAACGTGGCGGAAGAGCTGGTGACGATGATTCAGGTGCAGCGCGCCTACGAAATCAACAGCAAGGCGGTTTCGGCATCGGACCAGATGCTGCAGCGTCTTTCCCAGCTGTAATGTCCTCTTTCTGGCCGCCCGCGCGGCCAGATATTTTATCGACACTGATATGAAAACACTCTCAATGAATCGTCCTGCCGTCGCGCGTTTTGCGCTGGCGGCAAGCGTGCTGCTGCTGAGCGGCTGCGCGCACATTATGCAAAGCAAGCTCGTTAAAGGCCCGACGACGGCAACACCATTACCGATGGCACCGGCAGCGACCGGCGGCTCGCTGTTTCAGGCGGGGCAGGGGATGAACTACGGCTATCAGCCGATGTTCGAAGACCGCCGCCCGCGCAACGTCGGCGATACGCTGACGATCCTGCTGCAGGAGAACGTGAGCGCCAGCAAAAGCTCCTCCGCCAGTGCCAACCGTAATGGATCGGCTGGGATGGGGCTGATCGCGGTGCCGACCAAACTGAATGGCTGGCTCGGCGACGGCAAGGCGGATTTTGAAGCCGAAGGCAAAAATGATTTTTCCGGCAAGGGCGGCGCGGCGGCGCGCAACACCTTTACCGGCACCATCACCGTGACCGTCAACGAGCTTCTGCCCAACGGCAACCTGCGCGTGGTGGGCGAAAAGCAGATTGCCATTAACCAGGGCACGGAGTTTATCCGCTTTTCCGGCGTGGTGAACCCGCGCTTTATCAGCGGCGGCAACACCGTGCCCTCCACCCAGGTGGCGGACGCGCGCATCGAGTACGTCGGCAACGGCTACATCAACGAAGCGCAGAACATGGGCTGGCTGCAGCGCCTGTTCCTGAACCTTTCTCCTTTCTGATATGACCATGAAAAAAGAATCTATCCTGTTTTTCCTAAGCATCCTGCTCTACGGCATGATGCTGAGCGCGCCGAAGCTCGCCAGCGCGGAGCGCATTCGCGATCTGGCGACGGTGCAAGGAGTGCGCTCGAACTCCCTGATGGGCTACGGCCTGATCGTCGGCCTCGACGGCACGGGCGACCAGACCATGCAGGCGCCGTTTACCGGGCAGAGCCTGAACAACATGCTCTCCCAGCTCGGGATCACCGTGCCGGCGGGCACCAACATGCAGCTGAAAAACATTGCGGCGGTGATGGTGACCGCCGAGCTGCCGCCGTTTGCCCGCCCCGGCGATAAGCTCGACATCGTGGTGTCTTCCGTCGGTAACGCCAAAAGCCTGCGCGGCGGGACGCTGCTGATGACGCCGCTCAAGGGTGCGGACAACCAGATCTACGCCATCGCCCAGGGCAACATCCTGATTTCCGGCGCAGGCGCGCAGGCGGGCGGCAGCCGCGTGCAGGTCAACCAGCTCAACGGCGGGCGCATCAGCGGCGGCGCGACCGTCGAGCGCGAGGTGCCGAACGACTTCGCCACGCAGAATATCGTCCGCCTGCAGCTCAACGAGAGCGACTTCTCGCTGGCGCAGCAGATCAGCGACGCCATCAATCAGCGCTACAGCGGCGGGGCGGCCATCCCGGAAGACGCGCGCACCGTGCGCCTCTTCGCGCCGCCGGACGGCCCGTCCCGCGTGCGTTTCCTTGCCAATATCCAGGACATCCCGCTGCGGGTGAACGTGCAGGACGCGAAGGTGATCGTTAACTCCCGCACCGGCTCGGTGGTGATGAACCGCCACGTCTCGCTCGACTCCTGCGCGGTGGCGCACGGCTCGCTGACCGTTGAGGTGATGCAGAACAACGTGGTCAGCCAGCCGGATACGCCGTTCGGCGGCGGCGAAACGGTGGTGGTCCCGCAGACGGACATCTCCGTGCGCGACAGCGGCGGCTCGCTGCAGCACGTGCGCAGCAGCACCGATCTCAACGCGGTGATCCGCGCGCTGAACGGCCTTGGCGCTACGCCGAACGAGCTGATGTCCGTGCTTCAGGCGATGAAGAACGCCGGCTGCCTGCGCGCGAAGCTGGAGGTGAACTGATGAACGCCTTCGACAAGTTCGATCGGCCCGCCTTTGACGTGCGCTCGCTCGACGCGCTGAAGCGGGAGGCCGGACGCGCATCCCCCGGCGCGCTTAAGGCGGCGGCGAAGCAGATGGAGGGGATTTTCGTGCAGATGATGATGAAAAGCATGCGCGACGCCACCTTCAAGGACGAGCTGATGAACAGCCAGTCCGCCGAGATGTATACCGCCATGCACGACCAGCAGGTCGCGCAGAACATTGCCGGGAGCGGCCAGCTCGGCTTTGCCGATCTTATCGTCCGCCAGCTCGGCGGCGAAAGCGATGCGCCAGCGGTGGCCGCGCCGGGGCGCGACTTCTCCCGTCCCGGCCTGTCGCCCATTCCCGCCACCGGCCCCCTGCGCCTGCCCGCGCCGGTGTCGTTTGCGAAGCCCGCCGAAGGGGCGCATCCGTTTATCTCCCGCCTGCTGCGCCCGGCGCAGGAGGCCGCGCAGGAGAGCGGGCTGCATCCGCACCTGATCCTGGCGCAGGCGGCGCTGGAGTCCGGCTGGGGCAAGCGGGAAATCCCTGCCGCCGACGGCACGCCGAGCCACAACCTGTTCGGCATTAAGGCCACCGGCGACTGGCGCGGCAAAACCACCGAAATTACCACCACCGAATACGTCAACGGCGTGAAGCAGAAGGTGAAGGCCGCGTTTCGCGTGTATGACTCCTACGAGCACGCGCTGAGCGACTACGCGAAGCTGCTGACCAAAAACCCGCGCTACCGCGGCGTGATGCAGTCCGGTTCCGCGGAGCAGGGGGCGAAAGCGCTGCAGGCGGGCGGCTACGCGACGGACCCGGCCTACGCCAAAAAGCTCATCACCATTATTCAGAAGGTGAAGGGGGATATTCAGCAGGGCGTGAACGCCTATAAAAACGATCTCGATAAAATTTTTTAGAGAATTTTTTTATCACCGATGAAATAAGCAGAACCATGAACTTTCAGGCCCGGAGATAAGCAGCGGGTCTGCGAACGGAGACTATCCAGACCCTATGAACAATTTATATAACCTGGCCCGAGGTGGCTTAAGCGTTGCGCAGGCGGCGCTCCGGGTGACCGGTGATAACCTGACCAACGGCATGTCGCACGGCTACAGCCGCCGCAACATGATCATCGGCGAGCTGGGCGGCATGTCGACGCAGCAGGGCTTTTTCGGCTTCGGCGCGCAGGTGAACGGCATTGAGCGCGCCTACGATGCCTTTGCCAACAACCAGCTTCGCGGCGCTATCTCCCAGTATTCCTTCCTCAACGGACGCATGGAGCAGCTGGCGGATATCGACAACATGCTGGCCGACGAGTCGGACAACGTCTCGGTGTCGCTCGGCAACCTGTTCAAGGCGATGTCGACGCTCAGCACCACACCGGAAGACGCGGCGGCGCGTTCGGCGGTGTATAACGCCTTAGGATCGCTTGCCAGCCGCTACAACGCCAGCGGCAAGCGCCTGAGCGGGCTGGAAAAAAGCACCAATACCCAGATTGAGCAGAGCGTTAAGGATCTCAACAGCTATACCAAACAGCTGGCGGAGATTAACAAGCAGCTCGAGCGCGCGCAGGGTTCCGGCACGCCGCCGGCGGATCTGCTGGACCGCCGCGACGTGCTGCTGGAAGAGATCAGCAACCAGATTGGAATTGAGGTGTCGGAGGACGCCCAGAGCGGGCGCGTTGACGTCGCTCTCCCGGACGGGCGTCCGCTGGTTTCCGGCGATAACGTGTACGCGCTGAAAACCTCAATGTCTGACAACGACCCGAACAAAACCATCGTCTCCTACGTGGATGCCAACGGCAGTGAGAAGCCGCTTGACGAAGACCGCATTACCAAAGGCCGCCTGGCGGGGCTGTTTACGTTCCGCAACGAGGATCTGGCGCTGGCGCGCGAGGAGCTGGACAAGATGGCCTTCGTCATGGCCAGCCGGATGAACGAGCAGAACGGACAAGGCTATTTGCCGGACGGCACGCGGGGTGGCGATCTCTTCACTCTGCCGGATATCACCGCGCGCGCGAACAGCAACAATCAGGGGACGGGCAGGCTCGGAAAAATTGAGGTGACTTCCTTTCGCAGCGTGAACTCAGAAGAGTACACCATCAGCTACGACGATGCCGCGGGCAGCTGGCGCGTAACGGGGGCGGACGGTCGGGACATTCCGTATGCGACCGGACCTGACGGGATCCAGTTCGACGGCCTCAAGATTCAGCTACCCGACCCGGCAACGGTGGAAGATGGCGACAGCTTTACCTTTAACCCGATGTCCGGCGCCGCCGAGGGGCTGAGCCGCAAAATTACCGACGCCCAGGGGTTTGCCGCCTCAGACTCAAACGATCCCGCTGATAAAGCGAACAACAAAAACCTCGAGCTGATGCTGAAGATCCAGGACGAAAAGCTGATCGGCAACAGCACGCTGGCGGAGGCCTACGCCAGCCTGGTCGGCACCATCGGGGACAACGCGCGCAGCGTCAAATCCAACCTCGTGAGCGCGGAAACCGATATGAAGACCAAGTTTGACACCAGGCAGGCGCTCTCCGGCGTGAGCATGGACGAAGAGAAGATCAACCTCGACATGTTTATGCAGTACTACCGCGCCAACGCGCAGCTTCTGCAGACCGCCAACGACATGTTTGATTCGCTGCTCGCGATCCGATAGGGGAAGAAAAAATGCGATTGAGTACGCTTTATATGTATCAGCAGAGCGCGCAAAGCATGTCCGCGCGCATGAGCCAGAGCAATGAAACCTACCTGCGGATGTCGGCGGGCAAAACGCTGCTGAAAGCCTCGGACGATCCGGCCGCGGCCACCGACGCGGTGAAGTATAAGGATGCGCTGGCAAAGCTTGAGCTGTACAGCGACGTGCGCTCCCGAACGCGCGGCGCGCTCGAGCACGAGGATAATATCCTGAGCGGGGTAGGGAACCTGCTTACCACCACGCTGAAAGAGAAGCTTGTGGCGGCGGGGTCGGGCGCCTATTCCGATGCGGATCGCAATGCCCTGGGCAAGGAGATCGAGGGCATTCGCCAGAATATGCTGGATCTCGCCAACAGCCGCGACGGCAACGGCCGCTATATCTTTGGCGGTTTCCAGACGGGCAAGCCCGCGTTTCTGGAAGATGGCACCTATGACGGCGGTGACGAAGCGCGGAAGCAGACCGTTGCCGACGGCACGGAAATGCAGGTAGGCCATCTGGGCAGTGAAATCTTTGACGATATCTTCGGCATTCTTCAGACCGCCATTGACGAGCTGTCTAAAGAAAAAATGGATGACGACGCGCTGGAGGACGCGCTAAAAGCCGCAGGCGAGGCCGTCGACGCGGGCATTGACCGTCTAGGCAAGGCCCAGGCCGAGCTGGGCACCCAGCTGCAGCAGCTGGACGCGCTGGATATGTCCGGTGACGTGATGATCATCGACATGAAGGTCAAGGTGGATACCGCCATCGGTGCCGACACGGGCGTGCTGGTGTCGCTGATGGCGGAATCGCAGATGTCCGATCTGGCGCTGAACGCCTCAATGTACGTCTACAAAAACATGCAGAAGATGAATCTGTTTAACAGCTAATTATTTCCCAATCCAACCTCAACAGGTGCCGCCGCGTACGGTTTACCCGCGCGCGGCAGGTGAGAATCTATGTTAAAGAAACTGAAAATTTATACCGCGGTAAGCCTGATTATCGGGCTCTTTGCCGCTTTGCTCTTCAGCGTTACGGCCTATTCGGTCTATGACGCCGTCAGCAATAACCAAAACTTCAAGCGCATGGCGCTGGCCGCGGAAAATAACGACCAGATGCGCGACGCGGCCTATAACATCAGCGCCGTGATGGCTAACACCAACGGCCTTATGCTGCAGGCCGCGCTGGGCAATCCGGTATCGGAGAACGTCACTAAGCATACCCATAACGTGGTGAAAATCGCCCGCCGCAATATGGACGATTTTATGGCGTCGCCGTTTAACACGCCGGAAGAGAGCCGCCTGGCGGCTGAGGTGAATGCGGCGTTCAACGAGGTCTATAAGGCGGCGGAAGCGAAGCTCGGCTACCTGGGCAATCCGGCGGGATATACCGGCTCGATTGAGCATGACATGGACATGCGCACCACGCTGCGCAATAAGGTTGAGCAGTATACCGACGAGAGCGCGCGCCTGAGCGAAAGCTACATTCGCGAATCCGCCCGCGGCTACCAGATTATGCTGGGCCTTGGCATTGCGGTGCTGATCGCCGCTGCGGTAATGCTGTTTGCCGTGCGCTACTGGCTGCGCGAAACGCTGGTGCGCCGGATGGAAAGCACCGTGGCGTCGCTGCGCAGCGTGGCGGCGGGCGATCTGAGCCAGGCGATTGAGAGCGGCAGCCAGAACGAAATCGGCAGCATGTTGACCGAGCTGGAAACCATGCGCACCTCCCTGACCGGCACCATTCTCGGCATTCGCGAAAGCGTGCAGCGCATCCACAGCAACGCCCAGGAAATCGCCCACGGCAATAACGATCTCTCCTCCCGTACCGAAGAGCAGGCGGCGGCGCTGCAGGAGACGGCGGCCAGCATGGAGCAAATCAAAACTACCGTGCGTCAGAATGCGGACAACGCCCACGCGGCGCGCGAGCTGGCGGAAGGGGCGAGCACCAACGCCCACAGCGGCGGCGAGGTGATGCAGAGCCTGGAGCAGATTATGGCGCAAATCACCACCAGCTCCCGTCAGATCGCCGACATCAACGGCGTGATCGACAGCATAGCCAACCAGACCAACATTCTGGCGCTCAACGCGGCGGTAGAAGCGGCGCGCGCCGGCGAGCAGGGCCGCGGCTTTGCGGTGGTCGCGGAAGAGGTGCGCAACCTGGCGAAGCGCAGCGCCGACGCGGCGAAAGAGATCAGCCAGCTGATTAACACCAGCGTCAGCAACATCGATATCGGCTCGCGCCAGGTCGGGCAGGCCAGCGCGGTGATGCAGGATATCGTCACCTCCGTGGCGCAGGTGACGCAGATTATGGGCGAAATCACCTCCGCGTCGGACGAGCAGAGCGCGGGCATTAACCAGATTTCGCAGGCGGTGAACGAAATGGATCTGGTGACGCAGCAGAACGCGGCGATGGTTGAAGAAGCGGCCCTGGCGGCGGGCGAGCTGGAGGCCCAGTCCGACGCGCTGGAAACGCTGGTGGCGCAGTTCAGGCTGGACAACGCGCGCGCTCAGGAGAAAGTTTCCACTGAACAGCGCAAGCCGCAGCGCCAGCAGGATGACGCGCTTGCCCAGTGGGAAACGTTTTAATTCCGATAATTACCGCTATGCGTCATGCCTTATTTAGCGATAAACGTTAGCGCGAAATAAAGTAACAGAATGCGCATTTTTATAAGGGCTTATTGCACTATTTGAATGCGCCATTTCACCGGATAATTCTCAAAGAGATTAGCGGGTGGAATACAATCGTGGATGGTATTTATACGGCCGAAGGGCTGGAAGATAAATCGGTAGTCTGGTCAAAGTATCACTTTATTGTGCGGCAGGAAGCGCTGCGCTTGCATAAGCGGCTTCCTGCCAGCGTCGAGCTGGATGATTTAATTCAGGCCGGATCGATAGGCTTTTTAAATGCGGTAGAGACCTTTGACCCGAAGAAAGGCGTTGCGCTCAGCGCGTGGATTAGCCAGCGCGTGAAGTGGGCGTTATTAGACGAGCTCAGAGAAAGCGATTGGGTTCCGCGACGGGTGAGAACGCATTCGCGGGAAATTGTCGCCATAATCCAGCAGATAGAGCAGGAAAAGGGCGGTGAAGCGACCGAGACGGATATTGCAGAACGGATGGGCGTGACGCTGAAGGAATTTCAGCAGATGCTGGCGGATAATAACAGCAGCCAGATGTATTCCGTCGACGAGCTGCAGGAAAATTATGCCGACAGCTGGGAATCCTGTGACGATGAGAATGAATCGCTCAATCCGGTGCATGATGCCGTCAGGCAAAACCTGATAGAAAAGATTACGGAGCATATTCAGTTTATCCCTGAAAGAGAGCAGATATTACTGCAGCTCTATTATCTTCAGGATATGAATATGAAAGAGATTGGCCTGGTCTTTGATATTACCGAGACGCGGGTCAGCCAGCTCCATAGCCTGGCGCTAAAAAGGTTAAGAAGCCGTATGGAAGCCTCTTCAAAATAAAAACAGGCTATTAACATTCACGCGATTGAAAGATGCACAACGCAGGCGTGAACCTTAACGATGAGGTTTAATAACGTTTAACAACGGTGTTAACATGATTTAAATCAATGGGTTAACATTAATCGCCCGATTTAGGACGATTCCTGGCTCTTGTTCCGAAAATTCTTAATGTTTATGATTTTTGCAGTTTTGAGATGCAGCCTCCTTTGGCATTGAATGAAGACAAATCATTTACTGAAGAAGAGTGACTTACTTCAGTGAATATCAATACCAAAAGACTCTCTGCATCAGTTAAGTTGTTTTAATCCTTTAAGCTGATATGCCATATTCTGGCCTAAAACATTGGGAGCTTTCGCCTGTGTCCAACTTCGACGAGTATTTACAGAATATCCATGACATTAACCTGTCCTATTTGCTGCTGGCCCAGCAGCTTATTCGCCAGGACAAATTTGCCGCGGGTTTTCGCCTTGGTTTATCCGAGGGGACCATTGACAACCTAAAAGAACTTTCGCTGCCGCAGCTCATGAAGCTGGCGACGACAAATCAGCTTATTTGTCGTCTGCGCGTAGATGATGAAGTGGTAATTGAAAATCTGACTAAGGATTCTCGTATCGAAGCGCTCCAGCAGATCCACACCGGTATTATTTTGTCGACCAATCTGCTTAATGCATTAAGCGATGAAGATGCCGTTGCGGCGCAGGAGACATAATATGTGTGATGGAAAAAGCCTGCTGCAGGAAATTCATGAAGTCAATATTGCGATGGGGTTAATTTCGCTCGGCGCAAGGATGCAGGTGCTGGAGTCTGAAACGTCATTAAGCCGTCGTCGCCTCCTGCGCTTATATAAAGAATTACGCGGGTGTCCGCCGCCAAAAGGCATGCTGCCTTTTTCTGAAGACTGGTTTATGTCGTGGGAACAGAATATTCACTCTTCGATGTTCTATAACATTTATCTGTACCTGAAAAAGACCGAGCAGGGGCGTCCGATTGAAATGCTGATGAAGACCTATCGTCTTTATCTCGAGCAGTGCAGCACCTGCTCCGATGAAAAGCCGGTGCTGGGATTAACCCGCGCCTGGACATTATTACGCTTTATCGACTGCGGCATTATTTCCCGTAAGGCCTGCAGCGTGTGCGGCGGCGGTTTTATCGTCACCACGGAATTTATTAAAAACCCATTTACCTGCAGCCTGTGCAGCCCGCCGTCGCGCGCGCTGAAGAAGTCCCAGGTGAGCCCAACCGGGCTGCTGGGGAACTTTGCCGCGCCGGAAATCATGACGGCATAACCCAACGGCGGCAGTGCGCAAGATGGCGTTTACCCGATGCCGGGAAGCCGGCATCGGTCAAATAAGTAAAAGGAGAGAGTGTGTTAGTTATTGTTGGCTATCTTGTTGTCATTCTGACCGTGTTTGGTGGTTTTCTGCTGTCCGGCGGTAATCTGATGGCGCTGTTCCAGCCGCTGGAACTGCTGATTATCGGCGGGCCGGGTGGGGGCGTTTATCGTTGGCAATAACGTCAAATCCCTCAAGGCGACCGGCAGGGCGCTGGTCAAGCTGTTCGTGGGCAAGCGCTACAACAAAGCGGTCTACATGGACCTGATGGCGCTGATGTTCCTGCTGCTGTCGCAAAGCCGCGTTCACGGGCTGATGTCGCTGGAAAAGGACATTGAAGACCCGCAGAACAGCGACATTTTTAGCGCCTATCCCCGCCTGATGAGCGACCCGATGCTCAGCAACTTCATTCTCGACTACTTCCGCCTGATGATCGGCGGCAGCATGAACTCGCACGAAATCGAAGCCCTGATGGATGAAGAGATCGAGACCTGCGAAGAGGAGCTGGAAGTGCCCGCGCACAGCCTGAATACCGTCGGCGACGCGTTTCCGGCGTTTGGCATCGTGGCGGCGGTGATGGGCGTGGTCAACGCGCTCGGCTCGGCCGACCGCCCGGCGGCGGAGCTTGGCATGCTGATCGGCCACGCGCTGGTGGGCACCTTCCTCGGCATTCTTATCGCCTACGGCTTCGTGCTGCCGCTGGCGACGCTGCTGCGCCAGAAAAGCTCCGATCAGGTCAAGATTTTACAGTGCATCAAGGTCACGCTGCTCTCCAGCCTCAACGGCTACGCCCCGCAGATCGCCGTTGAGTTTGGCCGTAAAACCATTTTCACCAGCGAGCGCCCGTCGTTTGAAGAGCTGGAGGAGCACGTGCGCGAAGTGAAATCCAACGCCACGCTGAAAACCAAATCGGCGGATAGCGCAGCATGAAAAACGTCACGCCTGTCATCATTTCGCGCAAGCGCAAAAAGAAAAAGCACGCGCACCACGGCGGGACGTGGAAGATTGCCTATGCCGACTTTATGACCGCCATGATGGCGTTCTTTCTGGTGATGTGGCTGCTCTCGCAGTCCACGGACATGGAAAGAGAGCTGATTGCCGACTACTTTCGCATGCCGCTGAAGCCGTCAATGGCGAACGGCAACAAAACCAGCCTGAGCGACAGCGTCATTCCCGGCGGCGGGGATGACATTCTCAAGCAGCAGGGCGAGGTGTTTAAAAACCAGACCCACAGCAGCGACAGGCAGAAGCGCATCGAAAGCCTGAAGCAGGCGAAGGAAAAGCTGCAAAAGATGATCGAAACGGACCCGCGGCTGAACAACTTCAAATCCAACATTCTGCTTAACCTGACCAACGACGGGCTGCTGATCCAGATAACCGACTCGCAGGACAGGCCGATGTTCCGCGTGGGCAGCGAGCTGCCGGAATCTTACATGAACGGCATTTTGCAGGCGCTGGTGCCGCTGCTTCAGGAGCTGCCGAACGCGCTGAGCCTGACGGGGCATACCGATTCGCTGCCCTACGCGGGCGGCGGGGCGGGCTACAGCAACTGGGAGCTTTCCGCCGGACGCGCCAACGCCGCGCGGCGGGTGCTGGTGCGGGCCGGGCTTAACGACGAGCGCTTCCTGCGCGTGATTGGCACCGCCAGCCGCATGCCGCTGGAAAATACCTCGCCCGACAGCGCGGTAAACCGCCGCATCAGCATTCTGGTGCTCAGCCGCTCGAAGGAGCAGGAGATCCGTCTCGAGGATACACAGGCGCAGCGCGCGCAGAGCGTGCTCGACGGCGTGGATCTGCAAAACGTGCAGGGCTATACCGATGGACATTTATGATTTTTCGCAGATTTTTTTCACCGAGGCCGAAGAGCTGCTGGCGGAGATGGAGCAGCAGCTGCTCCAGCTTGACGTCGATGCCCCTGAGCAGGAGCAGCTGAACGCCATTTTTCGCGCCGCGCACTCGCTGAAGGGCGGCGCGGGCACGTTTGGCTTCACCGCTCTGCAGGAGACCACGCACCTGCTGGAGAACCTGCTTGACCAGGCGCGGGCAGGGGAGCGGACGCTGAGCCGGACGATCGTTAACCTTTTTCTGGAATGTAAAGACATTATGCAAGCGCAACTGGAAGCCTATCAGTCTTCTCAGGAGCCGGACGAGGCAAGCTTTCGCTATATCTGCGAAGCCCTGAGGGAGATCGCCCTTGACGGCAAGGCGCCGCAGGCGGCTCCTGCCCCTGAAGCGAAGCCTCAGCCCGCTGCTGCGGCGTCGGATGACGAAATCACGCTAAGCGTCACCCTGAGCAACATCGACGCCCGCGAGCAGGCGATGCTGCGCGAAGAGCTGGAGAACATGGGGGAGCTTTTGGCGATCGAAACGACCGCAAACGGCCTGCACGCTACCCTGCTGACCAGCGCGACGGCGGACGATATCACCGCCGTGCTCTGCTTCGTGCTGGACGCCAGCCAGATTGAGGTCAAGCCCGTTGCGGACGCGCCTGCGCCGGTCGCCGTGAAGCCGGTTGTGGAAAAGCCCGCGCCCGCGCCGAAAGCGCCGCCGCCCGCGCGCGCGGTGAACCCGGAGTCGGGCAGCATTCGCGTGGCGGTCAGCAAGGTTGACCAGATCATTAACCAGGTGGGCGAGCTGATCATCACCCAGGCGATGCTGTCGCAGCTGTCGCGCACGCTGGATCCGGCGAGCTACGATCTGCTCTCCGGCTGCGTGGCGCAGATGGAGCGTAATACCCGCGAGCTGCAGGAGTCGGTGATGTCTATCCGCATGATGCCGATGGACTACGTCTTCAGCCGCTTCCCGCGGCTGGTGCACGACCTCGGTAGCCGCCTTAACAAGCAGGTGGAACTGACGCTGAAGGGCGGCTCGGCGGAGCTGGATAAGAGCCTGATTGAGCGCATTATCGATCCGCTCACCCACCTGGTGCGCAACAGCCTTGACCACGGCATCGAAGAGAAAGAGGTGCGCGTGGCGAAGGGCAAGTCCGCCGTCGGGAACCTGACGCTCTCTGCCGAACATCACGGCGGCAATATCGTGATTGAGGTCAGCGACGACGGCGCGGGGCTGAACCGCGAGAAGATCCTCGCCAAGGCGCGCGCTCAGGGCATGACGCTCAGCGACTCCATGAGCGACGACGACGTGTGGATGCTGATCTTCGCCGCCGGTTTCTCAACCGCCGACAGCGTGACGGACGTCTCCGGGCGCGGCGTCGGCATGGACGTGGTGCGGCGCAACATCCTGGCGATGGGCGGCCATGTGGACGTGCTCTCCACGCCGGGCGCGGGCACCACCATCCGCATTATCCTGCCGCTGACGCTGGCTATCCTCGACGGCATGCTGGTGAAGGTCAGCAACGAGATTTACGTCCTGCCGCTCGGCGCGGTGATGGAATCCCTGCGCCCCGCCGAGGAGATGCTGTGCCGCTTTGTCGGCGAGGAGCGTCTGCTGCAGGTGCGCGGTGAATACCTGCCGCTGGTGCTGCTGCGCCAGCGGCTCTCGGTGGCGGGCGAGGCGTCGGCCGATGACGGCATCGTCGTTATCGTGCAGAGCGCGGGCTGCCGCTACGCGCTGTGGGTCGATCAGCTGATTGGCCAGCAGCAGGTAGTGGTTAAAAACCTTGAACAGAACTACCGCAAAGTACCGGGCGTCTCTGCCGCCACCATTCTTGGCGACGGCAGCGTGGCGCTGATCCTTGACGTGGTTGAGCTTTCCACGCTCAACGTTCCACAACCCCACAGGGAGGGGAGAAAAGCATGACTGTAGCAACCGCCGCGAAGCCCGCCAGCGCCGACGCGATCGCCCAGGAGTATCTGGTCTTTCGCCTGGGTGAGGAAGAGTACGGCATCGACATTTTAAAAGTGCAGGAGATCCGCGGCTGCGATCGCCTGACGCGTATACCCAACTCACCGGAGTTCATCAGCGGCGTGACCAACCTGCGCGGCGTGATTGTGCCGATCGTCGATTTGCGCGTGCGCTTCAATTTGCCCAACCCGTCGCAGGACGACAGCACGGTGGTGATTGTCCTCAACCTTAACGAGCGCGTGGTCGGCATCGTGGTCGACGGCGTCGCCGACGTGCTGTCGGTGGCGGCGGAGCAAATTAAACCGACCCCGGACGTGGCCTCGGTGCTCTCCGGGCGCTACCTGCTCGGCCTTGGCGTACTCGATACGCGGATGATTATTCTGGTCAACATCGAGATGCTGCTGAGCCGGGAAGAGATGGCGCTGGTGGACGCCGTCGCCGACGCGTGGGCCGAACCGCAGAAGTGTTAAGGGTCTGTTAAAATCGGCGCAAACCCGTCATGATGGTCTTCCCGATAACGGAAAAACCGCGACGCCATGCCCGTAAATTTTGACCTCAACGACCTCTATGCCTTCAGAGCCCTGGTGGAATACGGCAGCTTTCGCGTTGCCGCCGAGTCCATCTGCCTCTCCCCGTCGGCGCTAAGCCGCAGGATTGAAAAGCTGGAGGCCGCGCTCGGCGCAAAGCTTTTTGACAGAACCACCCGCCGGGTCACCTTGACCCTCTACGGGCAGAATTTTGCCGAAAGGTCGGCGCAGCTTCTCGATAACGTCGAGTCCATGCTGGCGGATATTGACAAGGTTAGCGAGGAGCGCACGGGGCTGGTCACCGTCGCCGCCGTGCCTTCGGCGGCCTACTATTTTATGCCGGACGTGATCCGCCGCTTTCAGGCGCGCTACCCCCGCGTGCGCATCAAGCTTATCGACAGCAGCGCCGGAAACGTGATGGAGGCGGTCACCCGCGGGCAGGCGGATTTTGGCATTTGCTTTGCGGGCAACCTGCCTTCCGGCGTCGAGTTTGTGCCGCTGGTGGAGGACGTCTACATTGCCGCCTGTCGGCGCGATAGCCCGCTGGCGAAACGAAAGAGCCTGACCTGGGAGACGTTTTACCAGCAGGACTACATCGGTCTGGATAAAACGTCGGGAAACCGCAACCTGCTTGACCATCTGCTCGGGCATATTCAGCCCGCGCGTCCCAGCCTGTGCGAAACCCGCCACGTGACGACCATGCTAGGCATGGTGGAGGCGGGCGTGGGCATTGCGGCCGTTCCCGCGATGTCGATGCCGCGCGCCGAACACTCTCTTCTGGCCCACGTACCCCTGACGGAGCCGGTGGTGAAGCGCACCGTTGGCCTGATCCGCCAGAGCGGGCGGATCCAGTCCTATATTGCGGTCGAGCTGGAAAAGCTCATCACCGAGCGGTATCAGCTGCCTAAGGACGCTGATTACTGACGGGCTGCAGGCCGGTGCTGATAATCACCTGCTGCGCCTGCGCGGACGAAAGGTACGCCAGCAGGGCCTTCGCCCGCGCGGGATGGTCCGCCCGCTGGGTCACCGCCCCCGCGAAGCGGGTGATGTACTGGAGGTTGTCCGGCAGCTTGCCGACGAAGGTCACGCCCGGCACGGGCAGCAGCTCGCTGACCTGCTGAAAGCCCAGCGCGTATTTCCCTTTTGCCACCTCTTCAGCGACCGGTATACGCTCGACCTTCTGCGCCTTCGCGCCTGCCTGCTGCTCAATGCCCAGCGTTTTGAACAGCTGCGTTTCAACGTACCGGCCGCTCGCGCTGTCGGAATAGGCAATCGTGCTCGCGGCCAGCAGCGTTTGCCGCAGCTCGGCGTCCGTGCCGATTAACGGCACCGGTGCGCCTTTTTTGACCACCACGCCAATTGGCGAATCCGCCAGCTCGACGCGCGAGCCCGTCGCGACGAGACGGTCGCGCTCAAGCTGCTCAAGCGCGGTGCCGACCATGATCGTGACGTCGGCGTGCTCGCCGCGCGCCAGCCGGTTTGGAATCGCCTGCGGCGTTTTGCCCATCGACGGGCCGGAAACCAGCACGATGCGATCGCCGCTTTTGGCCTCATACGCCGGGGCCAGCTTCTCCAGCGCGGCCTTAAAGCCGCCGGAAATCATCACCGTCACGTCCTGGGCGACGGCGGCGGTGCTGGCGAAAAACGCGATCAGCGCGGCAATGCAGGAACGATAAAATGTCATAAGCGACTCCTCAGCGGGCGGTTTGCAGGGCCAGCGCGCGGCGGCGATAAAGGTAGAGCGTGGCGAGCAGGGCGCAGACGGCCGCGAAGCTCATCCAGTAGCCGGGCGCGGCCTTGTCGCCGGTGTACTCAATCAGCGCCGTGGAGATAACCGGGGTAAAGCCGCCGAAGACGGCGGTCGCCAGGCTGTAGGCCAGCGAGAAGCCCGCTACGCGCACGTTGGCGGGCATGATCTCGGTCAGCGCCGGGATCATCGCGCCGTTGTACAGGCCGTAGAGGAACGAGAGCCACAGCAGCACGCCCAGCATCATGGAGAAGCTCGGCGCGTGCGCTAAGAACGTCAGCGCCGGATAGCTGGTGGCGAGCGCCAGCAGCGCCATGGTAATCAACACCGGCTTGCGCCCGAAGCGGTCCGACAGCGCGCCGCCAATGGGCAGCCAGATGAAGTTGGAGACCGCGACCAGCAGCGTGACCAGCAGGCTGTCGGAGGCGCTGAGCATCAGCACCTTTTTGCCGAACGTCGGCGCGTAGACGGTGATCAGATAAAAGGCGGTGGTGGTCATCGCCACCATCAGCATGCCCGCGACCACGACCTGCCAGTTGCCGAGCAGAGTGGTAAACACCTGCCGCATCGCCAGATGCTGGCGGCGGGCGCTAAACTCTTCGGTCTCTTCCAGCCTGCGGCGCAGGAAAAAGATAAACGGCACGATGATGCAGCCGAACAGGAACGGCAGCCGCCAGCCCCACTCGCGAATGGCGCTCTCCGCCAGTAGCGCGTTGAGCGCGAAGCCCATCGCGGCGGCCACCATAATCGCCACCTGCTGGCTGCCCGACTGCCAGCTGGTGTAAAAGCCTTTGCGCCCCGGCGTGGCGATTTCCGCCAGATAAACCGACACGCCGCCAAGCTCGGCGCCCGCTGAGAACCCCTGCAGCAGGCGGCCCGTCAGCACCAGCAGCGGCGCCCACAGCCCGATGCCCTGGTACGAGGGGATTAGCACGATCAGGAACGTCCCCGTTGCCATAATCGACAGCGTAACGATAAGCCCCTTTCGACGGCCTACCTTGTCGATATACGCGCCGAGCACGATGGCGCCAATCGGGCGCATCAAAAAGCCCGCGCCGAAAACGGCGAAGGTCATCATCAGCGAGGCAAATTCGCTGCTGGCGGGGAAGAAGGTGTGGGCAATGTAGGTGGCGTAAAAGCCGAACAGAAAGAAATCGAATTGCTCAAGAAAGTTCCCGGAGGTGACGCGAAGGATCGCGCCCGCCTTGCTGCGGAGGGTTGCAGGTGAGGTTGAGGGATACATGGTGATCTCCAGTGTTATCATTGACGTTTTGCTCGTCTGTCTTTGAAAACTGGATCAGGAAGCCGAAATAGATAAGCGCAATAAACGCATCGACCGATGCGTTATGCGCATCAATGACGATTCGTTGACGAAAAGTTACATAAGCAACAATAACTTAACAAATAGGCGTTTTTACACGCGCCGTTTTTCGCTAAGTCATTGATAGCGCGTTTTTGTGACGTCACGCAGATGAAAAGCCGGGCGCTGCCCGGCTTCCCGCGCTAGTGCAGCGCGTTGCCTATCGCGCTAAACATCAGCGAGGCCTCAAGCGGCTGGGCGCTGAACGACGGCTCGGCCTGCGGCCAGGTGGACCATTGTACGATCACCAGATTTTCCGCCTGGTTGACCATGATCATCTGGCCGAAAATGCCTAACGCCCACAGGGAGTTTTTCAGCGAGTCGCTTGCCGCAGGCGTCACGTGTTGGGCATTGACGGGCACTTCGTTGTTCCACCACTGGTAGCCGTAAAGGCCGTTCGGGTGCGCGTCGGAGACGGAGCCTTTGGCCTGCGTCCAGCGCGAGGCGTCGGCTACCCAGCCGTCCGGCAGGATCTGCTGGCCGTTCGGCAGCGTGCCGTTGTGCAGGATAAATTCGCCGAAGCGCCCCCAGTCCTCCAGCGTGGCGTTAAAGCCGTGTGCGCCCACGTCGTGCTCGCCCTTCGCGTAGGCGTGCCAGACGCCGTCGCTCGCCATGCCGTACGGCTGCCAGATGCTTTTCTCCAGATACGCTGCCAGCGTCATGCCGGTGGCGCGCTCCAGCACGTCGCCCAGCAGCCACGCGCCGCCGGAAGAGTAGGACCAGTTTTCTCCCGCCGGATGCGCGCGGTGCAGGCCGGAAACCAGCGTGCGCACGCAGTCGTAGGTGCCCGGCTTAGCCTCGCACTCGGTCAGCTGCGCGAAGTCTGATTTCGGATTGGTGTAGTCTTCGTTCCACGCCACGCCGGAGGTGTGGGTGATCAGCTGCTTCAGGGTCACGCCGTCCCACGCCGTGCCTTTTAAATCCGGCTCGTAGCGGGTGACGAGATCGTCCAGGGAGTGAATTTTCCCTTCCTTGACGGCAATGCCGACCAGCGTAGAAACCACCGATTTGCCCACCGAGCGGGAGGTCCACAGCGTGGTGTCGGTATTGCCTTCGCCAAGATATTTGTACGCGATTTTACCGTCCTTCAGCACCAGCATGCCGCTGACGTTCTGGCGCTTAAGATAGTCCTTCAGGCTATAGGTGCTACCGTTTACCTGATAATGCGCGTCGGTGAGCGGCTTTTCGGCAGCGGCGAGCGGGGTGGATTTGCCGTGGCGGAATACGTCACCCGCGTAGTTGCGGTAGTCGTTGCGAAAGCCGACCACGCGGTCGGCCTGGCTCCAGGTCAGCATCTTGCGCGCGTCCGGGAGCGTTTTATCAAACGGCGCGGGGCAGGCGCTAAGCTCCGTGCTTTCGCAGGCCGCCATCGCGACGGGGGAGAGTAGGCTGCCGAGAATCAGGCCCGCCAGCAGGGTGTAGTTTAAGGATGTGTTTTTCATATTGATCTCGTTTGGCTCAGGAATGGCTTCAGTTTAAGAACCTCCGGCCTATAATAAAAAACGCGTAATGGGGGAAATTCCCCCCAAATATCAAACGGAGAGAGACGTGGCGGCGCTAATCTATTCATTTGCCCAGCTTGAGGCGTTTACCGCCGTGGCCGAGCAGGGCAGCCTGAGCCAGGCGGCGGTTAAGCTCGGGAAAGATCGCACGACGCTGCGCGATCTGATTGATTTTCTTGAGGACGGGCTGGGCTATGCGCTGTTCCTGCGGGAAGGGCGCACGCTGCGCTTAACGCCCGAGGGGGAGCAGCTTCAGCGTCAGGCCCATCTGCTGATGCGCCAGGTGCGGGCGTTTGAAGCCTTTGCCAGAGAGGTGCCTTCCAGCGCGACGCAGGAGGTTGCCCTCGTTTACGATCCCTTTACCCCGCGGGCGTTTTTGCAGACGCTGATTGCCGACATGGCCAGACGCAGCGTCCGCCTGAGTTTGACCTGCGCCTCACGCGACGAGGCGGAGCGCGCGCTTGCGCAAGGCAGTGCGGATTTAGGCATCTGCCAGGCGCGCAACCGCAGCGTGGGCAACGAAATGGAGTGGCGGGCGCTGGGATCTATTGATATGGATTTCTATGCCTCAGAAGCCCTTTTTGCCGCCGCGACGGAGCCGCTTTCGCTGCTCGACCTGTCGCTTGTTCCGCAGGTCATCATGCACGACGCCTCCGACGAGCCGGTTGCCAGGCGGCTGCAAATCTCCGGGCACACGGTGTTCACCAATGAGCTGGAGATGCTGCGCGGGCTGCTGGAGCAGGGATGCGGCTGGGGGTTTTTGCCGACGCACCTTAACGCCGCGCGCTGGCAAAAGGTCAAAAGGCTCAACACCGAAGTGGGCAGCCAGGGGATTAGCCAGACGATGGTGACCATCTGGAAGCCGGGGAGTGACAAGCGGGCGGTGATCCACGATCTTCTGACGCGGTTGCCGACGCTCTGGCAGCGCGACGGGCAGTAAATGTACGGGGGCTTTTGCGCGCTGCGCCGCAACCCGGTGCAACGTTTTCACTCGCATAAACGATTGGCCTGAAGCCTCGTTCCCTTTCCGGGCAAGCGCACATGCATTTGGTCGTTGAAAACAGCAGTATCTCCTTTATCGATTTGCATCTATATAGCTTGTGATCTATATTGATAAGGAGGCTCTGTGTGGGCAATTAAGACGACGGATTGTTTTGACGGCTGGTTCAGCGCGCTAAGTGCCGCCGATCGCGCCTGTGTACTGGCATCACTACTGGTGCTACGCGAAAAGGGACCGGGCCTGCCACGGCCTTATGCGGATACGGTTAAAGGTTCCCGCTTTGGCAATATGAAAGAATTACGCATTCAGAGCCGGGGAGACCCGATACGGGCTTTTTTCGCCTTTGATCCCTTTCGTACCGGCATTTTGCTTTGCGCCGGTAGCAAAGTCGGTCATGAAAAACGATTCTATGACCAGATGATTCCGCTTGCCGACCGGGAATTTACCGATTACCTGGACAGGCTGGCTAATAAGGAGTAACGCAATGGGCAGAACGCTTGAACAGCTTCTTGCGGATGAAAAACCGGACGTTGTGGCTGATGCCATGGCAATGGCAAACGATATCCTGCTCAACATCCATCTTGCCGAGCTGCGTGAGAAGGTGCAGAAAACGCAGGTTGAAATGGCGCAGGCGCTGGGTATCCGGCAGCCTACCGTTGCCAGCATGGAAAAACCGGGGCGTGATGTAAAACTGTCAACGCTAAAGCGCTACGTGGAGGCGGCGGGGGGGAAACTGCGTCTTGACGTAGAGCTGCCGGACGGCTCGCACTACGATTTCGTGTTGTAAATGCAGAGCGAAAGCCGGGCAGACCGCGGTCTGCCCGGTTGTTTACTCAGCGCTGTGAACACCCGTTACACTGCGTGTTCTGGATCTGCTGGAAGAAGTCGTTGCCTTTGTCATCCACGAGGATAAACGCCGGGAAGTTCTCCACTTCGATCTTCCAGATAGCCTCCATGCCCAGCTCAGGATACGCCACGCACTCCAGGCTCTTAATGCTGTTTTGCGCCAGCACCGCCGCCGGGCCGCCGATGCTGCCGAGGTAGAAACCGCCGTGCTTGTGGCAGGCGTCCGTTACCTGCTGGCTGCGGTTGCCTTTCGCCAGCATGATCATACTGGCACCGTGCGACTGCAGCAGATCGACGTACGAATCCATGCGGCCTGCGGTGGTTGGGCCAAGCGAGCCGGACGCGTAGCCTTCCGGCGTTTTTGCCGGACCCGCGTAGTAAATCGGGTGATCTTTGACGTACTGCGGCAGCTCTTCACCGTTGTCGAGCAGCTCTTTCAGCTTCGCGTGGGCGATGTCGCGCGCCACGATGATGGTGCCGCTCAGCGACAGGCGAGTTGACACCGGATGGGCGGAGAGCTGAGCCAGGATCTCAGGCATCGGCTTGTCGAGGTTAATGCTGACGACGTTGCCTTCGCCCTGCTGGCGCAGCGACTCGGGAATATACTGGCCCGGATTGTGCTCCAGCTTCTCAATCCAGATGCCGTCGCGGTTGATTTTCGCCTTGATGTTGCGGTCCGCCGAGCAGGAGACGCCCATGCCAATTGGGCAGGACGCGCCGTGGCGCGGCAGGCGGATCACGCGGATGTCGTGGGCAAAGTATTTGCCGCCGAACTGCGCGCCGAGGCCCAGATTTTGCGCTTCGGTCAGCAGCTCCTGCTCAAGCTGCACGTCGCGGAACGCCTGACCGTGCTCGTTGCCCTCGGTGGGCAGCGCGTCGTAGTAGCGGGTTGAGGCCAGCTTCACGGTTTTCAGCGTGGTCTCAGCGGACGTACCGCCAATCACGAACGCGATGTGGTACGGCGGGCAGGCCGCGGTGCCGAGCGTGCGCATCTTCTCGACCAGGTAGTTTTTCAGCTTCGCCGGGGTGATCAGCGCTTTGGTTTCCTGGTACAGGTAGGTTTTGTTGGCGGAACCGCCACCTTTTGCCATGCACAGGAATTTGTACTCGTCGCCGTCCACGCTGTAGAGGTCGATCTGCGCGGGCAGGTTGGTGCCGGTGTTGACCTCTTTATACATATCCAGCGCCGCGTTCTGGGAGTAGCGCAGGTTGTCTTCGATATAGGTGTTGTACACGCCCTGGCTCAGCGCCGCCTCGTCACCGCCGCCGGTCCAGACGCGCTGGCCTTTTTTGCCCATGATGATCGCCGTGCCGGTATCCTGGCAGGTCGGCAGCACGCCTTTCGCCGCAATTTCCGAGTTGCGCAGGAACTGCAGGGCAACGTATTTGTCGTTCTCGCTGGCGTCCGGGTCGTTAAGGATGGCGCCAACCTGCCGCTGGTGGGAAGGGCGCAGCATGAACGCAGCGTCGTGGAAGGCCTGCTGGGCCAGCAGGGTGAGCGCTTCTGGCTCAACCTTCAGCACCTCCTGACCGTCAAATTCAGCAACGGAGACGTACTCGTTGGTCAGCAGGTAGTATTCGGTGTCGTCGTGAGACAGCGGGAAGGGGTTCTGGTAGACAAAGGGTTTGTTTGACATAGCTCTTCACTCCATAAAAATAAAACCGCCGGAGGTTGCCCACCGACGGTTATGAATCAGAACATCATGGACATCCACGGATAGCCAATCAGCAGCAGGGCCGCTAGGAAGATGGCACCGAAGATAGTGCCCAGGCGCCAGTAGTCTTTCGTTGGCAGGTAGCCGCTGCCGTAGTAAATCGGGCTTGGGCCGGTGCCGTATGGGGTGATAATCCCCATGATGCCGAGCGAGGTCACCATCAGCAGGACGAACACTTCCATGTTCATCCCCGGAATGGTGGAGGCGATGGTCAGCATCGCAGGCAGCAGCGCGGTGGTGTGCGCGGTGGTGCTGGCAAACAGGTAGTGCAGCAGGTAGAACGCCAGCAGCAGGACGATGGTCGCCACGCCCGGAGAGATACCGCCCATCAGCTGGCCGCCTTCTTTACCCAGCCAGCCGATAAAGCCGGTGGAGGAGAGGCCGTCCGCCAGCGCAACCAGGGTGGCAAACCACACGAAGGTGTTCCACGCGGCCTTGTTGCCGGTGATGTCGTTCCACTCCAGCACGCCGGTCCACAGCATCAGGCCGACAATCAGCAGGGCGGCCATCGCCGGTTCAATCCACGCGGCAGCGAAGATCCACATCAGCAGGGCGCAGCAGACGAATACCAGCAGCAGGATTTCATTGCGGGACAGCTTGCCCAGTTTTTCCAGCTCGCGGGTTGCCCACAGCGGCACTTCGTTATTCACCTTCACTTCAGGCGGGTAGAACCAGTAGGCCAGCAGCGGCATGGTCAGAATCAGCAGTACGCCCAGCGGCAGGAAGGCGATGAACCAGGTGCCCCAGGAGATGTTAATCCCGACGATGCTTTTCACCAGCGCCAGCGCCAGCAGGTTAGGCGCAAGCGCGGAGAGGAACATGGAGCTGGTGATACAGGCGGCGGTAATGGCGACCCACATCAGATAGGAGCCCATGCGGCGCGCGCTCGGATCGTTAGGTTTTGAGCCGTACAGCGGCGGCAGGTTAGCGATGATCGGGTAGATGGTCCCGCCGCTGCGCGCGGTGTTGGACGGGGTGAACGGCGCGAGCAGCAGGTCCGCGAAGGTAATCGCATAGCCGAGCGTCAGGCTGCGGCGGCCGAGGTATTTCACCAGAATCAGCGCCAGGCGGCGGCCGAAGCGGGTTTTGTCATAGCCCGCGGCGAACATGAACGCGCCGAAAATCAGCCACACGGTCGAGTTACCGAAGCCGCTTACGGCCCACTTAAAGGAGGCGCCCGCCAGCTTAAACTTCGGGTCAGCCAGCTGTTCCGGGCTGAACAGCACCCACTGGCTGAAGAGCGCAATTGCGACCACGCCGGTCAGGCCAATCACCGCACCCGGCAGCGGTTCGAAGATCAGGCCGACGATCACGCCGACGAAGATCGCGAAGTAGTGCCATGCATAAGGAGGCAGCCCGTCCGGCACCGGCACAAACAGCAGCAGCACGGCGACGACAATCGGCAGCGCCATCATCATCAGACGTTTTGATTTACCGTCTGGTGCTTTACTCGCCGCAGGAGGCGTTACAGCAGTTTTTGTATTCATAGTGTCACGTCTTAAGTTGTTAAGAATTTTGTGCTGAAAAATGCCGGCTCGCTTTTTTTAGTTTCTTTTATTTCTTTAGTTATTAAAGCGGGTTTGTACATTTTCCATAAATACGGATTAACGCTTTTTTGTCGGCGTTAAATTAAAAAAAGATGATGTTTATATATTGCGCCTTTAGATGCCATTACTATTGATCGCGATCAAAAAAAGAGAATTGAGGCGCTATTTTTCGTCGCCCGTAAATAACCCTACAGAGCTATGTGGTTAATTATGTATTTAGTAAACTGCGTGTATCTTTCTGGTAACATCTGGAAAATCCATTATCGTCTATATCGTTGTTTAATATAGGTATTTGTTCTTTTGTGAAATGAGGGCGCCGTTAGCGACTGGTTAACATTGTTTAAATTGTTGTGAATTAACTTATTTATATGACTAACACCAATGTGTTATTAATGTTATCGAAGGGATTAAATAGTTTATTAACTAACGTAATTCATTTAGTAACTAAAGAAAGCGTTATATTAGTAGCATGACATCAGCATAAAAATATCGAACTAAAAAGAGCCTGATAACGAATTCTTAATTTTTAAAGTTTGGAGTTTTTAATATGAACGCGAACGAACGCATGTTAAGCCCATTTACCTTACCTAATGGCACCGAGCTGAAAAATCGTTTGTTGATGGCACCGATGACCACCTGCACCGGCTACTATGACGGTACGGTCACCGGCGAGCTGGTGGAGTACTATCGCGAACGCGCGGGCGCCATCGGCACCATTATCGTCGAGTGCTGCTTCGTCGACGATCTCGGCCTGGCCTTCCCGGGCGCGATCGGTATCGACAGCGACGAGAAAATCGCGGGTCTGGCGAAAATCGCCGAGGCCATCAAATCTAAAGGTTCCAAAGCGCTGCTGCAGATCTACCACGGCGGCCGCATGGTTGACCCGAAACTGATCGGTGGCCGTACCCCGGTTGGCCCAAGCGCCGTTGCCGCGCCGCGCGACGGTGCCGCGACTCCGGTTGCCTTGACCGGCGAAGAAGTGGAAGCCATGATCGGCAAGTTTGGCGAGGCGGTTCGCCGTGCGATCCAGGCCGGTTTCGACGGCGTGGAAATCCACGGGGCCAACACCTATCTGATCCAGCAGTTCTACTCGCCGAACTCCAACCAGCGCGACGACGCGTGGGGCGGCAGCCGCGACAACCGCGCCAGGTTCCCGCTGGCGGTGCTCGATATCACCCATAAAATGGTGCGCCAGTACGCGGACGATGCGTTCATTATCGGCTACCGCTTCTCACCGGAAGAGATGGAAGTCCCCGGCATTCGCTTTGACGACACCATGTACCTGCTGGAAAAACTGGCGGCGCGCGGGGTGGACTATCTGCACTTCTCCGTTGGCGCAACCCTGCGTCCTTCCATTGTCGATACCCAGGACCCTACGCCGCTTATCGAAAAATACTGCGCGATGCGCTCCGACACGCTGGCGCAGGTGCCGGTGATGGGCGTGGGCGGCGTGGTGAACGCCGCTGACGTCAATGAGGCGCTCGATCGCGGCTACGATCTGATTGCCGTGGGCCGCGCGACCATCGCCTACCCGGACTGGACCGACCGCATCGCCGCGGGCGAAACGCTGGAGCTGTTTATGGACAGCACCCGCCGCGAGTCGCTGAGCATTCCTGAGCCGCTGTGGCGCTTCTCGCTGGTGGAAGCGATGATCCGCGACATGAGCATGGGCGAATCCAAATTCAAGCCGGGCCTGTTCGTTGAGAAGGTTCAGGATGACGCCAATGAGCTGATTGTGAACGTCAGCCTCGAAACCGACCGTATCGCCGATATCGAGCTGGCGTCCGGCCCGTCCGATGACGTTGAGTTCGTTACCAGCTTTGAAGAGATCCGCTCGCGCATTCTTGACGCCAACACTCCGCACGTAGACGCCATCACCGGCGCGACCAGCCAGAGCGAAGCGGTGAAAAAAGCGGTGTCGAAAGCGATGCTGAAATCCAGCAAGGCGCTGGCGGCGGAAGAGGGTGCCGATCCGAACGAAACCAAATGCGTTGACGTTGTGGTGGTCGGCAGCGGTGGCGCCGGTCTGGCGGCGGCGATTCAGGCGCACGACGAAGGCGCAAGCGTGCTGATCGTCGAAAAAATGCCGACCATCGGCGGGAACACCATTAAAGCCTCCGCCGGGATGAACGCGGCGGAAACCCGCTTCCAGCGCGTGAAGGGCATTCAGGACAGCAAAGAGCTGTTCTATCAGGAATCGCTGAAGGGCGGCGGAAACAAGAACAACCCGGAACTGCTGCGCCGCTTCGTGGAAAACGCGCCGCAGGCCATCGAGTGGCTGGCGACCCGCGGCATTATGCTTAACGACATCACCACCACCGGCGGGATGAGCATCGACCGTACCCACCGTCCAAAAGACGGCTCCGCGGTGGGCGGCTATCTGATCAGCGGCCTGGTGCGTAACGTCAACAAACGCAATATCGAGGTGATGCTGGATACTTCCGTCAGCGACATTGTTTTTGAAAACGGCGAAGTTACCGGCGTGCGCCTGACCACCGAAGAGAACGAAACGCTGACCGTGGCGACCAAAAGCGTCATCGTGGCGACCGGCGGCTTCAGCGCCAACAGCCAGATGGTGGTGAAATACCGCCCGGATCTGGAAGGGTTTGTCACCACCAACCACAAAGGGGCGACCGGCGGCGGCATCGCGCTGCTGGAGCGCATCGGCGCGGGCACCGTGGACATGGGCGAAATTCAGATCCACCCAACCGTTGAGCAGAAAACCTCGTACCTGATTTCCGAATCCATCCGCGGCGGCGGGGCGATTCTGGTTAATCAGAAAGGGGAACGCTTCTACAACGAAATGTCGACCCGCGATAAAGTCTCCGCGCAGATTATCGCCCTGCCGGAAAAATACGCCTACATCGTCTTCGACGAGCACGTCCGCGCTAAAAACAAGGCGGCGGATGAGTATATCGCCAAAGGGTTTGTCACCAGCGCCAGCTCGCCGAAGGCGCTCGCGGAAGCGCTCGGCATGGATCACCACGCCTTCCTCGCCACGCTGGAGCGCTACAACGGCTTCGTAGAGAAACAGCACGACGATGATTTTGGCCGCACCACCGCGCTGCGTGCGCCAATCAACGAAGGGCCGTTCTACGCCATTCAGATTGCGCCGGGCGTGCACCACACCATGGGCGGCGTGACCATCAACACCGACACCTGCGTGCTGGACGCGCATCACAACGTTCTGCCAGGCGCCTACGCGGCCGGTGAGGTCGTTGGCGGCATCCACGGCGGCAACCGCATCGGCGGCAACGCGGTGGCAGATATCATTATCTTTGGTACCCTTGCAGGACATCAGGCGGCGATGCGTTCGCAAAGACGCTAAGGCTCCTGTGTTGTAGGCCGGATAAGCGCTGCGCTATCCGGCCAGTTCCCCGTCAGGCGCGGTGCCTGCCGGGGCAGCATCTAAGGAAACCGCCATGTCTGACAACCGCGTCTACAGCTACTCCGCCGTCCTGATGGGCTCGCCCATTCTCCTCAAGCTTTTTTCCCACGACGAGGCGCTTGCCTCCCGCGTATTTCGCCTTATCAAACGCTATGAAGACCTGCTTACGGTGAACCGCGCGCACTCGCAGGTGATGGACATTAACCACGCCGCCGGGAAGCACGCCGTGGCGGTCAGCCGTCCGGTATTCGAGCTGATACGCTGCGCCAAAGCGGCGAGCGTGGTAAAGGACAGCGCGTTTAACCTGGCCATCGGCCCGCTGGTGAAGCGCTGGAAGATCGGCTTTCAGGGCGACAGCGTGCCGCCCGCCGATGAGATTGCGGCGCTGCTAAACATCACGCGCCCTGAAGACGTGCTTCTGGACGAGGCCAGCAGCAGCGTGCTCCTCGCCAAAGCGGGCATGGAGATTGACCTGGGTGCGATTGCCAAAGGCTATATCGCCGACAGGGTACGGGACTACCTGCGTAACGAGGGCGCCGAGCTTGGCCTGATTAACCTCGGCGGAAACGTTCAGACGCTGGGCTCGCCGGACGGCGGCTGGAGCATCGGGCTGAAAAAGCCGTTTGCTGGCGACGCGCTGATCGGCACCCTGACGGTAGAAAACCGCTCGGTCGTCACCTCCGGGACCTACGAGCGCTACTTCGAGCAGAACGGCAGGCGCTACCATCATATTCTTGACCCGCGCACCGGCTATCCGCTGGACAATGAGCTGGACAGCGTCACTCTTATTTCGAAAGATTCCATCGACGGCGATATCTGGACCACGCTGATGTTCGGCATGGGCGTGGAGAAGGGCTGCGCCGCGCAGCGCGCCCGGCCCGACATCGAGGCTATCTTTGTGACAAAAACAAAAGAAGTGGTGCTCTCTTCAGAACACCACTTCCGCTTTACCCTGCTGGACAACGGCTACCGGGTTACTGGCAGTACTGCTTGAGCAGGCCGGTCTGCTCCGGCTGGAGCCGATAGCGGTAGACGGGCCGCCCGGTCGCGCCGTAGTGGATGCTGGTGAAGAGGATGTTAATCTGCGCCAGCCAGATCAGATACTTGCGGCAGGAGACGCGCGAAATAGTGACCGCGTTTGCGAGATCGTCGGTGGAAAATTCGCTCTCCGGATGGGCGTCAATCCACTGGCAGATGGTGCGCAGGGTTTGCGGAGTCAATCCTTTCGGCAGCTTTTTGCTGTCGGCCAGCTCCGGCGCGCCGCCGTGCAGCAGCCTGTCCACGTCGGCCTGCTCGTAGTACTGGTGCGAGCCCATCAGATTGCGCTTTGCCTTCCAGCCGTTGAGCGCCTCTTCAAAGCGCGGAAACTGGAACGGCTTGATCAGATAATCCACCACGCCGTAGTGCATGGATGTCTGGATCGTGGCGGCATCCGAGGCGCTTGAAATCATAATCACGTCAATCGGGCGGCCCGACGCCCGAATCACCGGCAGCAGATCCAGACCGTTGTCCTGCTGCATATAGACGTCCAGCAGCACCAGATCGACGGGCTGGCCCGGATCGTTAACGATGGCTTTCGCCTGGCCAAGCGTGGAGGCGACGCCGCAGCAGCTAAATCCCTCAACGCGGTTAACATACAGACGGTTGAGGTCGGCTACCATGGCGTCATCATCGACAATTAACACATTTATCACGCGATATTCCTCTCGCTATCCCAGGGGATGTGAACAAAAAATTGGGTAAATACGCCAGGCTCAGACTCGACGGTAATGTCTCCGCCAAGGTTCTGGATCTGCTGGCGCGCCAGGAACAGCCCAACGCCGCGGTTTTCACCCTTCGTTGAGAAGCCCCGGATAAAGACGTCGTCCAGATGCTCGGGATTGATGCCCGGACCGTCGTCGCTGACTTCACAGCTGAGCCAGCCGTTTTGATAGTGCAAAAGCAGGGTTATCTCGCCCTCGGGCTGATCGGCCATGGCGTCGAGGGCGTTTTCAATCAGGTTCCCCAGCGCCGTGACCAGCACGGCGACCTGCTCTTCGTTGGCCGTATCGGGGATGTGGCACTCGTCGGCCAGCGTCAGGGTGATACCTGCCTCCTTAGCCCGGTTGATTTTCCCCAGCAGGAAGCCCGCGATCACCGGCGATTTAATCTTGCGCTGAACGGTGCCGATGTCCGTCTGGTAGTTTTGCGCGGTCTGAAGGATGTAATCTTCCAGCTTGTCGTAGCGCTTAATGTTCAGCAGGCCCAGGATCACGTGCAGCTTGTTCATAAACTCGTGCGTATGCGCGCGCAGGGCGTCAACATAGCTCACCATGCCGTCCAGACGCTGCATCAGCTGGCTAATCTCCGTTTTGTCGCGGAAGGTGCTGATCGCGCCAATTACCCGATTCTGACTTTTAACGGGCACCATATTGCAGAGTAGCAGACGCCCGTTGCAGCCGATCTCATGATCCTTACGCGCCACGCCGGTTTGTGACACCTCGCGCAGGCTGGCGAGCAGCGCGGCGTGCGGCGGTTTGCCGCTGCTGTCCGCATGTTGGCCCGACGGCAGAAGCAGAATTTCGCGCGCGGCGTGGTTGATCATCGTAACGCGCCCCTGAATATCCACCGCCACGACGCCCTCGCGCAGCGACTGCAGCATCGCCTGGCGCTGCTCGAAAAGCGCGGAGATTTCATAAGGCTCCAGGCCGAACAGGATACGCTTCAGGATGCGCACCAGGCCCCAGATCGCCAGCGAGCTCATCAGAATGCTGAACAGAATGGTCCACACGGCGTTCAGCCGTCCGCGGGTAATTTGCTCTTCAACCTTTTTCAGCGAAATGCCCACCACCACCACGCCAATCTGATCGTGCTGGGCGTCGTAGACGGGGGTAAACACGCGCAGCGCCTCGTCAAGAACGCCGCGGTTAACGGAGACGTTCTCTTTCCCCTCCAGCGCGGGCGGCAGGTCGTCGCCGATAAAATGCAGCCCCAGCAGCGCCTCGTTAGGGTGCGAATAGCGAATACCGCGCATGTCGGTAACGACGGCAAACAGCAGGCCGTTGCGCTTTGTGACGGCCTGCGCGATGGGCTGGATGATATCCGCCTGCGGCGGCTGCATCAGCCCGCGCTTGATCTCCGGGCTGTCGGCCAGCGTGCGGGCAATGCCGAGGGCAGTGTCCTTGACGTCATCCCGCGTGGCGTGGGTGATTTGCACGGAATAGAGCGCAAACACCAGCAGCAGCACGGAGCCGATGATGGCGCAGACCATCAGCGTGACCAGGGTGTACAGTTTCATGGGGCGCCTGCGCGTCTCAGGGAAGGGCTGCAAATCGCTCATTACCGCTCCGCGGTGAAAAATAAAGGGGGTAATTATTACCGATGACGGCCATTTCTTAAAGCCGCGTAAATCTTGCCGTTGCGCCGCTTTTTCGTGAGCCCCCTCGCAGGTCATCCATATAAAACACTTTATAGTGTGTGGGAACTCATAATAAGGAGGCTGTTTATGAGCACTATGCTTACCGGTTTGGTCAAGGAAAGACGGCACGCCAGCACGATGAATATCGACAGATTGTCCACGCAGGACATGCTGAACGTTATCCACCAGGACGATGCCCTTATCTCTGAATCTATCACCCCGTTTTTACACACCATTGCCCGCGTGGTCGATAACGCGGCGGCAACGCTCGGCCACGGTGGCCGTCTGGTGCTGGTGGGGGCGGGCGCTTCCGGGCGGATAGCCCAGCAGGCGGCAGACGAATTTGCGCCGGGCAAACATCCCGTTATCGCCCTTTGCGCGGGCGACGATGCCGGAAGCTACGAGCGCGGCGTGGAATGCCTGCAGGCAATGGCGTTCGGCGAGCATGACATGATGCTGGCGCTGACCGTCGATGGGAAAACGCCGTGGGTCTGGGGCGCGATGCGCCACGCGTGGTCATTGGGTTCGCCTGTCGCCATTATTACCGCTGACGGGCAAAGCGAAGCCGCGCAGCTGGCAAGCATGGTGATTGCACCCGCGCTGGGGGCGGAAGTCGTGGCAGGCTATAACCAGCCGAAAGCGGGGATCGCTCAGAAAATGGTCATGCATTTGATCGTCACCGGGCTGGCCGTCCGCACCGGTCGGGTCTACAGCAACCTGCGCGTCGACCTGGACGCGAGCAGCACCAAATGGCAGGAGCGGCAGATCGCCATCGTGATGGAAGCGGGAGGCTGTACGCGCGCGGTGGCGAAAGCGGCGCTGGAAGGCTGCAACCATAACTGCAAAACGGCGGTGCTGATGGTGCTGACCGGGCTGGACGCGTGGAAAGCGCACGAGCTGCTGGCGCAGAATAACGGGTTTATCCGCGTGGCGCTGCAGGAAGCGCCGTAATACGATCTGAAGAGAAAAAAAGGCCGCATTCGCGGCCTTTGGTGTTTCTAGTACTTAGAACTGATAGGTCATGCCAACGCCAACGATATCGTCGGTAGAGATACCGAAGGCTTCGTACAGACCTTCATCTTCATTCAGCATGTTGATTTTATAGTCAACATAGGTGGAGAAGTTTTTGTTGAAGGTGTAGGTCATGCCCAGGTCGATGTAGTTAACCAGGTCTTTGCTGTAGCCCTGACCGTCCAGGTCTTTACCTTTTGAGTAAACCCATGCCAGGGAAGGACGCAGGCCGAAGTCGAACTGGTACTGTGCAACCGCTTCGAAGTTCTGGGTCTTGTTCGCTATGCCGGTATCACCGAATGGCGTCATGTTGCGGGTTTCCGCATACATCATTGCCAGATAGACGTTGTTAGCATCGTATTTCGCGCCAACGGTCCAGGCTTCAGCACGATCGCCAGCGGCTACGCCATCGCCTTCATAAATTTTGCCATAACCAACCTGCGCGTTGGTACGATCGGAAGAAGAGTAGGCCGCGCCCAGGGTCAGGCCGGACAGATCGCCCGCGAAGTCATAGGAGGTGGACATGCCGTAGCCGTCACCGTTCTGGAAGCGAATATTATTGTGACCGTTTTTGGTGCCTTCCTGATTTTCGTTAGCGTTAGCACCTTCGTTCGCACCCTGGTACTGCAGCGCGAAGTTCAGGCCGTCAACCAGGCCGAAGAAATCGGTGTTGCGGTAGGTAGCCAGACCGTTCGCACGGCCAGTCATGAAGTTGTCGGTCCAGGTGTAAGAGTCACCGCCGAACACTGGCAGCATATCGGTCCACGCTTCAACGTCATACACCACGCCGTAGTTACGGCCGTAGTCAAATGAACCGTAGTCGGCAAACTTCAGGCCAGCGTAGGCCAGACGGTTGAAGGATTTGTCGCCTGCGTTTTCAGTATTGTTTGCGTAGGTTTTGTATTCCCACTGGCCGTAACCGGTCAGATCGTTAGCGATCTGGGTTTCGCCTTTGAAGCCAACCTGAACGTAGGTTTCATCGCCATCGTCGCCCGGGTTGTCGGAGAAGGTGTGACGGGCATCAACTTTACCGTACAGATCGACCTTGTTGCCGTTCTTGTTGTACATCTCTGCCGCATTTGCTGCGCCAGCCATTAATAAAGCGGGTACTAAAATCGCCAATACTTTTCTGTTCATTATATATTCCCTTAAACTATAATAGATTTGAATATATGTAATCACGCTCCGTGACTACGTGACGGATACTATTCCAGGAGCCGCACTTTTAGTTCAAAAATAAATGTAATAAAATCATAATAAGTATTTCAAAATGTGTTTATTGATATCATTATTTTTCTTGCTTATAAATCCAAGCTTTGTATTTGGTTTATCTATATGTATTTATTGAGATTTTAAATGATTTAAAATCGAGTGATTTGTTTGGTGATTGTATTTGGATGAGTGATTTGGAATTGATTTTGATATTTCAGTATGGTTTTTGTTGCCAGGTTTAGGAATGTCTTAATTATTTAAGGATGTCCTGAATAATAATTTAGACTCCAAAGGGGGAAGCCGGTTTATATTTTCGCTTTCACGCTGAATTTCTCTCAGTGCCAGACGAGATGAATATTGTTATCGTACCTCTTTTACCTGATGGGCATGACGATGAAACTTGCGCAGTGGCAACACCGCTTTGAAGGCTGGCTTGAGCAAAACCATGCGACGGACGACAGCGCGCACGATATCTCCCACTTCCGACGCGTCTGGATGACGGCGCAGAAGCTCATGGGCGACCAGGCGGTCGATCCGCTGGTGATCCTCACCGCCAGCTACTTTCATGACGTCGTGAGCCTGCCTAAAAATCACCCGCAGCGCAGCCAGTCTTCGCGGCTGGCGGCGCGGAAAACGCGAGACGTGCTGAGGCGTGATTTCCCGGATTTTCCCGCAGAGGCCATCCCCGCCGTGGAGCATGCCATCGAAGCGCACAGCTTTAGCGCGGGCATCGCGCCCGCCACCCTTGAGGCGAAAATTGTGCAGGATGCCGACCGGCTGGAAGCGCTCGGGGCTATCGGCCTTGCGCGCGTTTTTGCCGTGTCGGGCGCGCTGGGCGTGCCGCTGTTCGATGCCGTCGATCCCTTCGCCGACGCGCGGGAGTTGAATGACGCCGCATACGCGCTCGATCATTTCCAGACCAAGCTGCTGCGCCTGCCCGAGACGATGCAGACGCCTGCCGGACGCGAGATGGCGCAGCACAATGCCGATTTTCTGATTCACTTTATGGCAAAACTCAGCGCAGAATTGCAGGGGGATTGCCTGGGCGTTGATAGCCGGGTGCTGAGCCGCTTTCGCCACAGTTTGATATCCTGAACTGTGTTACTCTGTTTTCAGTCTATATTGTGCGGTTGAGAGAATGCAGGAATTACAATCAGTGATGGAGCCCGCGTCCGGGCGGGTGGTGAAATCAACGGCAACGGTGCAGGCATTGCTGAGCCAGCTGCTGGATATCTACGATGCAAAAACCCTGGCAAACCAGCTCGCGGCGCACGGCGAGAGCCACTGGAGCCCGGCCATTCTCAAAAGACTGCTCACCAGCGACCGCGCGGGGCACCGCCTGAGCGAAGGCGAGTTCCGCTACCTGCAAAACCTGCTTCCGCGTCCGCCTGCCGCGCATCCGCACTACGCCTTCCGCTTTATCGATCTCTTCGCCGGCATCGGCGGCATTCGCCACGGGTTTGAGGCCATCGGCGGGCAGTGCGTTTTTACCAGCGAGTGGAACAAGCACGCGGTGCGCACCTATAAAGCCAACTGGTATTGCGATCCGCATGAGCACCGCTTCAACGCCGATATCCGCGACGTGACCCTGAGCCATAAAAGCGGCGTCAGCGATGAAGAGGCCGCGGAGCATATCCGCAAGGCGATTCCGGCGCACGACGTTCTGCTGGCGGGCTTCCCCTGCCAGCCGTTTTCGCTGGCGGGCGTATCAAAGAAAAACGCGCTCGGCCGCGCCCACGGCTTTGCCTGCGACACGCAGGGCACGCTGTTTTTTGACGTTGTGCGCATCATCGACGCGCGTCGCCCGCCCATTTTCGTGCTGGAGAACGTGAAGAACCTGAAAAGCCACGACGGCGGCAAAACCTTCCGCATCATCATGCAAACGCTGGACGAGCTGGGCTACGACGTGGCCGACTCGGAGCACATGGGCGCCGACGATCCGAAAATCATCGACGGCAAGCATTTCCTGCCGCAGCACCGGGAGCGCATCGTGCTGGTGGGGTTCCGCCGCGATCTGAACCTGAAGGGCGATTTCACCCTGCGCGACATTCCGGCGCTGTATCCGGCGCGCCGCCCGACGGTGGCCGATCTGCTGGAGCCTGCGGTAGACGCGAAATTTATTCTCACCCCGGTGCTGTGGAAGTACCTCTACCGCTATGCCAAAAAGCATCAGGCGAAGGGGAACGGCTTTGGCTTCGGGATGGTGAATCCGGCCGATCCGCACAGCGTCACGCGCACGCTGTCGGCGCGGTACTACAAGGACGGGGCGGAAATCCTCATCGATAGGGGGTGGAATAAGGCGCTCGGCGAGCGGGATTTTGACGATCCGCAAAACCAGCTTCACCGCCCGCGTCGCCTTACGCCGCGCGAGTGCGCGCGCCTGATGGGGTTCGAAACGCCGCAGGGCTACAGCTTCCGCATTCCGGTGTCGGACACCCAGGCCTACCGCCAGTTCGGTAACTCCGTCGTGGTGCCCGCGTTCGCCGCGGTGGCTAAGCTGCTGGCCTCGCGGATTGCGCAGGCCGCGGCGCTGCGCGCGGGCGAGGCCGTCAATGACGGACGTGCATAGTAAAGCCACGCGCAGTAAAAACATGCGTGCCATCGGCACGCGTGACACCGCGATTGAAAAGCGCCTGGCGGGCCTGCTGGCCCACGCCGGGTTTACGTATCGCGTGCAGGACGCGGCGCTTGCCGGGCGTCCGGATTTCGTGGTTGATGACTATCAGTGCATCATTTTCACCCACGGCTGCTTCTGGCATCACCACGACTGCTACCTGTTCAAAGTCCCCGCGACCCGCACCGATTTCTGGCTGGAGAAGATTGGCAAGAACGTGGCGCGCGACGCCCGCGATACCGCCGCGCTGATCGCGCAGGGCTGGCGGGTGCTGGTGGTCTGGGAGTGCGCGCTGCGGGGGAGGCTAAAGCTGACGGATGCGGCGCTGGCGGAGCGGCTGGAAGAGTGGATCTGCGGCGGCGGCCAGGCCGCGCAGATCGACACGCAGGGCATTCACCCGGTTACGGTTTCTCTGCCTCACAGGGCGTCACCACCGGCTTAGCGGGCAGCAGGTATTTGCCCAGCGTCACCAGCACCACCGCAAACACAATCACCCCCAGCGCCAGCCACTCAATGGTGGAGAGCGTTTCGTCGGCAAAACCGGTTCCCAACAGCACGGCGACCACCGGGTTAACGTAGGCGTAGCTGGTGGCGACGGCAGGGGAGACGTTGCGGATCAGGAACATATAGGCGTTGATGGCGATCACCGAGCCAAACAGCGCCAGATAGCCCACGGCGAGGAAGCCAGAAAGCGGCGGCATCGCCGTCAGCTTCTCGCCGGTCAGCAGTGAGGCGATAAGCAGCACAATGCCTGCCGCCAGCATCTCAATCGCCCCCGCCATCATCCCGGTTGGCAGCGTAATGCGCGAGCCGTATACCGACCCAAACGCCCAGCTCATTGAGCCAATCAGAATAATCACCGCGCCCCACGGGTTGCCGCTCAGGTTGCCGCCGCTGTTCAGCATCACGATCCCGGCAAGCCCGATAGCAATGCCCAGCCACTCCAGCTTGCGGGTGCGAATGCCAAACAGGCGGCTAAAGCAGAGCGTAAACAGCGGCACGGTCGCCACCACCACTGCCGCGATGCCGGAGGGCACGTTGCGGTGCTCCGCAATGGTCACGAACCCGTTGCCAACCGCCAGCAGCAGCAGGCCAATCAGGGCGGCGTTAAGCATCGGGCGAAGCGGCGGAAGCCTGTGGCCGCGAAGCAGCAGAAAGGCCAGCAGCAGGATCCCGGCGGAAAGAAAACGCACGCCGGCCATCAGCAGCGGCGGCCAGCTTTCCACGCCGATACGAATAACGAAATAGGTGGAACCCCAGATGATATACAGCGAAAAAAGCGCCCCAATGAGCGGTAATAAGTGCCGGAAACGCATAATCCCTCACGACGGAATAAAAAGGTCGCTCATAGTAAACGCCAAAACTATCGGGCTGGCGAGTGCTTTAATTGTGTTTGTAACGTGAATTTTATGTTGACTTAATGTGCTTGTTTCCGGGTTTCGGGTTTTGCTCCATACTGTTCATGTCATTACTAAAACAAGAAGGATAGGATTTTGGCAGGAAGTAGCTTATTAACATTACTGGACGATATTGCCACCTTGCTGGACGATATTTCCGTCATGGGAAAACTGGCCGCGAAGAAAACGGCCGGCGTGCTGGGCGATGATTTATCCCTTAACGCCCAGCAGGTGAGCGGCGTTCGGGCAAACCGCGAGCTGCCCGTCGTCTGGGCCGTGGCGAAGGGGTCGTTCCTCAATAAGGTGATCCTCGTGCCGCTGGCGCTGCTGATCAGCGCCTTTATCCCCTGGGCCATTACGCCGCTGCTGATGATTGGCGGCGCGTTTTTGTGTTACGAAGGGGTCGAGAAGGTGGTGCATACGCTGGCCTCGCGCAAGGAGAGCGACACGCCTGAAGTGCGGCAGCAGCGCCTGGAGTCGATTGCCGCGCAGGATCCCAAAACCTTTGAGCGCGACAAGGTCAAAGGCGCCATTCGCACCGATTTTATTCTCTCAGCGGAAATCGTGGCGATCACCCTCGGTATTGTCTCAGAGTCACCACTGCTCAACCAGGTGCTGATCCTGGCGGGCATCGCGATTCTGGTGACCATCGGCGTGTACGGCCTGGTGGGGGTTATCGTTAAGCTGGACGATATGGGCTACTGGCTGGAGAAGAAAAAAAGCGCCGTGGCGCGTGGCGTCGGCAAAGGGCTGCTGGTGATGGCGCCCTGGCTGATGAAAAGCCTGTCGGTCGTAGGGACCTTAGCGATGTTCCTCGTGGGCGGCGGCATTGTGGTACACGGCATTGCGCCGCTTCACCATGCGATTGAGCATTTTGCCTCCTCTCAGGGCGCGGTTGTGGCCTCGATTCTGCCGACGCTGCTGAACCTGGTACTGGGCTTTATTATCGGCAGCATCGTGGTTGCCGCCGTTAAGCTGGTAGAAAAAGCGCGCGGATCGTCGCATTAATTGTTACTTTATGCAGTATGCAAAAAGGCCGTTCCTCGTCTAAATTGAAAACGTTTCACCCTGATACAGGAGGCAGGTATGGTCTTTTTGGTCAGTGATGAAGTTAAGCCTAAGAGCGGCGGCCCGAGCATGATCGTAACCGGTTATTCCAGCGGAATGGTGGAATGCCGTTGGCACGATGGATATGGCATCAAACGGGAGGCTTTTCGTGAAGATGAGCTTCAGCCGGGAGACGGGCGGCAAAAGCACGATATGGCGTAATCACGCGACGCCCGGCTCTGCCGGGCGTTTTTACTGCTGGCTATCGAACTGCCGGGTTTCGCGCGTCTGGGGTACGTGCGGAGGGTGTAAAGTGGCAATCAGGGAGTGTGTGTGCAGCGCGATACCGACGATCTAAAGCGATTTATTCTGCAATGGCTGCGCAAGCGCAGCAATCCTGGTCTGATTGTTAATCTCTGTTTTCTGGTGGTACTGGTCTTTTCGACCCTCCTGACCTGGCGTGAAGTGGTGGTGCTTGAAGGCGCATATGTCTCAAGCCAGCGCAATCACCTGGAAACGGTCGCCAGCTCGCTGGATCGCCAGCTGCAGTTCAGCGTCGATAAGCTGCTTTTCTTTCGAAAGAGCATGGGCGAAGCGCTCCATACGCCGCTGGCCTTTGCCGTGCTGCAGGATGCCGTTTCGCGCTTTAACGTCGTGCGTACGCACACCTCCTGGCAGCTGGCCGTTGATAAGAATCGCACGCTGCCGATCAACGGCGTGTCCGACGCCTTTGTGGAAAAAACCACGCTTCTCAACCGCGATGACGATCGGCTCGATCGTGAAATCTCCGCCGCGCTGGAGGTAGGGTATTTGCTGCGCCTGGCCTCGTCGAACGGCAAAAAGGAAGCGCGCGGCATGTACGTCTCCCGCGCCGGATTTTGGCTCTCTACGGATACGCCCGCGAAGAATGTCGATGTGGTGTCGCGCTATTACCAGTTTGTCACTCAGCCCTGGTTTACCCGCCAGTCCGAGCGCGAAAACCGCGCTCGCGGCGTGCGCTGGTTCTTTTCCTCTTCTTCTCACGGTGTCGGAACGATAACCGCCAGCGTGCCGGTCTACCTGGATCACTACTGGTACGGCGTCATCGCCATGGACTTCACGAAAGAGACCATCCGGCGTCTTCTGGCGGACGCGGTGGACGACCGCACGGAAGGGGAATATCAGCTTTACGATACCCGGCTGTCGCTGATCGCCTCCTCAGAGGCGTCGGCCAGCAGCATCAACCAGTTTGACGCCGCTGAGCTGGCCCAGATTGCCCATGCGATCGAAAGCGACACCAAAGGCGGGGTGCGCTTAGGCAGCCGCTTCGTTAGCTGGGAGCGGCTGGATCACTTTGACGGGGTTATGCTGCGCGTCCATACGCTGGACGAGGGCGTGCGCGGGGATTTCGGCAGCATCAGCATCGTGCTGGCGCTGCTGTGGGCCTTGTTCACCGCAATGCTGCTGATCTCCTGGCTGGTCATTCGCCGGATGGTCAGCAATATGTATACGCTGCAGCACTCGCTGCAGTGGCAGGCCTGGCACGACCCGCTCACGCGCCTGCACAACCGCGGCGCGCTGTTCGAACAGGCAATAGCGCTGGGAGAACGGTGCCAGCAGCAGTCGCGGCCGTTCTCCGTTATCCAGATCGATCTCGACCACTTCAAGTGCATCAACGACCGCTTTGGTCATCAGGCGGGCGATAAGGTGCTGTCCCACGCCGCGGGCATCATCGCCAGCGGGCTGCGCGATAACGACGTGGCCGGGCGCGTCGGGGGAGAGGAGTTCTGCGTCGTTCTGCCGGGCATAGCGCTGCCGGAAGCGGCGGCGATCGCCGAGCGGATACGCTTGCGCATCGACGCCAAAGAGATCCTCGTGAAGAAGAGCACCACCATCCGCATCAGCGCATCGTTCGGCGTGAGCTGCGCGCACGAGAAGGGGAACTATAACTTCGAGCAGCTCCAGTCGATCGCTGACGACAGGCTCTATCAGGCCAAGCAGCGCGGGCGCAACCGCGTGGTGTGGCGCGATGAGGGTAAAGCATAAGGAGTGTTGATGCATGACGCGAAGTGTCTTAGGAATATTCTTAAAAAATTAGCCGTTAGGGCAGCAAAAATGACTGCGAACTCTCCTGAGACCCGCATTCGGCGCGCACTTCTCTTTTTTAAGACATTACCTGGCGAAAAGTTATACATTCATCAACAGAATATATGCTTGTCAGCCACAGGGGTTGAGGATACTGTGGCTGCTGCATCAGATTTCCTGGTGTAACGAATTTTCAAGTGCTTCTTGCATAAGCAAGTTTCATCCCGGTCATCCCCATGGCCGGGATTTTTTTCGCCTCAGCGGTTGGTCTCAGAGACGCTGAAATCGTGAATGTCGAGCTCGAAGGCTTCGGCCAGCTCGCGATAGGTGTGATAGTCTCTCCCGTTCACAATGACCCTGTCGGAGTCGTCGTTCGTACGCCGCACTTCGGACTCGCTGATCTCATTGATCGCGGCAAGCAGGGCATCGACGTCCACTTCAACCTCGCGTTTGATGGTGTCGCTGTACTCTTTATCGGTCTTCATTGCAGTTACCTCCGTTAAGCGTGTCCTACACAGTATAGACCGCGCAGAAAAACGCCATTCGCGCCGGGAGAACGGTGTCAGATAATCCGTTTTGTTCTACACTGGCTCAAAACCACAGGAGGAATCTATGAAGGTCAACGATCGGGTCACTGTCAAAACGGACGGCGGGCCGCGCCGCCCAGGCGTCGTGCTGGCGATTGAAGAGTTTAGTGAAGGCACCATGTACCTGGTATCGCTGGAAGATTACCCTCTCGGCATCTGGTTCTTTAACGAGCTGGGTCATCCGGACGGCATCTTTGTCGAAATGGCCGAATAGCGCGATGTCGGGTGCACGCCCGACTCCGAACGACAAATAGCAAAAATCTCTGGCCAGGCCAGAGATAGAAGGTAGGGAACAGCAGGTAAAAGCCGATCAGCGCATATTAACGAATATCCCATTCGTCACATTATCGGTCAGGCGCACTACATGATATATGACTTGCTTATTATGGGTTTTAATTTTCCTTTTAATATTTCCTTTGTGCGATGAAACGGTCTTGGCTTTGATATTCATCTGATCGGAAATCTGAATAGTACCTTGTCCGGCCATCCACATACGCAACATGCTTGATTCAGTTCTACTTAATGACAGGGTGGGCAAGTTAACCACCCCAACTTTTTTTACTTCTTTATTCAAATAATCACCCAGGATGTCGTCCAGTGACTCCGGCTTTATCGATTTTGAGCTGATCAATAAATTTTTCCTGACCAGCAAATATTCGTCAAAGTGAATATTGGCTATCGCCATAAAAACAATAAACATTGTCTTCGGATGCTGATTAATGATTAGCTTAATTTTCTGACTGTTGGCTGGGTCGTGTATGAAACAGTCCTCATTAATAAACACCACGCCTGGCGTAAACTCCTCACAAGCGGCTGCAAGTTCGTCAACGGTGTGTGCATCGTTGATTTCTCTCTTTCGTACCCCTCTGCTTGCCAAATACCCTGTTAGCCCTAACCGGGTGTAGCTGCATAAATCCATAATGATCGTTGACATGGCATACCCTCACTCAATGCGTAACGATAATTCACCATCTGCCTGAGAGCTCATAAACAGCCATACGGGATGGAAAAACGTAATAAACCTGTGAGCATGACAAAGACTTTCAGGCGGCACTCACTATCCCGTAAAGTTACGTATAATTTGCCAGGAATCTTCTTAAAGTAAAGTAAATATTAAGTATTGTGAAGTGGTTAGAAACATTTAAACCGCACCAGTTATATCCTGGTAGATGTTTTCCAGGATTTATTTTAGGAATATCCTCAGAAAGACATTGCGGAGAGTGCGGTTTATTATTTGCGTGGTAATTCGCTGACTATATCCGCTAAGAGGTTGAATATCTCGCTGAATAAATGTTCGCAGAAGGGGGCGATAAGTGGCATCAGGAATGACAGTAATAAAAGTCCGACCATCAGGGTAATCGGAAAACCGATAACAAATACCGAAAGCTGCGGCGCCATTCTGTTCAGCAGCCCTAATGAGAGGTTTACGGTCAACAGCAGGGTGATGATCGGCAGCGCCAGCATCAGCCCGTTGAGGAAAATCAGGCCCGCCGCGCGCACCAGCGCCAGAAACGCGTTGCTGTTTACCGGATTTTCGCCAATCGGCAGGGTGTGGAACGTATCGACCAGCAGGGAGATCAGCCACAAATGGCCGTTGAACGACAGAAACAGCAGCATCGCCAGCATATCGATAATGCGGGCGATAACGGGCATGTTGAGGTGGCTTCCCGGATCAACGAAGGTCGCGAACGACAGCCCCATCTGCAGGCCAATCAGCTCCCCGGCGGTACGCACGGCGGCAAAGGCTAGCTGCATCGTGAACCCCACGGCTACGCCGATCATCACCTGCTGCAGGGCAACCCATACCGCGTTGGCGGAAAAAATAGGAATATTCACCGGCGGCAGCGACGGGGCAATGATGACGGTGATAACGATCCCGAGGCCCAGCTTGACGCGCTTGGGAATGGCCTTCTCGCTCAGAATGGGGGCCGTTGAAATAAGCGCCAGCACGCGCAGCATCGGCCAGAAGTACAGGCCGAGCCACTGCATCCATTGATCGCTGGTGAAGTGCAGCATCGTGATATCAGCCGATGATGTAAGGCAGGTTGGTAAACAGGTTGCGCATATAGTCCAGCAGCAGGTTGAGCATCCACGGCCCGGCGACGACGATCGCCACAAAGACGGCGATAATCTTCGGGATAAACGACAGCGTCATTTCGTTAATCTGCGTGGCGGCCTGCAGGATACTGATAATCAGGCCGGTGACCAGCGCAACGAGAAGCAGCGGGGCGGCAACGGCAATCGCGACCTTCATCGCTTCCGTGCCCATCATCATGACCGATTCCGGCGTCATTTCGCGCTCCTCAGCTGTAGAAACTTTGCGCCAGCGAACTCACCAGCAGCTGCCAGCCGTCAACCAGCACGAACAGCATGATCTTAAAGGGCAGGGCGATGGTGGCCGGGGGCACCATCATCATCCCGAGCGCCATCAGGACGCTGGCGATCACCAGGTCGATAATCAGGAACGGAATGAAAATGGTAAAGCCGATCTGGAACGCCGTTTTCAGCTCGCTGGTGACGTAGGCGGGCAGCAGAATGCGCATCGGCACGGCTTCCGGCCCCTGAATTTCGCCCGTATTCGCCAGGCGCGCAAACAGGGCCAGATCCGCCTCGCGCGTCTGGCGGAGCATAAACTCGCGCAGCGGCTGCGCGCCCTTGTCCAGCGCCTCCTGCATCGAGATCTTGTCCTCGCTGAACGGCTGGTAGGCGTCGTTATAAATCTTATCGATGACCGGGGACATAATAAAAAAGGTCAGAAACAGGGCGAGGCCGAGCAGCACCTGGTTCGGCGGAGCCGACGGCGTGCCGAGCGCGTTTCGCAGCAGGCCAAACACGATGATGATGCGGGTAAAGCTGGTCATCATCAGCAAAATGGCCGGAATAAAGGTCAGCGAGGTAATGAAAACCAGCGTCTGAACGGGCAGCGACCAGCTCTGGCCGCCTCCGGCGAGCGGCGTGGAGACCAGGCCCGGCAGCTGTGCATAGACGGCGGGAGCAAACAGGCCAACGCCCGCAAGCGAAAGGGACAACAAACGGCGCATCACGATCTCCCGGAACGCTTAAGCAAACTCTTCATGACGGACTGAAAATCCGCCGGGTTTTCCGCTACCGCATCCTGTGCGGCGGGAGCCGGCGGCAGCGTGTGCAGCAGGTTAACGTTCGAGGCGGTCACGCCCAGCACCAGGCGCGCGTCCTCCACGTCAACGATGACCACGCGCTCGCGCGGCCCCAGCGAGGCGCTGGCGCTGACCTTCAGGCCGCGCGCGGCGACGGTTTTACCCGCCAGGCCAAAGCGCTTCGCCAGCCACGCGGCGATGAGGATGAAGGCAATAATACCGAACAGCGCGCCGCTCACCTGGAGCAGCGGTGAGCCCGGAACGGCGGAGGGCTGCGATACGCTTGCCTGGGTTTTCATGCTTAGCGGCTCAGGCGGCGCATGCGCTCAGACGGGGTGATGATGTCGGTGATGCGCACGCCGTATTTATCGGCCACCACCACCACTTCACCCTGCGCAATCAGATAGCCGTTGATCAGGATATCCAGCGGCTCGCCGGCCAGCCCGTCAAGCGCTACGACGGAACCCTGCGTCAGGCGCAGCAGCTCCTTGATGGTCATCCGGGTGCGGCCCAGCTCGACGGTCAATTTGACCGGAATATCCATAATCAGATCGATATCCTGAAGCGTGCCGCTCACGTCGCCGCCGCCCAGCTGCTGGAACACGGCGTCCGCCGCGCTTTTGCTCGGGGTCGTTTTCTGCTCGTTTAACGCGTCAGCCCACAGATCGTCCAGTGCTCCGCTGTTCTCATCGGACGGATTGTTCATGTCACTCATTTGGGCTGTTCCTCATTCAGCGAATTTAAAATCGGGTTGATCAAGTGCTCAACGCGTAACGCGTACTGACCGTTAATGGTGCCGTACTGGCTGGTCAGCACCGGTACTCCATCCACATGGGCAATGATGCGGTCGGGTTTATCTATCGGCAGCACGTCGCCGGGTTGTAATTTCAGGATCTGCGAGAGCCGCATTGAGATATCGGCAAAGTTTGCCACCAGCTCGAGCTGGGAATGCTGCACCTGACGCACCAGGTTTTCGCGCCAGTTCTGATCCTCGTTGCGGGAGTTCTCCAGCGGCGGGTTCACCAGCAGCTCGCGCAGCGGTTCGATCATGCTGAACGGCAGGCAGATGTTGAACTCGCCGGTCAGGTTGCCGATCTCCACGTGGAACGGCGTGTTCACCACGATATCGTTCGGCGAGGTGGTGATATTGGTAAATTTCACCTGCATCTCGGAGCGCACGTACTCCACTTCCAGCGGGTTAATCGCCTTCCACGCGTCGCTGTAGGACTCCAGCGCCAGCTTCAGCATGCGGTTAATCACGCGCTGCTCGGTGTGGGTAAACTCGCGTCCCTCAACCTTGGTTGGGAAACGGCCGTCGCCGCCGAACAGGTTATCCACCGCGATGAACACCAGGCTTGGGGAAAACACCACCAGCCCGGTGCCGCGCAGCGGCTTCAGGTGAATCAGGTTAAGGTTGGTCGGCACCGGCAGGTTGCGGGCGAACTCGTGGTAGGGCTGAATGCGGATCGCGCCGACGGTAATGTCCGGGCTGCGGCGCAGCAGGTTAAACAGCCCCATGCGGAACTGGCGCGCAAAGCGTTCGTTGATGATCTCCAGCGCCTGCAGGCGCTCGCGCACCACGCGGCGCTGGGTGTTGGGATCGTAGGGACGAATATTGTCGTCGCCGCTCAGACCCGGCTGCGGATCGTCTGTTTTATCGCTGTCGCCGTTGAGCAGCGCGTCGATTTCTGCCTGAGAAAGAATGCTGTCGCCCATGTCGTTACCGCAGAATGAAAGCTGTGTACAGAACGTCAGTGACTTCCTGCTTAGGTTGACCGTTAACCAGCGGCGTTGCCAGCGTCTGCTTAATGGCCTCGACCAGCTTTTGCTTGCCGTCATCGGTGGCAAGCGAGGAGGCGTCCTGACGAGAGAACAGCAGCAGGAGGCGGCTACGCACTTCCGGGAGATAGTCGTTCAGGCGCGCGCGGGTCGCTTCGTCTTTCAGGCGCAGCGTAATGCCCACGTACAGCACGCGGTCCGCATCGCCCAGGTTAACGGTAAAGGTATCAAGCGCAAAGAAGACCGGCGCGGGCGGAGGAGGCGCTTCGGCTTTGGCCGCAGCGGCTGAA
>AGFT01040403.1_pt1 | contig 50363 bp, 55 predicted proteins | sample 305848 | NCBI WGS metagenome assembly AGFT01 (sample SAMN02954282, study PRJNA62043) | ant fungus garden metagenome | biome: terrestrial; feature: Atta colombica fungus garden; material: fungus garden; isolation source: Atta colombica fungus garden bottom | host: Atta colombica | place: Panama...
CAAACAGGTGGAACTGCGCGTTTTGTACCGATAATCCGAATTTTTGCATCAGATAAAAGGTGTAATAGCTGCTGATGCTCGCCATATAGAAGTATTTCGAAAAAATCAGCACCAGCAGCACGCTAACGGCCAGAATAACCTTATTGCGAGGGAGGGGATTGATTACCTTCGCTACAGGTTTGCCTTTATTAACGCGGTGCTGAGCGGCGTACCAACGGCTGATCTGAATCAGCACGATAATCGCCAGCAGGGCGGCCAGCACGAACCACGCCACGTTGCCTTTGCCGTAGGGGGCGATAATGACCGCGGCCAGCAGCGGTCCGAGCGAGCTGCCGAAGTTGCCGCCCACCTGGAACAGCGACTGCGCCAGGCCGTGGCGGCCGCCGGAGGCCATCCGCGCCACGCGGGATGATTCCGGGTGGAACACCGACGAGCCGGTGCCCACCAGCGCTGCCGCCACCAGCACGGCTTCAAAGCTGCCCGCCATCGCCAGCAGCACCAGCCCGCTTAGGGTGAAGCACATGCCAATCGGCAGCGACCACGGCATCGGATATTTATCCGTCCAGTAGCCCACCACCGGCTGCAGCAGCGAGGAGGCGAGCTGGAAGGTGAGGGTGATCATGCCGATCTGCACGAAGGTTAATGAGAACTCTGACTGCAGCAGCGGATAAATCGCCAGAATCAGCGACTGGATCATATCGTTGAGCAGATGAGAGAGACTGATTGCGCCTAAGACCTTAAAAGAGGTGCGCGATTTTGGCGGCGAGGCCGGAGTTGTTTCACTGATTGCCATAAATACCACGTTGTTTTGTTATTAGAAGTGCAGGGAGTCATTATTATCCGACTAACATACCCGTCCGTGACTTTTGATGAAAGTCGCAATTCTGAAAACATATTTGTCTATTCTTATTACTCATTGTAATTTTTGCGTTTGTTTACGGGTCAGGGAGAGAGAAATGAAATTAATGAAGCGTGGCGTTGCGCTGGCGCTGTTCGCCGCATGGGGCATGGCAAGCCTGCCGGCGCAGGCCTACGAGCAAGATAAAACCTACAAAATCACAATATTGCATACCAACGATCACCACGGCCATTTCTGGCGCAGCGAATATGGCGAATACGGTTTGGCGGCGCAAAAAACGCTGGTGGACGGTATTCGCAAAGAGGTTGCGGCGCAGGGCGGCAGCGTGCTGCTGCTTTCAGGCGGCGATATTAATACCGGCGTGCCGGAATCGGATTTACAGGACGCGGAGCCGGACTTCCGCGGCATGAATTTAATCGGCTACGACGCGATGGCCGTCGGCAACCACGAGTTTGATAATCCGCTCTCGGTTTTGCGCCAGCAGGAAAAGTGGTCCAAATTCCCGTTCCTCTCGGCCAATATCTATCAGAAAAGCACCGGCGAGCGCCTGTTTAAGCCGTGGGCGCTGTTTAAGCGCCAGGATCTGAAAATTGCCGTGATCGGCTTAACCACCGACGATACGGCGAAAATCGGTAACCCGGAGTTTTTCACCGATATCGAGTTCCGCAAGCCCGCGGATGAAGCGAAGCTGGTGATTCAGGAACTTCAGCAGAACGAGAAGCCGGACGTGATCATCGCCACCACGCACATGGGGCATTACGACAACGGCGAGCATGGCTCCAACGCGCCGGGCGACGTGGAGATGGCGCGCAGCCTGCCTGCGGGGTCGCTGGCAATGATTGTGGGCGGTCACTCGCAGGATCCGGTCTGCATGGCCTCTGAGAATAAAAAGCAGGTGGACTACGTGCCGGGCACGCCGTGCGCGCCGGATCGCCAGAACGGCATCTGGATCGTGCAGGCGCACGAGTGGGGCAAATACGTGGGCCGCGCGGACTTTGAGTTCCGCAACGGCGAGATGAAGCTGGTGCACTATCAGCTGATTCCGGTCAACCTGAAGAAAAAAGTCACCTACCCGGACGGGAAAAGCGAGCGCGTGCTGTACACCCCGGAAATTGCCGAGAACCCGCAGATGCTCTCCCTGCTGACGCCGTTCCAGAACAAGGGCAAAGCGCAGCTGGACGTGAAGATCGGCACGCTCAACGGCCGCCTTGAAGGGGACCGCAGCAAGGTGCGGTTCGTTCAGACCAACATGGGCCGCCTGGTGCTGGCCGCGCAAATCGCTCGCACCGGCGCCGACTTTGGCGTGATGAGCGGCGGCGGCATTCGCGACTCCATCGAAGGCGGAAACATCACCTATAAAGACGTGCTGAAGGTGCAGCCGTTTGGCAACATCGTGGTGTATGCCGACATGAGCGGAAAAGAGGTGATTGAGTATCTGACCGCCGTTGCGCAGATGAAGCCGGACTCCGGGGCCTATCCGCAGTTTGCTAACGTCAGCTTCGTGGCAAAAGACGGCAAGCTTAACGATCTTAAAATTAAGGGCGAGCCGGTCGATCCTGGCAAAACCTACCGCATGGCGACCTTAAGCTTTAACGCCACCGGCGGCGACGGCTATCCGCACATCGATAACAAACCGGGCTATGTGAATACCGGCTTTATCGATGCGGAAGTGCTGAAGCAGTATATTCAGGAGAACTCGCCGATTGACGTGAATGCCTATGAGCCGAAAGGCGAGGTGAGTTGGCAGTAGCGCGGTTGTGTTGCCGGGTGGCGGCTATGCCTTACCCGGCCTACATTCGAATCGTAGGCCCGGTAAGCGCAGCGCCACCGGGCAATTTTCTCACTCCCGGCGCGCAATATCCGCAAATTTCGCGTCCAGCATTTTCGCCAGATCGCTCGCCGCCAGCTCAATATCCAGCCCGCGCTTGCCGCCTGAAATGTAGATGGTGTCAAACGCCTGGGACGGCGCATCAATCAGCGTCGGCAGCCGCTTTTTCTGCCCGAGCGGGCTGATCCCACCGACCAGATAGCCGGTCGTGCGCTGCGCCACCATAGGATCTGCCATATCGACCTTTTTCGCGCCCAGCGCTTTGGCCACCTTTTTCAGATCCAGCTGCCCGGCGACGGGCGTCACCGCAACGGCGAGGTGCTTCATGTCGCCGTTTACCGCGACCAGCAGCGTTTTGTAAACCTGGTCCGCATTCAAACCCAGCTTACGCACCACTTCATCACCAAAGTTGGTCTCGTGCGGATCGTGATCGTAGGTGTGGATCGTGAAGGGAATCTTGTTTTTTTCGAGTAATTTAACGGCGGGAGTCATAGCTATCCTTCTTACGACAGACAATTCATGCTGACAGCATACGCCTGACGTTTGTCTAAAAAATAGCACCATCTTGCGCATATAGTGTTGGCAGTGATGGTCACTTTGAGCGACAATCGGCTCAACCGAAGGTCTCCTTCGGCATAATAAAAACGATGAAATTCCTCTTTGACGGGCCAATAGAAATATTGGCCATTTTTTTATTTCAGCAGCGACGGCAAATTTCCTTCCCCGTACAAATGCAGCGCCCCAACCGCCACCACGTATCGTCCGGCCGGAAGATCGTGCAGCGTTTCTCGCCATGCCTGGTTACGCGCGTTCATCAGCACATCATACAGCGACGCGCTGAACGTTGACGGCAGGGAGAACTTTCCGTCCGTCGGCGGCGCGTCCAGCCACCAGCCGATCATCGTTTGCAGCAGTCGGGCGTTGGTGTGCCAGTGGGTGAGGGTGTCATCCAGCAGCATTTTGCCATCGTCCGGCAGCTGGCGCAGGAGCGCTATCTGGCTGTCTGCGCCCTCCAGCTCAATCACCGGCAGGCTGCGCGCGCGCGCAACGTTCAGAAGCTGGTAATCAATGCCGTAATCACCGCGCAGGCCCAGACGCTGCGCCTGCGTAGCTTGTAATACCATCGCGATTTGCCACAGCGGCAGAGTGTCAATCATGGAGAGCGAGACGCCAGTCTCATCCGCGACGCGCGTCAGTTCCGCAAGCTGGGCTTCATTCAGGCGTTCCGCCAGCGGAACGTCGCTCTCCAGCCCGGCAAACGGTGACTCGTGACCGGAGATATCGGCCTCAACCACCAGCGCGTCGGCCTGCTTCAGCAGCGCTAACAGGCCGGGAGGCAGCGGAGACATATCCTGCGTGCCCATATGGATGCTGCCCACCAGGTGCAAATGCTGGCCGCCGGGCAGCGAGATGTCCATACCGGGCCATGCATAGCGGCGGGGGAACAGGGCGCGAAAGGATGATTTTATACGTTGAAACAGGCTCATACGCGCTCCATGAACGGAAAGGTTCATGCTAGCGCGTACGGGTACAAGGTTCAATCCTTCGGTTTAAACCGCAGCAGCCGGTTGGCGTTGCTCACCACGGTGATGGAGGAGAGCGCCATCGCCGCGCCCGCCACGACCGGATTCAGCAGGGTGCCGGTGAGGGGCCACAAAATCCCGGCGGCAATCGGGATGCCGAGCGAGTTGTAGATAAACGCCCCGAGCAGGTTCTGCTTCATGTTGCGCAGCGTGGCTTTTGAAATCGCCAGCGCGTCCGCCACGCCCATCAGGCTGTGGCGCATCAGCGTAATGGCCGCGGTTTCAATGGCGACGTCGCTGCCGCCGCCCATCGCGATCCCCACGTTAGCCTGCGCCAGCGCGGGGGCGTCGTTGATGCCGTCGCCGACCATGGCGACCTGACGCCCCTGAGCCTGCAGCCGTTTGATCGCCTCCGCCTTGCCGTCCGGCAACACGCCCGCGATCACCTCGTCAATGCCCGCCTCTTTAGCGATGGCGTTGGCGGTGGTCGGGTTATCCCCGGTCAGCATCACCAGGCGATAGCCCGCGCGGTGCAGGCGAGCAAGCGCGTCGACGCTATCCTGGCGCAGCGGGTCGCGAACGGCCAGCAGCGCGGCGGCTTTGCCGTCTATCGCGAGCAGAACCGGCGTCGCGCCCCGTGACGCCTGGGCCGTCAGTTCGCCGTCGAGCGCGGAGGTATCGATGCCGTTTTCATTCAGCAGCGCCTGGTTACCCAGCAGCAGCGTATGGCCTTCGGCGTCACCGCTAACGCCAAGCCCGCGCAGGGTGCGGAAGTTGGTCACCTCCGGCAGGGCCGCATTGCCCGCTTTGTCGAGGATCGCGCGCGCCAGCGGATGGCTGGAGCCTTGCTCCAGCGCGGCGGCAAGGCGCAGCGCGTCGGCGTCAGGGAAACCAACGGCAGTCACGGCCACGACCTGCGGCTTGCCTTCCGTCAGCGTGCCGGTTTTATCAAACACCAGCGTATCGAGCGTGCTGGCGCGCTGCAGTGCGTCGGCGTCGCGTACCAGCACGCCGAACTCGGCTGCGCGACCGACCCCGGAGATAATCGACATCGGCGTCGCCAGGCCGAGCGCGCACGGGCAGGCGATGATCAGCACCGTGGTGGCAATCACCAGCGTATAGACAATCTGCGGCGCCGGGCCGAAGACGTACCAAATCGCGGCGCTCAGCAGGGCAATGCCGACGACGACGGGCACAAAAATGGCGGAGATTTTATCGGCCAGCTGGCCAATTTCAGGCTTGCTGCTCTGCGCCTGGCGCACCATGCGGATAATGCGCGACAGCGTAGTGTGGCTGCCGACCGCGCTGGCGCGGAACAGCACGCTGCCGTCCTGGACGACCGTCCCGGCATGAACCGCATCGCCCTGCGATTTTTGCTGCGGAATCGGCTCCCCGGTTAGCATCGCTTCGTCAAGCCAGGCTTCGCCCTGGGTAATTTCACCGTCAACCGGGACGCGGTCGCCGGTGGTCAGGCGCAGCGTCATGCCGGGTTGAACGTCAGACAGCGGAACGCTTTTTTCGCCGTCGTCGGTCACGACGCGTGCCGTCGGCGGGGTTAAGTCGAGCAGTCGTTCCAGCGCTTTTGAGGAGCGCTGGCGCGCGCGCGCTTCCAGCATATGGCCCAGGTTAATCAGGCCGATAATCATCGCGCTCGCTTCATAGTAGAGATGGCGCGCCTCCATCGGGAACCACTGCGGCCAGACGTTAACGCTCATCGAATAGAGCCACGCCGCGCCCGTGCCGAGCGCGACCAGCGTGTCCATCGTCGCGGTGCGGTTTTTCAGGCTTTTCCAGGCGCTGGTGTAAAAATGCCCGCCCGCAAAGACCATCACGCCGAGCGTAATCAGGCCAATCACCAGCCACAGCGTGCGGTTGTCGTCGGTGACCATCATGTTGTCACCGATCATGCCCCACACCATCACCGGAATACCGACCAGCAGGGCGACAATCGCCTGCCAGCGGAAGCGCTTCATGGTGGCGATGGCGGTTTCCTGCTGGCGCTCGCGACGCTTGATGTCATCCTCAATCGCCTCTGCGCCGTAGCCGGCTTTTTCTACCGCCTGTACCAAATCTGCGGCGGAGGCGCTGCCCATCACCAGCGCAGTGCGCTCCGCAAGATTCACCCGTGCCTGCGCGACGCCCGGTACGGCCTGCAAGGCGTTTTGTACCCGGGAGACGCAGCTGGCGCAGCTCATGCCGTTGATCAGCAGCTGTTGGCTGTCATCAATATCATCCGCTGCCGGAAGCTCAGGAGTGGCCGCTGTCAGTGCTTCCGACGGGAGTGATGACTCTGCCAGCGGTTTAGCCTTTGGGTGGCTCAGCTCCGCTCCGTAACCCGCCTGCTTAACGGTGTCGATCAGCGCATCCGCACTGGCGCTGCCGATAACGACGGCGCTATCGACGGTCACATCAGCGCTTTCCACGTCTGGGCGCTGCTCCAGGCTTTCTTTTACGCGTTTGACGCAGTGGCCGCAGGAGAGGCCGTCCAGCGTCAGGTTGATAGTGTGAGACATAGCAAAACTCCCGTATAATGATGTGGTCACTTATTGACCTTTAGCATGCTTTTCGCTAACTGCTGTAAAGGTTAAACCTTCCATCAAGGGGAAGGTCAAGCTTTTAAATTGCTGATTGAAAGGGATTTTTAAATTCAGCGTCCACATAGCGTCCACACTTCGAAAAAAGTGTCCACAATACAAAGAATAGGCCCGCATTTGGCGGGCCTTTCTTGTGGGGATAAAAAAACCAGCTTTATGGGCTGGTTTATCAGTATCGTGTGGGCTACTCAATCACGCCTTATCAATTTCATATAACGATAGTGGCATTTGTCGCAGCGTTCATCATCCAGCGGAAAAAGCCGTTCCAAAAAAGAACGCCTAGTGTTGCAGTCCCGGCAAAATTTCAAACCCAATACTTTCATGGTTTTGGCCTTTCGTTATTTTTGCGATAACCCTAGGGCTTGCGCTGGCATTCGTCCAATTGCTTTTGTAGATCAATTATCAGTAATTGATCGTTGCTACCGATCAGACGAAGCGGCAAAAGGCGCAAATAACATACGTATTTTGCGGGCGCAGCGGCGGCCATCGAACGCAGATCTTTTCTCCTTCCGTGCGCGGCATTTTGCAAAAATAAAAATACCCGCCATTGCTCGCAACTCCTTGCGCTGCAAGGCTTTCAGCGTGCCGAATAAATTTTGTCAGCAACGACCGGCAGCAGATTAGATCCTCACGGAAAGTAAAACGATCCTTTTAAAAACATCATGTTAACCAATCGGTTAGGCGCTGACTGGTCGGCAGTTTTTGCGAAGCGCTGCAAATCCTTGCGCGTTGTGCAAACGCCAGCAGACAGCAGAAGCCCAGCGGCGGCGCGGGCTGGCGGGTTGCTTTGCGCAAAAATTCTTTTGCAAAATTTTTACGATCCAAATACCGCAGGCGGGTGCGGTGTAGCGCCGTTTCCGTCTCGGATCCGCTTCCGTCTGCGCTCTGTCGCTTCGTCTCTGGGGCGTGGTTGAACGAATGCAAAAAAGGCCGAACGATGTCGGCCTTTGGTTTTTGCTCTTGATGTGGGGCGTTCTGCGGCGTCTGGTGACGGTGTGGTTTTCGCCTGCTTTTCGTCAGGCAATCAAAGGGCTGTACTTCGCTTTTAAATTGCTCGCTTTCGTGGCCGTTCCGGTGAACTGCGATGCCTGACCGCTGGCCCCAACACTTGGGTGCGTGTGCGCCGCGCATATCTCCGCCAGTTCGCGGACAACGTCCAGGGTATCGGTCAGCAACGTCAGGACGTTGGTTTCCTCACTGCCCAGCTTAACGGATGCTCCGATCAACTGCTGCGCAGCTGCAACGCTTTTTTTAATGCCGGTGATTTTCTCTGTAAGTTCTCCGCCGATAGTGAGATCGACATTGCCTTTGATATTGTCTTCCAGCTTGCCGCCGACGTCGCGTTTTACGTTCTGGCCAACACTGACAGAATTGTCCTTGCTGCAGGTCACTGTCAGATTGCCGGACGTGCCGACGCAGTAATCCCCTTCGCTTACATGTACAACCGCACCGGCCAGAAGTGTGACCGGCCCCAGGACCGTGGTTTTATCCGTCGCCTGGATTGTCGTTTCACGGGCTACCAGCTTGCGGCGTTCATCATCGGCGGTCACTTCACGCGTCATTGACGTCTCGCTAATCGTCTGGTCAGTCTGGCGAATCCAGTCACCGGCCACGGTCACGCGCTGCGATACACCGTCGCGCTGTTGCTGCAACTGTTCGCCAGGCTTCACCGATGGCAGGTTATGCCCCTGCGGCATGATTTGGCGGACAAACGGTTTATCCTGGCGGCCCTCAACGAAGCCAACTTCAACCAGCGTGCCAGCAGGCGGAAACTGGAACATACCCGACTCACTGCCCGCCATTGGAACCGGTAGCGGCACAGCCGTGTAAACCGGAGTGTTGGCGGCGGGGTTGCCGTCCTCATCCAGCAATTGCAGATCCACGGCATAGCGGGGCCGGAAAGGATCTGCAATATTGCCCCCGGTAACTTCTTCGCTGGGCGCTTCAACTCTCGCCATTTTTGGCAAATGCAACCCGGAAGCCAGTTCTGGAAAGGCGCTTTCAATCTGTCGCTGGACGGGTGATTTTTGCAGTGGTTTACCGGTGGCCTTATTGCGGGGCAACCAGGTGATGGTCATATCGTCGTTAGTTAGCTGGACCTGGCTTAAACGCTGCCCGTTTACCTCCGCACCCGGTCGCAGGCTCTGGATCATTGGCACAACCATTGAATTACCGGCAGCGGATGCCTGGCTAAATTCGTGCGGGATATCCACCGGCTTTCCGGCAAAAAGGCTATCCGCAGCCGCGCCGGTGAATACCGCACCGTCCGGCAACTGATACCAGACATAATCTTTAATTGAGAACGCACGGCCCAGACTCGCCAAAAGCTGATAGCCGGTTCCGCTGTGGGTAAAGTGGGGAATTGGCTTATCAGCGTAAGCCGCGCCCGCAGGTGGGGCGACGTTCAGCCCGCTTTGCTCCGTTATCCAGTCAGTGATCTGGCGTAACGTTGGATGCTGGAAAGAACATGGCCACAGCTTATCGAACACGCCGACAAGCTCACGAACGAATAAACGGCATGTGCCATTATCCGCGGGCTGCGAACGTTCAACATAGCCAGTAAACCAGCGCAGGACCAACCCGTCATAGCCAACATCAAGGCGCACCATTTTTCCGGTGTAATCTGTTTCGGTGCTGGCCGTGATGAATCCACGCCCGCAGGCGTTTAACTCCAGCACGATATTACAGTCAACAAGATGGACCGGGTCACTTGAAAGGAAAAGGCGTTTTATTGGCTTCATGGCTTACCCCAGCGCATCGTTAACAGGTTTCAGGACCTTTTCTTCAAACCAACTCATTTTGTCGGCTGGCTCGTCGGCAGCGGAAGCGCCGCCACCGCCCGCCGCGCCGGTTTGCTTGGTGCTGGCCGTGGCGTTGCCTTTTCGCGCCTGGCGCTTTTCAGGCACGCTATTTTTTTCACGCAACGTAAAACTCACCTGCCAGGCGAGACGGTCTTCCTGTGGCACGGCATCAATCTGGCCGGTGAACGTGGCTTCGCGGAAATTGATTGCGGTCGCTGTAGCATTGGCTACGCGGTAGGTTTTTAATGCTCCGCTTGTTTCGGTTGCAGAAGCTAACTGGAAAAGACGCTGTAAAACTGCCTCGTCGTCAAAGGTAACCAGCCCAGAAACGCGCAATTCTTTGGCTTTGATGCCCTCTTCAGAATTGGTCGTGCTCGATGTCTGGCCCGACTGGTCTTTTTCCTGAAATTGCATTGAAGGGGAAACAAGCATGTTTTGCATGGCGATCCCTTCACCATCAAGTGCGAGTAATGCGGCCTGGCTCATTTATCATTTTTCCCAAATCAGCAAGTGAATCGCCAATAAATAACATTGCTGCGGTGTGCACGGCAGTGGCCTGCGGAATGCCTTTTAACAACTCTATGGCCGCAGCCCGATAATTGCCGGTGTAACTGAACGACCATATTTTTGCGCTGGCTCCCTTCAGTTCATCCATTGACTGGCTAACCGAAGAAAGCAGCTGCGCGCGCGACTTCATGAAATCAATTATCTGGCTTTTTAACCCATCGGTTGTGGTGCTTACTGCGGCAGCAAGTTGCGCATCAGCAATACGCTGCGCATTTAAAGCAAGCCGGTTTGTCGCGACGGACAAAGGCGCGGCGACCGGCAGAGAACTGACTTTCGGCGGCAACTGCATTTTTACTGCGCTCAGTTCGGCGGCCGCAGCGGCCATGCGGCTAACTTGTGTAAATGCCGGGGCAGGGAAGACCGTTGCAAGCTGGCTCAGGGCTTTCATAAATGCATCATGCGTTGTCTCGGCGATCATCATCACGATGACATCGCCGCTTCCACCGGTGCTTGTTAATTTACCTGCGAGATAACCCAGCGCATTAGCCGGACTAAGATAGCCACCAGAATCAGCGGACTGACCCAAACCATAAACCCATGGGTGTGCTGGAACGATGGAGCACGTTATTGCACCAATCGCATCGGTAAAGGCCAGGCGAGAATCACGCCACATTATCAGGCTCCTCCGGCCAGATAATTTCATCACCGGTAATTTCAACACGACTCAGCAGGACGCGATATTTTTTCCACTCAGTCAGCAGGATGGATTCTTTTTCCGTTGCCATTCCCAGATCAATCGCATCCTGAAACAGTGAAATCTGTTCGCTGGCCCTGGCGAGTAGTGAAGCTTTTGTACTTATCGCAGCCTCATGCATCGCAGATTGTTCGGCTTCAACATCTTTGACCCAGGCTTTGCCGTTCCATTTTTGAAACTCACCGGCAGGTGTTTTTTTCGTAAAGAGGTCTGGCAAGGGCCCCAACTCAAGAATTAAAAAACTTTCGCCGGTTTCAGTGCTGTAAACCGTTTCGCCGCGATGGTCTTCAACCAAAGACCATGACTGTGATTCATCAGAAAACACAGCGACTTTCCCTTTGGTCGTTTTTGGCGGCGCAATGCTGGTGCAATCAGCAGGCAGCCCGGTGAAAGGGGGAATATATGCATCACCTTCCCCAATAAATTCTCGCGTGTCTGCGCGCAGGTTATAAACCCTGATAGTCCGGGCCTCTTCATTCATTTCAAATTCCATCAGGCAAGCCTCACTAAATAGTTGAATGCAATGTTTTTAACGGTCGTTTCGGCATTACCTGCCGCAGAAACAGTAATGTTGTGAGTGTGCGATCCCAGAGCGACAGAATGGGCGTGCGCCCCCATGACGACGGAATGACCATGCGCTCCTATGGCTACGGTGTGCGTATGCGCTCCGATAGCAACGGTATGCGTATGCGCACCGGCTGAACTGGTATTGACGTTGCTGTAGCTGTCCAGCTCGAAATAAGTACCCGCAGACCCTTTTCGCCCCTGGTAACCAGGCAGATTCATTTTCTGGAACGTGTGGGTATGAGCACCGGCTGAACTGGTTGTTTTTGTCCCATAGTCAAACGATGAGGATGTCTTCGTGCCCAAATCGGTGTTTGTTGTGGCCTTTGTTCCCAGGTCTGTGGATGTTGTCGTTTTTGTTCCGAGGTCAGTTGCCGCAGCCGTGGCTGTGTGGGTGTGTGACTTGTTGCCGTCCTGCTCATAGGAAAGAACGTTACGGCCCGATGCTGGCTTGCCTTTAATCGTCCAGTTACGCATGTCAGGAATAACGCCTGACGGATAGGCGACGGCCAGCAAAGGATAGGCGGCCTTATCAAAAGATTGCCCCTGCATAATGGCATAACCTGTTGGCGTTACGTCTGACGGCCAGGGGATTGGTGCGCCCACAAGATAAAATCGTGGGTCATCACCCGCAGCAACCGCTCCGGCAGACATTCCTACATCCAGCAGCGCAGCGCCTTTTAACTCCAGCGCTTTGCGCGCTTCTGGCTTTGAGGCGAGATCACTCAGATTTAACGAGCGCTGTAAAAACTTGCTGCCTAAATCTGGAATGGACTGTGCCACAGGCCGCAAGTCAGTGATTGCGCCCTTGTCATCAATGCTGGCAAGCGCGAATACAAAGTGTTTCTCGCCGTTTTCAATATAATCAGCCTGCTCTGCCGCGACAGTGATTTTACTTTTTACCGCCCATTCGCTGGTAAGCGTTCCTGACCATGAAACATCGAGCCAGATTTTCGTAGGCATAGCCGGAACTGAAATATTCAGGCTGGCGGCAAGTTCGGTCCTCAACCCTGCAACATAACCCGCCCCCTTTGTCACATAAAACTGGGTTCCCGTTTTGGCAACCAGATAGCCCGCACCAAAGAACGCGGCCTCGCCATAGATATCAATGTTTTCCCGGCGCTGGCGTTCGTCCATAGAGGCCAGGCGCGCGGTAAAATCAATCTGCCAGGTTTCAGCAGGCGTAGTGATCTCGGTAGCTGATTGCGCGCCGCTGTATTCCATGAGCATGGAGCGAACCAGCACGTTCCCTTGTTGGCCGCTGGCATTTTTAATTTTGCGCTGGGTCGGGGCATGAATAATCATCGCAACTGTGCTGGTCGCTTTGTTTATCAGACCGATCCAGTTGAAATCGAAGTCGCCGACGTTTGCGCCCAGCGTCACGGAATAAACAACTGAATCAGCATTTACCACGCCGGTTTTACTCACGGCCTGCCGATATACAATTTTATCTGCTGCGGGCAACCCTTCGGTGTTATCAATCGGCTTTTCAACGTCCAGATCGGGAATATAAGCAAAAATAAACTCGTCCAGCACCACAGGCTTATTATCCACGGCCTGCTGTGCTTTCCAGTTAACAAATGCCTGTGTAATGACGGCTTGTGACATTTTCCCCTCTCTACTTCAAACTGGCGCTAAAAGTCGCGCTAAATTCGTTTTTTACATCACCCAGCGTTGCGGGCCAGCAAACATATTCGCCCTGATACCAGCCGATATTGATATGAACCGCCAGTGAGGTGATGACCTCAAATCGATAACGGCGGCAAGTGCGGCCATACTTGCGGATAATTTCCAGCAGCAAATCGCTGTTATCCGCAATCTGGCTATCCGTCACTCTGACCGTTATGACATCCCAGTCCATCCCGTCCTGTCGCTCCAGCAGTTCGACATATCCGATCCCCAGGCGCTCAAATATGGCAATAAATCCTGCAACCTCGCCCGCCTGCTGCGCGTTTACGAATGCATAGCTAACGCGCTTGCGAAACAGGTTTAACGGCTCGCCTTTAAAACGGGTGATATCGCGTTCCCAGGCAATCAGGTTGAGTAGTGGCTCGGCGCATGTGAGCGGGTCAAACTGCCTAAGAGGCCAGGTGATCCATTCATACACCTGCAACCAGAATTTCACACAGGCGCGCAGCAGCCGCGCAGGATCGCCACGGTCCATCCATGACGGCAACTTCAACCCGGTCAGCAGTCTGGCAAACTCAGTCATTCGTGATCTCCACGGTAAGAGACGCCAGGCGCGGAACCGATAATTCACTGACAATATCGGTGAGCGAAAAACTCAGTGAATCAACTATCGGAAAAGCTTTGTGAATTTCCCGGCCCAGATTTGAAAAGGAGTAGCGCGAATACGGCCACGTCTTTTTCACGTCGTAATTGGCGTTTTCACGAAATGCACAGCGGATCAAATCTGTAACGCCGGTTTCTAAAAGTGCCAGGGCTTCCGGCTCCATGTTTTCCATGCTTTCCACATATACTTTGACCGCCAGCGCGTGGCTGGTTTCTGGTATGGCAAAACACTGTAAATCATCGCCGTGGCCGTGGTGGCCCTTGCTGTTAACGTAATCATTAACTGCATCAATAAAGGGTTGCGATGCTTCGCCGCTGTCCAGTAGCAAATAGGCATTTGCCGTACCAGGCCCGCGCGGGCCGTCATGCAAAAAGAATATGCGGTCAATACTCAGCCCAATAACACCAGCAATCATGCTGCGATAAACGGCGTCGGTATGGTAATTGCCCACCAGGTTAAACTGGTTTCGTACGCGGTCCCGAAGTTCGTCGTCGCTTTCCTCGTCTGCGCCAGGCGTGATTAACCAATCGTCTTCATTCACGGCGCTGGCTATACCAGCTACGGCTACAGGTAAAATGCGGTAATAGCCCGGCGCCAGGTTATAGCCTGTTCCAGTGCCGGTCGCCGTGACGGCAACAAGTCCGCTTTCAGTACCAGCGCTCAGGGTTGTGTCTTCATTCACTGCGAGCACATAAACCACCCCGTTGATACGCTCGGTCTGGATCAGCGTTCCAGCCGGAATGGCAATTTCATCTGCCGTATTCTCTTTGTAAAACCGCAGCACGCCAGCGGCGGCGCTGGCTGGCTTTGCCTCAATGTTCACAGCCCAGGCGAGCAAACGCAGCATTGGCCCGGTGGCAGTCGCAACGAACATATTTCGCAGGACGATATTGATCAGCGCCTCGCGGAGCCACATCACCGGCGTAGCCACAATCGTTGATATCAGCCTCCAGAATGGGGACATTCTTGATGTGTTGGTGATGAACCCCTCCTCCTGCACGGTGCGCCTGAATGCGGCGGTGATTTCCTCTTTGGAGGACGGCATCCCGCTGTCATTCAACACCTGCTCAAAATCAACTTCCGGTTTCTCAGTCATAATTCACCTCCGTGCCAACGCTGCCGAAATCGTAAGTTTCGGCGGTGACATACAGCCGCGTGATGCTTTCCTCTGTGATCACAATCGTGCCGGGGACCAGGCGTTCGTCACTTTCTACCAGTAGCGATAACTGGGTCAGCGCGTCGCCACGCATCGTCGGGCTTCGCTCACCGATCAGACGGGTGGTGATGCCGCTTTCCAGAATGCTGTGGATGATGTCCTGGGCTATGCTGTCGCGGTTATTGCACCTCTGCGGCTCGTTGCCACTGTCCAGCGTGAAATCGCCGTCTGTGATCAAAAGGTCGATGTGTAACGGTTCGGTACTCATCCGGCGTTAAGCTCCTGCCATTCGGTCAACTGGGCCGGGGTGATTCCATTCGGGGCGTTGATATAGGTATCGCCCCACGTCTTACGGCTATCCACAACGGTTTTACTGTCAGTTTTGACCTGACTCATCAGGCCGCCGCGCGGGATATCCGCATTAACCGTGTTACCCGTCAGCAAGGACGGGCCGTTCAGTTTTGGCGGCGCTCCGGCTCCCGCAGGCGGTGAAACGTTTTTCAGATCGATATTGACGCCGGGGATTTTGTTTAGCTTTTCCGCAATCCAGTTATAGGTGGATGAAAACGTACTTTTCAGGACGTCAAAAAGCTTGCTGAAAACACCGCCGATGGTGTCCGCGAATCCTTCAAACGTGGCGAGGGGTGACAGACCGGCGAAGAACGCAACCACAGAATCCCAGCCGTCAGTGATGGATTGCCAGACGTCGGAAAAGACCTGGCCTACCTGGCCGGCAACATCCATCACCCATGCAAAAGCCTCTGTATTCATTATCGCCGCTTTCAATTCATCCCAGTGTTTCACGACATACCAGACCCCCAGCGCCAGCAAAGCCAGGGATGCAATTATCAGGGTGATCGGACTGGTCAGCAGTTGCATGGCCACACCGGCGAACATGGTCGCCACGCCATACACCCGCATGGCAACGGCCCCGGCTTTTAACACGACATTCCAGGCAGCCAGCGCGACGCGGCAAACGCCGGTCCACAGGGCTAACAGCTTCGACTGGATCCACAGCGCAGCCAGCCCAATGCGCGTTGTCAGCAACGACGGGCGCAACATGTTCAGCGTCCATAACAGGGCTTTCCATGCGCCGCCCAGCACCTTAGCGATTGCGCTCAGGCCCACCATAGTGAATCCAAAAATGCCCATCACGATATTGGTTGCCGCCCCGGCCAGCCCGAAGGACAGCACGCCCAGGGTGATATAACCCAGCCAGCGGGCAATATTGGGGAACATTTCCAGCCAGCGGGCAAACTTCGCCCCCACGTCGGCAACGCGGTTCATCATCGGCGTAAGGATGGGGATCAACGTATTGCCCAGGGCCACACGCATGGCGTAGAACGTCGCAACGATACGCTCCCACGGTTTCGCCATTCGTTCGGCCATTTCCTGGGCGCGTTTCATACCGTCATTGCGGCCCAGTTCCGTGATGCTGCGGTTTAAATTTGCCTGCTGGCCGTACAACTTTTTGATGACATCAGCACCACCGCCGAACGCAGCATCCAGCGCCTGCTGGGCTTTGACGTTCCCTTCAATGCTGGCCCCGTATTTATCTTGCAGTTTTTGCAGAATATCGCCCATTGGCAGCAGCTTGCCGGTTGCATCAACAAAGCTCATCCCCAGCTTTTCAGCTGCGGCCGGTGCGCTTCGCAAAAACTGCTCGTAGATACCGCTGGATTCGGTGCCCAGGGTGCGCGATAACGATCCCAGCACCGCGAACTGTTCATCCATGCTGACGCCAAAGTCAGCACCGGCGTTTTTGGTGCCCTCGATAAGCTCCTGCATGGTCTGCATTTTCACGCCGAAGTTTTGCACCATGTAAGCCGTTTTACCGGCCAGTTCTTCGGCAAACCTGACGTGGCCCAGGCTGGACAACTCAGTATTGAAACGGGATGCCATCGCGCCGATGTATTCGCCAGCTTCCTCGCCCGTGGCTTTTACCCCTGCAGCCAGGGTGTTGGCCGCCACTGTCACGCGTGGCAAATCGGCATCAGAAAGGCCCGCCATTGCACCTTTCATCGCATAGCTGGAATTCACCACATCAACCGCGCTTTTGCCGTAACGAACGCTGAATTTAAGGGCTTCGCTGGACAGCCTTTTCAGCGTATCTTCTGCCACACCTTTGGCGCCCACTTCCGAAAGCGCCGCATTCATTTCATACGCGGGGCCAACCACGCCCGCGATGGACTGGGCAACACCCCAGACCGCCGCCGCACCAATACCGATTTTTGTAAAAGACGCCTGCGATTTTTCGGCAAAGCCAGTCAGCGAAGACTGGGCCGTTTTTAATGGCCGCGTCAGCTTATCAATCAGGCTCAGCGTAAAATCCAGGTGGCTCATATCAGTTTCCGTTAAAGGCTTTAGCTATCCCTTCCGCCGTTTTACTGGCTCTGGTCTGGGCGAAATATTCATCCAGCCACAGGGCGCGGGCGATGCTTTCTTCGTCGTCAGGTTCGTGCGGGAGGTAGTAGCGGCGCAGGGCAAGATATTGCTCAAGCCCGTTCGTTCGAATAGCCGCCACCCGCGCCGTCAGTTTTTTACTTCGATCTCAAGCTTCGGTGAGTAAATCTCGTTAACCTTCTCGACGATCTGCATTTCACAGCCGGGGTAATCTTCCATCAGCTTGTTTAATGCCTCTTTTGATTCGGCATCCACAATGCGCCCCAGATAAGTCGCCATAGGCGCAACCTTATTGGTCATGGTCATTTCGTTAATCAGGTTGTTGTAGGCGGTTTTGTTCGGCTCAAAGCTCAGGTTCACACCCGCCACGGTCATGACAATTTTTTTAGACTTGCTCATTTTGTTAATTCCTTTCGCTGTCGAATGATGCCCACAAGGGCGTTGTGTCGTGCGGCGCAGTCGGTGTAAATCTGCCGATAAGCTGTTAATGCCGCGTCAAAATCATGGCCGGTCGGGCCCGCCAGCCTGGGCAGGATCACCGGGCAAAGGGTTAGCTGGTTTTCCTGATAGGATTCGCTCGGCGCGATCTGCACTTTCGTTGAACAACCGGACGTAATCATCAGAAGCACACACATTGTTAAAAACCGGCTTAATGGTTTCCGTGCGGATAACCCGTTCGGTGTGGATCTCATTGGCTTTTAACTCCGCGAGTTTCTTTTCCAGCGCTTCGCCGGACTGCCGCATTACCTCCGCGACAATCTGGCGCGTTTCTTCTGTCGCCTTACTGGCGGCCAGTTCCAGCTTTGCGTTGTGCCAGTCGTGCGCCTGCCACCCTGCTGACATGGCAGCAGTCAGGATCAGGACCAACCCCAGCAAGTTACGCATCAGCGAACCCCGTTATGCTCAAGTGAAAAATGGTTGCCGTCCGGCCTACTGAACCGGCCACCCCATGATCCGCCGATGGATTCCCAGTATTCACCCAGCGGGCGATAGGCGGCGCTGTCGGTCTGGTATTCCCCATTGATAAACAGGTTGAAGTCCACTGCCAGGCGCTGGGTATGCAGGCTGTTTGCAATACCGCTGCCTTTTTTGGCGTTTAGCGCGGCCTGCTCTGGCGTGCGGTAGGCTTCGCCAAACGTCAGGCGATAGCCTTTTTCCTCTGCGAAGTGGATCAGGTTTGCGATCATCACGGTGAAAAGCTGTTGTTTCTCACTCAGTTTCATTGCGTTTGCTTCCCCATCGTTTCATCCAGTATTCCGCGAGGCGCCTTAAACCGGCCTCAATAAAGGCGCTTCCCAGAATGCCCAGGGCGCAGGCAATCCCCACGACGACTAGTTCCGGCATATCGGGAAATTTCAGCAGCGGGATTGCGGCAAGCGGTGCCACCGCAGCCCCCAGAATCATTCGCCCAAACAGCAGGCGGGCAGTGATTTGTTCACTGCTGACCATCAATTGCCCCAGACCAATCACAGCCCCAATCAGCAGCAGCTTAGCCAGCAGCGAAGTTTCTCCATTTGGCATCGTGTTAACCTTTCAGATCGCGAGTGTCGCGGGCTGACAGGTACGGAACGCCGTCAATCGCCACAAAGTCGGGGCTGGTCACCATGAATTTAATTTTCTTCGTGGTTTTGCTGGCCTCGTTGGGGTTGATGTTCACGATGTCAGACAGCGCAGGAACGCAGCCAAACACCTCGATTTTTTCTTCGTCGTCTCCAGCGTTCGCATAGAACAAAAAGTCCTTTGCCGGGATGCCGCGCCACGAACCAGCAGCACGGGCCACGGCGGTGAATTTTTTAAAGTTCTGGGAATCGACTTCGATTTCCACATCCGCAGAAACTGACCCTTTTGTGTGGCCGTTCGGTACGCCGCGCGTTTGCGCCACTGCGCTGTTATCCGTAATGGTGACGGTGGCGTTTTCAACGTGAATCATGACGCCGTCATAGTTCACATCGAACGATCCGCCGCTAATGCGTTCTCCGCTCATGCCTGATTCTCCAGTGAAGTGTCCAGTTCGATGCTGACGCCGATTTCTTTTGCGCTCTCATACGGGCGGACAATCAAATAAATCTGTACCGCAACACTACTGGTCCAGGTGATGGTGACGTCACCGTCCTGCGGTGGCTTCACTTCACCGGGAAATTCCACGCCGTTAATCTGCGAGGAAATCGACATTTCGCGCAGCGGCTTGCCGAAGTACGTTTCATGCGCCGCAATGCTGCCGGGCGTGCTGTTCAGCGAGCGATCCGCGATTTTTGGAATGGCGCGCAACCGGATGCGGCGGGATGCTTTATCCACCACGCGAACATTTTCGATCACCTGATAATCGCCGCCCTCGACGTCCAGCGTTCTTCCGTCAGCCCAATAAATCCCGTCGTAGTCGTGATACCACATTGGCACGCTGTAGCGGTTTGCCTGCAATCCCTGCAGCACGGCCAGATCTAACTTTTCACCCGCTCCATCTTCTGGCAGGTCATCGCGTCCCAGCGCAGTGACCGCACCGGTGGCAACGCGGGCCGGACTATCGGCGATGGTCACGGCACGATTACACAGGCGACCTGCCAGGACGCCGGGTTCATTACCCCAGAGTCGCGGCACAAGCTGCACTCCTGGCGATGCAATGCCGTCCTGTAGTTTTGCTAGGCGCAACTGGTAGTCGGCCCATGCTTCACCGGCAGCAGGACCGCCTACAGCAATAGCGAACCACACGAAGCGCCCGAAATTGGCCTGCAAGGTTGCTCGCATTTCGGTAGCCCGGTTAATAGTGGTTTTTTCGGTGGCATCAATCGCCAGGACAACCCCTTCAACGGATGCCACTGACTGGGCCGCCGTAACAGCATTAATCCACGCATCATCGACGCTGTAGGTTTCGTCTCCCTGGTCTGGTTCAGGCATCACATGCACATAAGCAAACCAGTTCTGACCGGCGTTATTAGCGGCTGCGGCCACAATCCGTTTTAAAAGGCTTTCGCTTTCGCCCAAGGCCTTATCCAGATCGGTGCCGGTGTTAATCGCCTGGGTTTTACCGGCGTTCGTGCCGCCGTGGCCTACAAACAGGACAACGCGTTCGATGTCGTTCGTTGTGCCGTTGTAGCGGTTTTTCTGACTAACTGTGACTGTCGGCCAGGTCATTTTTACCCCCTGATATCCTGCGCGTTGACGTCCCAGCCGAAGCCGATTGCCTGCATTTGCCGCGCTATGATTTGGTTAAATTCGTCGTTACTGACACCCAGAAAAACGCGGCCCGGAATGTCTATGGTCCATGTGCGTTTGGCTGGCGTTCCTTTCAGCTTGCGGATAACTAAACCCGCCTGCGCCATGCTCATGGTTTCCATGATTTGTTTGCTGGACGGCTTTACCCAGCGCTTACCCTTGCGGACCTTGTAACCCAGCGCCCGCAGGCGCTTTGCCTGACGCGGTAATGCGGGTTTGTTTGCCTGCGGCTTGCGCGGGGCGGTACTCGCTTTCATCTGGATCCGCGCACCGTCCTGCTGGACCGCACCGACCAGGCCCGCCGCGACGGGCTTATTTCCGTTGCGGTAATTGCCGCCTTTCAGATAGATGCGCACACCCTGAATTTCAGGCATTTCCCGCACGGCCAGCAGCCTGGGCAATCCCTTTAACATCTTTCCTTTGCCACGCTTTCGCGGTTCCCACGGCGTGCCATCAGGGGCAGCCTGCTGCCGCTGGTGACGTTTGGCCGCTGCGATAACCCCCAGTTTTGCCACGCGCCACAAAAGGCGCTGGCGCTTACGTGGAGGGAGATCGGCCTCAGCCAGCTTTTCACGCATCAGCTTTAGCTGTTGCTGGTTTAACTCACCACGGATCACGACGCGTCACCGGTCTGAACAATGATTTCGACTTCCTCTGCAATCCAGATTTCTGGATTGACGAGATCCCACGCTTTATCCCTGAACGGGATCGGGCCGTTTGCCACTTCACGGATGATCACCGGGTCAGCCAGCCCGACCACGACATCAAGGATGCACGTCCCCTCGTCGTCGAACTCCGGGTCCACGGTCGGATCGGCTAATTTCAGCTCGTCGCGCAGCTCGTTGGCATGTTCATCCACCCAGGCCAGCACCAGGGCGTAAATCAGGCCTGGCGAATACTTGCGAAACGGGAAGTTATCCCACGACAAACGGCCGCTGTAAGTCAGAACACCAATGCGGCGCTGACCGTTACCCATCGCTTTCGCACTGCGCACCAGTTCGCAATCATCCATCGAACTGGAAAACATCTGCATGGCATCGCGTGGCAGATTTGCCGTAATAAACGCCGTCAGGCTCTCAAGCTGGCTCATATCAGATGTACTCCTACGCGTGGCTGTTGAAGCATGTTGCGCATCACGTTGGCCGCTTCGGCCAGCAGATTGGCGCGGGTGTCCAGACTTTCCTGTCCTGGATGCGACTCTCGTCGCCCGATGGTGGCAAACTCGCCCAGTAAGTCGGCTTTGGCGCGGGCATAGACCGCTTTTTTGTACTGGGCCGTTAACTGGTTTTCGTTCGCCAGCTTCGCCCCCGGTACGTCGGCGGCCCGTTCGCATCCTTTCGCGTTCCAGTAGGCCACCACGTCAGCCAGCGTCGTATTGACCTCGGCAATGGCCGCCAGCAGGGCTACGCCTGCGGTATCGGGCGGCAGGTCTGCGGGCAGGGTGCGCGACATCTGGAATTCAGCCAGATCCAGATCAGGCCAGAACGCCACGCCGTTGGTGATAGCGGTCGGCGTGACCGTTAAAGGCTTACCGCTGATACTGAAACTTGGGCCATTCATCGTTTACACCTTGTCTGCAATAGAAACGGGCTAACGGGATCCATAGCCAACAACCCAATGGGTTGATGCCTCCCCCGCGCCCGTCCCGACTTGCGGGAGTCGTTATTGTTTTGCCAGGCCGTTAATCCGGGCGCGGATTTTTGCTCGCATCGTCGTTACACCGGCGTTTTTATTGAACGCCGCCGCCTGGGCCAGCAGCGCATCAGCCTGTTCAAGCGTTTCCACATCATCCAGGGCAGTGGCACGCGGCTGGCCTTTCTCGTCGCGCAGCAGGAAAAGCCCGGCGAACTTGAACCACTTCGCGTTGATGTCCTCATGCAAACGCCATTTATCACGGATGTTTTCAAAAGTACGGCTGAAATATGGCTCAATGCTGTGACCGGCTGCGGCCTGATCCGTGGCCCACTCCAGCACCGTATCGGCCACAAACGCGGGCATCGTGCTTTTGAAGTTTTCCGGCATCGCCTGATTCTCTGCGATAGCCACGTCGGCCCAGTCCAGCGCCTTGCCCGTTTCCCCCGTGTCGAACAACCAGATCACGCAGTAGACCAGGGCCGGATTTGCGAAGCGGGCATCACCGGCAAGATAGGACTCAACGGTCGGCATCCAGCGCGGCAACAACACATCGCGTTTAAATTCGATGCGGTCTTCGGTACGCGGCAGGCTGCGCAGCTGCGCAACATCCTTTTCCAGTTCCAGCATTTGCAGGTGGAAGCTAACCGGCGACGATGTCAGGGCTTCGCGTTTATCCAGCGCTTTTGCGGTTTTTATGCGTGCACGGTGTCGCTGACACGGGGACATAGCCATTTTTATTCACCCCCACCCTGTTCTGGGTCTTCCTGTACTGGGGCGTCAGTTGCCAGGGTGATTTTGTCGTAGGCGGCGTAAAGCTCGTCATGCTCGACGGCGTACCCTTCCATGCGCAGATAGTTATTCTCAAAGCGCTTGCGGTCGTCGACCCATTCCGCCTTGCGCTTGCGGGTTCCCTGCTGAGTGTAGATATGCAGGTTGTCCAGCGTGGTGACGATGAGGCGACCTTCCGGCATAAAAGGCGGGGTGTACACGGTGCGGCCAGCGATCTGGCGGCCAATCAGCTGCGCCGCAACTTTCTCAGTTGGGCGGTCAATTTTGTTCATCAGCGTGGTGACGTCTGCGCCGATAAGATCGGCGGATGCCAGCACAACCAGACGCGGGTCATTGCGGAACGGTTCATAAATGCAGGTATGCACGAGGTCGGTTACTGCCGCATCCAGCCCCATAAAATCAGCATTCGCGCCGCCGATAGTGACGTCACCAGTGATGATTTGCTCTGCGGAACGCTCCTGGACAATTTTATGCCAGCCGATGTTGACGTCTTCGCCGTTCGGGTTCGCCTCCGGGTCGGTGTTTTCTGCTGCGCTTGTACCGTTGAACGCAACGCGCAGCATATCCAGCGCGAATGATTCATTACTGAACGCCTGGATGCGCTGGAAGAACTCGTCTTCGCTACCTGCATTCGCCCAGACGACAAGAAGGGAGTAAGGCAGATACGAACCGGAATCCGTTTCGACCAGCTTGTATTCATTACCGCCAACGCCCAGCGCACGCGAGAAGCGCCCGTCTTTTTTACGACCGGTATAAATACCTTTTTTACCAGTGGTCACTACCTGCCCGGTGATCTGGTCCACGTCCAGAACGTTAGGCAGCAGGCGCAGGAATTCAGAACTTTCCAGCAGCGCATTACGCAGCTGGGTTTCTTTCGGGTTTGTCAGCGAGAAGTATCGCGACGTGTCCACCTGGCCGTTAGCTTTCGCCAGGCCTGCGGCAAACTTACGCAACATCTGCTCTGCTTTTGGGGTTAATTGCATTTTGTTTTATCCCTGGAAAGAAAATTGATTAAAGAAATTCAAACGGCTTATTACTGCCGCCCGGCGCACTGCCAGGGCGCTGCGTGCCGTTGCTTTCCATCGCGGACAGCTTTGTCATAAGCGCGGTCAGCTGCGCGGTGAGGTCAGCATTCTGATTGCCACCGGTCGGGCGACGTGCCGAAAACTCACGGCGACGGTTGCGGCGCGGGCGCTTGGAAGGCGTGACGTTGAACGCTTTCATTGCTTTTGCCAGATTGGCCTTTGCCACGCTGAACTCTGCCGCTTTGACTTCGTCTTCCGGGTTCTCTGCGACATCCTGCGCCAGTTCTGCAACTTCGGCGGCAGCGTCGGCGATCTCGTCGGCGATGTCTGCCACTTCCTCGGCGGCCTGTTCTGGCGTATCGACGTTTTCAGCGTCACCGCTGGCAGCGTCTTTGCCGCTTTTGACTAAATCCAGCAGTTGCTGGATGAGGGCTTTTAACTCTTCCATTTTCTGTTCCTCGCCCTCATTGGGCTTGTCGGTGTTAGGTTCTGGTGTTGGCGTAAAATCTTTACGAGTCGAAAATAATTTCGACCAGAAAGAATCTTTTTTTTCTGGCTTGCTGGCCTGCAAGTTACCCAGGCTGAACGTTTCCAGGCTTCCGCGCTCCGCGTCCTTTTCTTCTCCAGCCAAAACAAATTTAAGTTTCTCAGTTCCTAAACTTGCCGGAATATCCGTTACAGCCAGCCCGAAAAGATATTCCCGTCCACTACCTGCAAAATCAGTGACAAATTCAGCAGACGTAAACAGCTTTTGCCCCATTCGGTTGGCATCAATTAAAAACTGATTGGGGATTAACTGGGCATACAACTTCGTGACGTCACCTTCCGTCTCAACTTTTAGCGCATCGACTTCGCCCAGGTTGCAGGTAAATTCGCGCTCGCCAATATCGTATTGCGGATGATGCGGCCAAATCATTGCCGTGTAGGTTTTGCGGGAATAGGTTTCCGCAGCGTCAATTAACCATTGCGCTTCAATGGTGCGACCGTCCACGGCTTGCCCCGATGTGGCGATGCATAGCCAATCAGTTCGATAACTGGGTTGCGTCATAACTGACCTTTAATAATGAAATGAATAATACAATTCGTTTGTGATGGTCAGTATTGCCAATAAAATAAAACTGCGCGACCGCTTTATTTCTTATGCATTCGGTTATAAGTAGTTATCCACCTTTTGCCGATATTTAATTGTCAGTCTGGTTAAATAATCCCGTCATAATAACCTCATGGCTAAATACTCCGATGAAAAAAAAGAAGCGGCCCGCACGCTATACATTAAAAGCTGGACGCCGAAAGATATTGCGCAGGAATTGAATATTCCACCGCGCACCATTTACCACTGGGCCGACGTCGGGGAGTGGGCATCACTGCTGCCTGTCGAATCAGTGGAAAATGTCATCGCCCGCCGCATTGACCAGCTCTCCCGCCGCGAGAAAAAAACGGCGCTGGAACTGGAAGAACTGCGCGATCTGATTGCCCACCACGTCAAACTTATGGCGCAGCGCAACAAGCACGCCGAAAAGCTGGCCGAAATTCAGGCCAAAAAAGCCTCCTATGACGGGGAGGGTTATTGCCTCAGCAGCGCAGGCGGGGAACCCGGGGAACGGGAAGGAAAGCGCCGGTATAAGAAAAATGACGTTTCCAGCCTGACGCCTGAAATGCTCGACACCTGGGCGCGGGAACATCTTTTCGAATACCAGCTACATTGCCGCGAGCATAAAGGCGAAGACTGGCGCTTTATCCTTAAAAGCCGTCAGGTCGGCATGACCTACTATTTTGCATGGGAAGCATTTGAAGACGCCGTAATCAGCGGTGATAACCAGGTATTTTTCTCCGCTTCCCGCGCACAGTCGGAAATCTTCCGCGAATACATCGTCCAGATTGCACAGAACCATTTCGGCATCACGCTGACCGGAAAAAATATCCGCCTCAGCAACGGCGCAATCCTGCGCTTTCTTTCCACTAACGCCAGCACCGCGCAGGGCTTTAACGGCCATCTGTACGGTGATGAAGTCTTCTGGATCCCGAAATTCACGCGCCTGCACGAAGTTGCCAGCGCAATGGCGACGCACAACAAATACAGAACGACCTACTTTTCAACGCCCAGCGCGAAGACGCACCAGGCGTACCCGGTATGGACCGGTGAAGAATGGCGCGGCGACGATCCGAAGCGCAAAGGGATTGAGTTTCCCAAAGAAAGCGCGATGCGCAATGGCATCATCTGCCCGGACGGTATCTGGCGTTACATCATCACGATGGAAGACGCGATCAAGGGCGGACTGGGTGCGCTCGTCGATATCGAACGCCTGCGGAATAAATACAACCCAACCGCGTTCGCGATGCTTTACATGTGCCAGTTCGTTGACAGCAAAGACGCGGTCTTCAAATTCTCGACGCTGGTCGGCTGCGAAGTGGACCGGGCAACCTGGGGCGATTATGACCCGACCGCCGCGCGGCCATTTGGTAACCGCGAAGTGTGGGCGGGCTTCGACCCGTCGCGCTCCGGCGACAACTCCACTTTTGTGATAATCGCGCCACCCATTCACGACGGTGAACGCTTCCGCGTGCTGGCCTGCTGGCAATGGCAGGGCTTTAACTTTAGCTGGCAGGCTGACCAGATCCGCCAGCTTATGCGCCGTTTTAATATTACCTACATCGGGATCGACACAACCGGCATCGGGAAAGGGGTGTATGACCTGGTCAGCAAGTTTGCCCCACGCGAGGCGAACGCCATTCTTTACAGCGTCGAAAGTAAAAACCGCCTGGTAATGAAGATGATCGACGTCGTGGAACGCAAGCGCATTGAATGGGCGAAAGACGCCATAGACGAAACCAACAAAGAGCGCGTCGAAATTCCGGCGTCGTTTATGGCTATCCGTAGAACCACAACTAACAGCGGCAACGCCCTGACGTTCGTTGCCGAACGCTCAGACGCGACCGGCCACGCGGATGTTTTCTTCGCTATTTCGCACGCCGTAATAAACGAACCTATCGATCACGAATTTGACCGCCCATCGACCTGGGCTTTTGGGAAAGCAGCATGACGACAAAGAAACAGCGTAAAGCTAAAAAATTCAGGGCAATGTCCGGCAGCAACGTTGAAACATTCACGCCCGGCCGCGGCAGTGTGATCACCTTTGGCGAACCGGAGCCCATCCTGACGACCGGCACCGATTATCACAATATCTGGTACGACAATGAGGCGGATCACTGGCGACTCCCGATTGACCGGCTGGCGCTATCACAGTTGCCGAACCTTAACGGCCAGCACGGCGGCGTATTGTATGCGCGGCGCAATATGGTTGCCGGTGGCTATATCGGCGGCGGCCTGACGCCTGACCAGGTCGAACAAGCGGTCTTTGATTACCTGCTGTTTGGCGACGTCGCTATCCTGAAAATTCGTAACGTATTCGGGGAGGTGATCGACCTGCTGCCGCTGCCGTCGCTTTATCTTCGCTGCCGGAAGGACGGAACCTTCGCCATTCTCCAGGAGGGGCCCGCGCTGATTTATGACCCGGAAGACATCGTCTTTTTCAAAATGTATGACCCGCGCCAGCAGGTTTATGGCCTGCCGGATTACATCGGCGGGATCCATTCCGTTTTACTTAACAGCGAAGCGACCATCTTCCGCCGCCGCTACTACAACAACGGTGCACATATGGGCTTTATTCTTTATACCAGCGACCCAAATTTAACGCTGGAAATGGAAAACGAGATCAAAGACAAGATTGCGCAGTCCAAAGGGCTGGGCAATTTCCGCAACATGTTTATCAACATCCCGAAAGGCGACCCGGACGGGGTCAAAATCCTGCCGGTGGGTGAAGTCAGCGCAAAGGATGAATTCCAGAACATCAAAGGGATCACAGCGCAGGATATCTTTACCGCTCACCGCTTCCCCGCAGGGCTGGCGGGCATCATCCCGACGAACGGCGCAGTAATGGGTAACCCTGAAACTGCCCGCACGACCTACCGGAAAGACGAGGTTATCCCGCTACAGCGTAAATTTATGAACGGGGTTAACAACGACCCGGAGATCCCGCCGCGCTTACACCTTAATTTTGACGTTGAATTGCCGGTAATTACCGCCGATAAGGGCGAAAAATGAACGTAATTAGTTTAAAATCATCCCCATTGTTAGCAATGGCGTGCGGGATGGTAAACATGCGAGTTTTTAAAATAAAATGTCCAGAATGCGGTCAACCGGCCATCATTCGTAAATCTGACTGGAAAGATAAAAAACTGGCGGATTTATACTGCGCGTGCACCGAAGTTGAATGCGGCCACACGTTTGTGTTTAACGCCTCGTTTTCTCACACTCTCAGCCCCAGCGGTCTGACCGGTAACAAGCTGGTCAAATTCCTGATCGACCGGCTCAAGCCAGAAGAACGCCAGTTCGCGCTGGACCTGCTCAACGGCCAGACCGCATAAAAGAAGCCCGCATCGAGCGGGCTTTTTCTATTTGCTACTGCCGTTAATCACTATCCTGAACCTAAGACCCAGCATTGACGGCTTACCAACACCTACGCCACCTTTGCACCAGGTAGCAATCACCTTTTCTGCTACCACCTTGATTGACGACCTTTCCCAGCGCCAACCAGTAACAATACCCGCGACAGTTTTTTTGCTGTGGTTGAAACGAACCTTAATTTTCATTTTGACCCTCTTATTAAAAGACGCGGGCTCTTTGCCGCCCGCACCCGCAGAATCCCGCCGCCCATCGCAACCAGTTGCGACGGCCTGCGGGATTTACTTATCGTTTCGGTGGCTGACCCTCAGCTGCGGCCACCATTTTTCTGTATTCACCCATCGGATCGAACCGCAACTGCGACACATCAACGCCGTGGTTATCCCTCAACCGTTCCCATAATTTTTTTACCGTGCCGGATTCGTCGTTTTGCTGACGCGTGATTAACTCGCCGTTAGAACTGGCGCGGTAAATCTGCCCGTTGATTTCCAGCCTGCTGCCTTTCAGCAGTGAAATTGCCTGGGCTTCGGAAATATCCAGCGCATAAAGGGAGGCATCCGCCAGTAAACTAGCAACCGCTGGCGCAAGTGCGGCACGTTTGGCGCTTTCCTCAGCCGATTTTAAGTTGATTTTCTCCACTGCAGCCCGCCAGGCGACGTCCAGTTCACTGCCTGGGTCATAAGGTGAATCATTTTTGACCCTCCTTACCGGCGTTTCCCGCAACCGGCGAACCAGCTTGCGGCGCGTGGCCGCATCCATGTTTTCAAAATCGACCATTTCTTCCTCTGAATCGTCTGTCACATCCTCCACGTCTGGCGAAAAATCGGTGATTTTTTCGTCTTCCGTAGAGTTATTGACAGAACTCCAAGCGTCGCCGGTTGGCGACGGCAAAACGGCAACCCCCAAACCGGGGCCGCCTTTGGCCTCGGTGGTGGCTTTGGATTTGGCGCGAATGGTCCATTTAACAAGGCGGGTACAAATGCGGGAGGCATCGCCCAGGCGCGGCGACCAGACCCCGAAGACCTTTTCCGGGATCTCACAATAAGCATTCATTTCATCGGCTGGTTGGTAGGCGAGGCGGACGACATAGTTTTCACGCGGGATCAACACACCGCCCTGGCGCAAAATGTATGTGGCGAAGCAACCCACATCGGCGGCGGCGCAGACCGCATCCATTTCGGGATCGGCCAGCATTGCCGCGCCACGTTTGAAGGTATTCGCAATTTTGCGCTGGTTGGTTAGCTGGTTGCTCAGTTTGCGCAGTTCGCGGTAAACGGACACAGGCGGCTGGCCCAGCGGCTGAAACTGACGGATGCGGTGAAGCGATGCCCACGCCATTGCATATTTAGCCGTTTCATTCAGCGGCTTGCCCGTCTCGTCGTCCAGCTCACCGGCCAGCGCGTGGCCGTCGATATTTTTGGAAATATATTTCGCGATATAAGCCGTTGCTGACCCTTTGCGCGGGTCCATTTTTTTGGACTTGAAGCGAGCGCCGGTATTGCGGCCCAGTTCGGCGCGGTCTTCTTTGGTGAAGTATTCGCGCAATATTGCGACCGTGTCTTTTTCTTCCGCCTGCGGCATGAATAACAGGGCGTGCCAGTGTGGCGTACCGTCGTGGTGTGGCTCTGCGACACGGAAGCCATAGGGGCGTAAATCTTCACGCTTCAGTTTGGCGGTTGCGCGGTTCCAGACGCGGCATAAATACCGCTGCGCCTGGGCAACGGTGGTGTAATTCCACTTACCGTTATGGTGACCGGATTCGACATTGCTGTGATATTTGGACGGACAAGTGATGGTCAGGAATATGCCCACATCGCCGCGCTGTTGTGCGACAAGCTCCACGCCAGCCATACGCGCCATTAGCTCATGGCGGCGGATCGCCGGATTGGACGTGGACTTGTTAATCATATCTTCAAGCGATGAAACGTTGCCGTCTTCGTCGACAAGCTCATGACTCTTGAAAAAGTCGCGATTCTTACGGCGTTGTTCCTGCCATTCAATCAGGCTAGATGCACTTATATAGGGGTGCGCCTTACGGTGAACGGCCCCGACTGCACGCAACTGGTTTTCGCGCCAGTCACAGCGAAGACGCCAGATTTTTTTCCCCCACCAGTCCGGCGAGCACATACGCAAAATGGCGATAAATATGCGTTCACGCTCCCAGGGCTTGCGCCACTCAGGCGGGACAACGCGCAGTGATAGAACTTCGCGGCCCAGATGGCAATAAAGCCAGTCTAGTTCTTCAATGCTCATGCCCTCGGCAGTTACGCCCATTGCGGCGCACTCTGTTTCAAGCATTTCAGCCAGGCGGTTGGCAATCTCATGCGCGGCGCTTAACGCTTCCCGTTTGGTGAAATCTGCCAGGCGTTGCCAGCGGCCATGCCAGTAGGCGGCCAGTTCGCTGTTAACGTCTGTCGCAACGCCTTGTTTGCTGCGCACGACATCAAGACGCAGTAATGATTTTTTCACGGTTCCCATGAGAAAATCATTAATGTGTCGGGCTTCACGGTTGGCACGTAGCCAGTCGATTTTTTTGCGCCAGACTTCGCGGATAAAGAAGGGCTCAGACAACAAACGGGCCTCCACACCTTCCGGCGTGTTAGCCCATGCGGCTGCGGCGGCCTTTGCGGCGGCCATGTCTTTTCTGACCATTTCTTGATGTACGGCAAACGGCAGGCCGTGCGGCTCGTATTTGTCCAGCGCATGGATCAGCGCTCCACGATTGCGAACCTCAGCCGGGTTATAACCGGCGCGTTTGATAAGCCGGTCAATATGCTTTTCAACGGCAGGGTGATGCGCCACCGCCCCGGCGAGCGGGGCGAGCTTTGCAGATTCAAAGGTAAACGCCCCGATAGCGGGGCGGGGCTTATTCCAGGGCCAGGCGAAATTCGTCATTCCTTACTTTCCACGTTGTACTTTTCGTGGGTCAGTAATGACCAGACCTTGCCGCCGTCCTTACTCAGCAAGCGCCAGCGGTAACCCAGACGGATCACCAGGTAGTAATGCGGGCGGATGCGGGAATAATTTTTCCAGCCTGTCGCGTATTGCTTTAATTCGGCGGCAGCGCGTTTGCATACGCAAAGCGGCGCAGGGCGTGTGATCTGCAATTTAGGAAGCATCAGAACACCTCGACGTCTTTTGCAGGATCGAAGCCTATCCAGGGAGAATACCCGGCGCATGGGCCACAATCAGGGCAGCATCCACCACCGGCACGCCCGCAGCCGTCGCACACTTTGAGGACGCCGATCACCTCGCTGGCGGCTCCCCTGGTAATGGCGTTCGCACTCACTGAACGGTTAACGCTGATTTCCTGAAAATTAAAAGCGCGATAAATATCGCGGGTGGCGGGGGTATCACTGTTTGAAAGGATCACCGGCGAACCAGTCAGGCGGTTGGCAGCCAGCAGGGCCGCAGCTAACTGGCGGTGTTGTTTCTCACCAAACGGGGCGGTGTGGTACTGGGTAAAATTGGCTGTTTCGCTCGCTGGCAGGTACGGCGGATCGCAGTAGATAACGGCATCGCTGCCAATCATGATTTTTAATGTGCTCTGGTAGTCGCAACAAACGAAAACGGCTTTCGTGTCGTTGGCCTTTTCAGAGAACAAGCGGATCTGTTCTTCGGGGAAGTAAGGCGGGGTTTTATGCTTACCAAAGGGAACGTTATATCCGCCCTGGCGGTTGTAGCGCACAACGCCGTTATAGCCGTGGCGATTCAGATAAAGGAATTGCGCAGCGCGAAGGATCTTGCCCGCGTCCGGGCCGTTTTCGAAAACTTCACGCGAAGAAAGATTATCTCTGGCACGGGCGTTGAAATCATCCCGGACCCACTGATAACCGTCTTTATCGCCATACACCTTAAACAACGGGCGGGCGGCGTTAATCACCGCATCCGGCCAGCGCGTTATCTGGCGGTAAAGGTTGATCAGGTCGGGATTGATATCACCCAGGATATAACGGCGATATTCAGTATTGAGGAAGACAGAAGCACCGCCGACGAACGGTTCAACCAGGCAATCCGCATTAGGCAGCACGGGCAGCAGATCGGTAATTACGCGGCTTTTACCACCAGGCCATTTCACAAGCGAACGAATCATTTTACTTTCTCCAGGGTGCAAGAAGCCCGACGCGTTAGCGCCTGTTTCTTTTTTGTGGTCAGTCATTTGTTAGTTGGTTGGTTTGTCTGGCTCTGGCGGCTTATCGCGTAGCGCCTGCATTTCAGCGCGGGGCGCGGCGTAGTCCTCAAATTCCCACGGCATTGACGCGGCGAACTCCGAAAGGCGCTTAATGCCTATCATCAGGCTTGTTCGTTCCGCTTCGCTCAGATCGGCGAAGTTTATATCCAAGTGGCTGCGGGTCAGTTGTGGTAAACCGGGCACGCGACTGACCGCATCATTCGCCAGGATAAAAACCACTTTTTTGTGAGTTTCATCCAGGCGATTGAAGCGGCTTGCCGTATTGTTCATTCGGTTGGCATTAACGCTGGCTTGCAGTCTGGCGCGTTGCTCCAGAAAACTGCGGCGGCCCGGCTGCTGTCCTGTTTTATCCATGAACATATCCACCTCGCCAGAACTAAGCGAAGATGCCCATCAGGCGGGCGAACCAGCGGCGTTTATTGCGCGGGCGAGACATAAAAGGCAAACGTGACTGTTTGATGAATTGCACGTCGGCTGCCTTTGGCTGGAAGAAGCGGCCGTCCGGGGTTTCAATCCAGCCACGGGAGTGGGCGCGGTGCGTTATCTGCTGGCCTTTAGTTAACAGGCTGGCGAATGATGGGCATTGCGTCATATCCATAATGATCTCCAAACAATCAAATGGTTGCCGGGAAAACCCCACGCCCGGCACGTGTTTCCTGTGGTAGCATTGAATCGCCAAAAACAAGCAACTACGGAAAATGTGAAAGCTTTTTATTTCACATGGTTAAAAGGAAAGGATGGGCAAGTCTTCGAACTAAATGACTCACTGCCAATGCCTACTACGCAAGCATTGGCGGTAATCATTTCCTTCATCCAGTCAACAACTGCGATTGCAGTTTTGTAATCGCATCCACTTAACGCCGTAAGCATGTTGTCTGTAGCTTTGTGCAAGTTATCCATTGAATCTTCTACTTGCTGAGGACTTTTATACATGTGCATGAACTTTGTTATCTCCAATACAACCCACACGAACTGGACCTGGCGAATCGTTAACGAAAAGGGCGAAACTATCGCCGTGAGTAGTCAATCTTTCGGATCTCGCCCCCTCTGCATTGATGATGCTGAAAACTTCCAACAAGCGATCCCGAACTCAGGTTTTTACGACTTTGCAGGAATCCCTATTGATGAAATGCACCTTTCAAACGGACGCACCCATAAAGGAAAAAAACCAATCAAAATTGCTAAGGCTAAATAGCGCTGGCTCTTGAAGAATTTCGGCTGGTTCTCTTACGGGCGTGATGGTTGCTCCCGGTGACACGGCGATATGTCGCCTTGTCACGCATCAACCGATCAATGAAGTGTTTTTCTTCTGGGGTGATCAATGCGCGGCAGTGTGCAACGGCATCCCAGTACTCTTGCAGCATGATGAAACGCTTAGGACGTTTCGAACCGGGCATCCCTTCGCGATGAACTGGCAATTGCGCGCGGTCCATCAGGTTGCGAACGCTCTTTAATGTGCGGCCAGTCAGATAAGCAAACTCCACCGGTGTAACGAAAATCTGTTTTTGCAGTTCTTCGGTATTCATATCCCGGATGCTTTCAGCCTGCGCGGTTGTCATCTTGCACGTGCGGGCAATGCGGGCATTGTCTAACGGGAACTGGCGTAAATGTTGAGATCCCGCTGTTAAATCAATTTCTCGTAATTGTGTCATTTGTTAGACTCCATAATTAGCCATTCGTGAGGCTTGTTAAGTCCAGTTTTGGCAATGTCAACACAAATGCTAAATGAGTAAATTGTGTTGTGTTCGGTTAATTATGTTGAGAACTCTAAATTATGTCAATGACACAAGGCGAGAAGTTAGCTCTTATTCGTGACTCTGAAAGATTAACCAAGAGGCAACTAACTGATTTAGTTGATATTAACTATGGAACCTATCACGGATATGAAAGTGATAAATCCAAAATGACTTTGGAATCAGCTGTGAAAATCTTCGGACACCCCAGATTTAACAAATATCAAGACTGGTTTATGTATGACCGGATCGACCCAAGCCGGGGCCAGATCGCACCGGCTCTCGCACACTATGGGCAACAAACAACGCAATCAGACCCATCCGGGAAAGAGACTGGCTAACGTTATATAAACATTACATTTTCACTATTTGTTACCAGGATAGTGAACTGACGATCGGAGGGTCTTCTTATGTCCGTTAAGAAACTCGAAGATGGTCGCTATGAAGTGGATGTAAGGCCGCGCGGGCGTGATGGAAAACGCATTAGGCGGAAGTTTGACAGAAAGGCAGAAGCGCATGCATTTGAGCGCAGTATCATCGCCAAATTTCAGAATCATGATTACCTGAATAAACCGGCAGATAAACGAAAGCTGAGCGAGTTTATTGCGCTTTGGTGGCAGTTAATCGGACGAAACAAAAACTATGCGAACCGCAGATTGAGCGCGGTTAACTGTATTTGTCAGGATATGGGTGACCCTATGCTTTACCAGCTTGATGCGCGATGCATTATTGATTACCGGGCATACCGGCTGGAGCAGGGGATCAAGGCTTCAACGATAAATCATGACCTTTTCGCCTTGAGTGGGCTTTTCAAGTCAATGGCGGAGATCGACGAGTTCCACGGAGAAAGCCCCGTGACGTCGGTTGCAGCGTTGAAAGAACCCAAATCCGAAATGTCATACCTGACCCAGACAGAAGTTGATCGGCTCTTGTCGCTATGTTCCGGTGATTACTATCGCATTGCGATTTTACTGCTGGCTACCGGTGCGAGGTGGGGAGAGGCATACAATCTGAAAGCGGAAAATATTGTCGGTAACAGAGTTATGTTTACCCTGACAAAGAACGGTGAAAGGCGCGTTGTCCCGATATCGGATGATATCGCCAGGATTATCAAACACAGGGAATCAGGGCGGCTTTTCCGGGTAAGTTACAAAACGTTCCGCTTGAGGATGAAAGAGGCAAAACCTAATTTGCCAGATGGACAGGCGGCCCATGCTTTGCGGCACACGTTCGCGACGCACTTCATGATGAAGGGGGGCAACATCATTGCCTTACAGCGGATCTTAGGTCATGCGGATATTTCTCAAACGATGGTTTATGCGCACTTCGCACCAGATTATTTACTGGACGCTGTGAGCTATAATCCCCTCAGCGGAATGTCCACATTGTGTCCACACTCTGGAGGCAAAGCGGGGGATTTGAGGGTCAGTTAAGCATGTAAAATACTGATTCGGCGCAGTACCTTACAGGGCTGCGCCTTTCAGAATCCCACCATCAAGGGGAAGGTCAAGGGGGAAATGTGAATATCAGCGATGTTGCCAAAAAAACCGGATTAACCAGCAAAGCGATCCGCTTTTATGAAGAGAAGGGGCTGGTGACGCCGCCGCTGCGCAGCGAAAACGGCTACCGCAGCTATACGCAGCGGCACCTCGACGAGCTGACGCTGCTGCGCCAGGCGCGGCAGGTGGGGTTTAATCTTGAAGAGTGCGGCGAGCTGGTGAACCTGTTTAACGATCCGAAGCGCCACAGCGCCGACGTGAAAAAGCGTACGCTGGAAAAGGTAGCCGAAATCGAGCGCCATATTATCGAGCTGCAGGCAATGCGCGAACAGCTGTTACAGCTGGCGGATTCCTGTCCGGGTGATGACAGCGCCGAATGCCCGATTATCGACAACCTTTCAGGCTGCTGTCACCGCAAGGCCAGCGTTTAGCAGGCCTTCACCCGCAGCGTAATCCCTTCGACGGCCACGACCTCGACCTGCGTTCCCGCGCTGAGGTCGGCGTCGGCGATCACCGGCCACGAGCTGTCGCCCACGCGCATGTGCCCACGTCCGTTCACCAGCGCGTTATCCAGCGTAAAGCGTTGGCCGACGATCTGCAGACCGCGCTGGTTGAGCCTGGCGTCCGCCGGCTTTTGCGCCTTCACCTGGCGGTTCAGCCAGCGCCACCACAGCCAGGCGGCGGCCAGCGTCAGGACGGCGAACAGCGCGCCCTGCGACGCCCAGCCGAAGGGCAGTATCCAGATAATCAGGCCCGTGATCACCGCGGCGATGCCGCTCCACAGCAAATAGCCGTTACCGCCGAGCATCTCGGCGGCCAGCAGTAGCCCGCCAAGGCTCAGCCAGAAGGCGTGAGGATGCGCGACGATAATCTCGATCATTTTTTACGCTCGCTGCCGCTGTCTTTTATCAGTTCAGCGATCCCGGCGATCGATCCCATCAGGCTGCTGGCTTCCAGCGGCATCATCACCACTTTGCTGTTATTAGCAGAGCCAATCTCCTTCAGCGCGTCGGTATATTTCTGCGCCACGAAGTAGTTCACCGCCTGGATATCACCGGCGGCAATCGCCTCGGAAACCATCTGGGTTGCGCGGGCTTCCGCTTCGGCTGAACGCTCGCGCGCTTCTGCCTGGAGGAACGCCGACTGGCGATCGCCCTCGGCCTTCAGGATCTGCGACTGCTTTTCACCTTCAGCTTTCAGGATTTCGGCCTGGCGGATGCCTTCAGCCTCAAGAATGTAGGCGCGCTTGGTACGCTCGGCCTTCATCTGGGCGTTCATCGATGCGATCAGCTCTGCCGGTGGACGCACGTCGCGGATCTCAATGCGCGTAACCTTGATGCCCCACGGATTGGTGGCCTCATCGACGATATGCAGCAGGCGGGTGTTGATGCTGTCGCGCTGGGAGAGCATCTCGTCCAGCTCCATCGAGCCGAGCACGGTGCGGATGTTGGTCATCGTCAGGTTCACAATCGACAGTTCCAGGTTGCTGACCTCGTACGCGGCTTTCGGCGCGTCGATCACCTGAATAAAGCAGACCGCGTCAATGGTGACGTTGGCGTTATCTTTGGAGATGATTTCCTGAGACGGAATATCCAGAACCTGCTCCATCATGTTGATCTTGCGACCAATTCTGTCCATAAACGGCACAATCAGGTTCAGACCCGGCGGCAGGGTATTGGTGTAGCGACCAAAGCGCTCGACGGTCCACTGGTAGCCCTGCGGCACGGTTTTGACCCCGGCACCGACGACAACCAACACAACGAGGATAAGGACCGGAACAACGATGAGCATAAAAACCTCCTGTTTTGCATGCTGCTGTGGGAAAACGTGCGTGTTTGTTGACCCTCAGTATACGAGGAAAGTCGCATTACAATCACTAATGCCGTTAGACTACTCCTAATTATTAGGATAAAGACAGGGAATAGCATGAAAGATAACGACGCGATGCTAAACGTCGCGGATGTGGGCTACCGCGTGGGTGATACCACGATTCTGGAGAGCGTCAGTTTCACCCTCTCGCCGGGCGAGTTTCGGCTGATTACCGGGCCGTCCGGCTGCGGTAAAAGCACGCTGCTGAAAATCATTGCCTCGCTGCTAAGTCCAACGTCGGGCACGCTTTTTTTCGAGGGAAAGGATATCGCGACGATCTCCCCTGAAGCGTACCGCCAGCAGGTCTCGTATTCGGTGCAAACGCCGACGCTTTTTGGCGATACGGTGTACGACAATCTGATATTTCCCTGGCAAATCCGCAGCAAAACGCCCGAGCCCGAGCGCCTTTCCGCCGATCTGGAGCGCTTTGGCCTGCCGGGTGACACGCTCACTAAGTCTGTTTCCGAACTTTCGGGCGGCGAAAAGCAGCGCGTCTCGCTGATCCGCAACCTGCAGTTTTTGCCCCGCGTCCTGCTGCTGGATGAAATTACCAGCGCGCTGGACGAGGTAAACAAGCGCAACGTGAATGATATTATTCATCGCTACGCAAAAGAGCAGAATATTGCCGTGCTGTGGGTCACGCACGACGCAAGCGAAATAGAGCACGCGGACGACGTCATAACGCTGCGTCCACACCGCAGCACACAGGAGGCACACCGTGGGTGAACACAACATTACCAACGAATCGCTGGCATTTTCGATGGTGCTGGTGCTGGTCGCCATTATCGTCAGCAACCGGGAAAAGCTGGGGCTGGAGAAGGACATCATCTGGAGCATCTGCCGCGCGGTGATCCAGCTGGTGATCGTGGGCTACGTCCTCAAATACATCTTCAACGTCGACCACGCGGTGCTCACGCTGCTGATGGTGCTGTTCATCTGCTTCAACGCGGCGTGGAATGCGAAAAAGCGCAGCAAGTACATTGACAGGGCCTTTACCTCCTCGTTTATCGCAATCACTGCCGGTACGGCGCTGACGCTGGCGGTGCTGGTTTTCTCCGGCTCAATTGCCTTCACGCCGATGCAGGTGATCCCCATTTCCGGGATGATTGCGGGCAATGCGATGGTGGCGGTCGGGCTGTGCTACAACAACCTTGGCCAGCGCTTTAGCAGCGAACAGCAGCAGATTCAGGAGAAGCTCAGCCTGGGCGCCACGCCGAAGATGGCTTCCGCGCGGCTGATACGCGACAGCATTCGCTCGTCGCTGATCCCGACGGTGGATTCTGCAAAAACGGTGGGGCTGGTAAGCCTGCCGGGGATGATGTCCGGGCTGATTTTTGCCGGGATCGACCCGGTGAAGGCGATTAAGTATCAGATTATGGTGACGTTTATGCTGCTGTCGACGGCGAGCCTGTCGACCATTATTGCCTGCTACTTAACCTATCGGAAGTTTTACAACGCGCGCCATCAGCTGGTGGTCACGCAGTTGAAGAACGTGCGCTGAACGTGCCGGGCGGCACCGCGAGTCGCGTTTTTGTAGGCCCGGTCAGCGCGAGCGCCGCCGGGCAAGTTCATCAGCTTTTGTAGGCCCGGTAAGCGTGAGCGCCACCGGGCAAAGTGCATCAATACAGCAGAGCGTAAAGCTGACGACGATACTTCGACGCCAGCGCGTCACCCGTTCCCAGCGCGGCGAGAATTTCCTGGAACATCTTGCGCGCCTGGCCGTCCGCGGCCGCCAGATCCGTTTTCAGATGGCTAAACAGCAGCTCAAGCGCCTCTTCGTTGCGCCCCACCTGATGCAGCTGCAGCGCCAGCTGGCTGGCGAGCGCGGCGTCGGCCGGGTTGTCGGCAACCTGCTGCGAAAGCTGCTGGATCTCAGGCGTATCCGCCGCCTGCTTGAGCAGGTCAATCTGCGCCACCAGGCCCTGATAGCGGGTGTCCTGATCCTGCATTGGGATGGTTTTCAGCACGGCTTCTGCATCCTCCGAGCGGTGCAGGGCAATCTGCGTTTCCGCCAGCAGCAGGCCAATCTGGCTATCCTGGTTCGACAGCTGCCACGCCTCTTTCAGCAGCGGCAGCGCCTCGTCGTACTTGCCTTCCTGCATCAGCGCCATGGCTTGCTGCGCCTTCAGCTCTTCTTCGCGCGGTAGCACTTTATCCAGCAGGGCGCGGATCGCCTCTTCAGGCTGCGGCCCCTGGAAGCCGTCCACCGGCTGGCCGTTCTGGAACAGGTAGACGGTTGGAATGGCGCGCAGGCCGAACTGCGAGGCCACTATCTGCTCGGCGTCGCAGTCGAGCTTTGCCAGAAGGAACTGGCCGTTGTATTGCGCGGCAAGGCGTTCAAGCACCGGCGTCAGCTCAAGGCAGTGCTGGCTGCGTTCAGACCAGAAGTAGAACAGCACCGGTTTCGTCATCGACTGTTCGAGCGTCTGGTGCAGGTTTGCTTCGTTAATATTTACGATATTCTGTGCGGACATGCGGCCTTCTCTGTTTATCGGTTTGTTCTATACATGGGGATGCGCGACGAGGCTTCAACTCACCCCTGTAAAATTTTGTCCATCAGGCGGCCCGGCAGCAGGCGCTTGAGCAGGCCCACCGCGTGGGTGACCAGCGTCACCGGATAGCGCAGCTTTGGACGCTCGCTCTCAAAAGCGTGGCGCACTTTGGCGACAACGGCGTCGGGCCCGAGCGTAAACCGGGCGGCAATGCCCGGGTTTTCGACCGGTTTATCCGCCTGCGTCTGGTTAACGTTTTCGGTAAAGCGGGTGCGGATGGGGCCGGGCTCAATCAGGCTGACCTTAATTCCGCTGTGGCGCAGCTCCATGCGCAGGGCGTCGGACCAGGCCTCCAGCGCATATTTGCTCGCCGCGTAGGCGCCGCGCCCCGGGGTGGAGATCAGGCCCATGACCGAGGAGGTCATTACGATGCGCCCCTCGCCGTGGGGCAGCATGGCGGGCAGCAGGCGCATGGTGAGCTGATGCACGCCAAAGAAATTGGCGGAAAACTGCTGCTCAAGCTGGTCGCGGGACAGCGTTTGCAGCGGGCCGTACACGCCGTAACCGGCGTTATTAAACAGCCCGTACAGACGGTTGTCGGTCAGGGCGATAACCTCATCGGCGGCGCGTTCAATGCTCTGCGGCGAGTCCAGATCGAGCTCCACGCCGGTTAAGCCCATGCCGTTCATGCGGGCGACATCTTCGGGCTTGCGGCAGGCCGCCAGCACCCAAAATCCCTGGCGCTTCAGCTCAAGGGCGCTTTCAAGACCAATACCGCTGGAACATCCTGTAATTAAGACCGATTTTTGCATAACTTTACCTGTCATGAACTCAGCTTTTTGACGAGTCATGGTTAACTAAAGGGGCGAGCCGCGTTGCCATCCAGTCGGCAATAAACGGCTGCGCGTCGCGATTGGGGTGGATCCCGTCGTCCTGCATCCACTGGGGCTTCAGATAAACCTCTTCCATGAAAAAGGGCAGCAGGGGAATATCGAACTCCTTCGCAAGCTTAGGGTAGATTGCGCTAAAGGCTTCATTATAGCGGCGTCCGTAGTTGGCGGGCAGGCGAATTTGCATCAGCAGCGGCTCCGCGTTAGCGGCTTTGATAGACTGCAGGATGGTGCGCAGGGTTTGTTCGGTTTGCTGAGGCTGAAAGCCGCGCAGGCCGTCGTTGCCGCCGAGTTCGACCAGCACCCAGCGCGGCTGGTGCTGCTTGAGCAGCGCGGGCAGGCGCGAAAGCCCCTGCTGCGACGTATCGCCGCTGATGCTGCCGTTTACCACCGCCGGTTTGGTCTGCCATTTATCGCTGAGCAGAGCGGGCCAGGCGGCATTCGCCGCCATGCGATAGCCTGCGCTCAGGCTATCGCCGAGAACAAGTAACGTGTCCGCTGCCGCCGCGCGGAAGGTCATTAGCATCAAAAACAGGAAGGGCAAATGCCAGCGGAAAACAGTGTTGAAGTTCATCATCTTAAGAAGTCCGTCGGTCAGGGGGAACACGAGCTTTCCATCCTTACCGGAGTTGAACTCGTTGTCAAACGCGCCGAAACCATTGCGCTGATCGGTGAGTCAGGGTCCGGCAAGTCCACGCTGCTGGCGATTTTAGCCGGGCTGGACGACGGCAGTAGCGGCGAGGTGCACCTGGTGGGTCAGCCTCTGCACGCCCTGGACGAAGAGGCGCGCGCCGCGCTGCGCGCACGGCATATCGGTTTCGTCTTTCAGTCCTTCATGCTTATTCCCACGCTCAACGCGCTGGAAAACGTCGAGCTGCCGGGCCTGCTGCGCGGCGAACATACCCGCCAGAGCCGCGACCACGCCAAAGCGCTGCTGGAACAGCTGGGGCTGGGAAAGCGTCTCGATCATCTTCCGGCGCAGCTTTCCGGCGGCGAACAGCAGCGCGTGGCGCTGGCGCGCGCGTTTAACGGCCGTCCCGAAGTGCTGTTTGCCGACGAGCCGACCGGCAATCTGGACCGCAAAACCGGCGACAAAATTGCCGATCTGCTGTTTTCGCTCAACCGCGAACACGGCACCACGCTGATTCTGGTGACGCACGATCCGCAGCTGGCGGCGCGCTGCGACCGTCGCCTGCGCCTGGTGAACGGTGTACTTCAGGAGGAAGCATGATTGCCCGCTGGTTCTGGCGCGAGTGGCGCTCGCCCTCGCTGCTGATCGTCTGGCTCGCGCTGAGCCTGGCGGTGGCGTGCGTGCTGGCGCTCGGCAGCGTGAGCGACCGCATGGAAAAGGGCCTTAGCCAGCAGAGCCGCGAATTTATGGCGGGCGACCGCACGCTGCAAAGCTCCCGCGCAATCCCGCCTGCCTGGACAGAAGAAGCCCGCAGGCTGGGGCTGAAGGTGGGGGAGCAAATCACCTTCCAGACCATGACCTTCGCGGGGGATACGCCGCAGCTTGCCAGCGTTAAGGCCGTCGATGGCATTTACCCGATGTATGGCGAGCTGCAGACCAGCCCGCCGGACCTGAAGCCGCAGCCCGGCACGGTGCTGCTGGCCCCGCGCCTGATGGCGCTGCTTAACTTAAAACCGGGTGACAGCATCGACGTCGGCGACGCCACGCTGAAAATTGCCGGGGAGGTGGTGCAGGAGCCTGATTCCGGCTTCAATCCGTTCCAGCTTGCCCCGCGCCTGCTGATGAACACCGCTGACGTGGCGAAAACCAGCGCCGTTCAGCCGGGAAGCCGCGTCACCTGGCGCTACAAGTTTGGCGGCGCGCCCGGGCAGCTGGCGGCGTATGAAAAGTGGCTGCTGCCGCAGCTTAAGCCGGAACACCGCTGGTTTGGGCTGGAGCAGGACGAAGGCGCGCTGGGCAAATCCCTTGAGCGCTCCCAGCAGTTCCTGCTGCTTTCGGCGCTGTTAACCCTGCTGCTGGCCGTGGCGGCCGTCGCCGTGGCGATGGGGCACTACTGCCGCAGCCGCTACGATCTGGTGGCGATCCTCAAAACCCTCGGCGCGGGCAGGGCGCAGCTGCGCAGGCTGATCGTCGGCCAGTGGCTGATGGTGCTGGCCCTGTCTGCCGTGACCGGCGGCGCGATTGGCCTGCTGTTTGAAAAGCTGCTGATGGTGCTGCTGAAGCCCGTGCTGCCCGCCGCGTTACCGCCGGCAAGCCTCTGGCCGTGGCTGTGGGCCATCGGCGCGATGACCGTGATATCGCTGCTGGTAGGGCTGCGTCCGTACCGGCTGCTGCTGGCGACCCAGCCGCTGCGCGTGCTGCGCCGCGACGCGGTGGCTAACGTCTGGCCGCTGAAGTTTTATCTTCCGGTCATCATCGCCGTGGCGGTGGGCCTGCTGGCCTGGCTGATGGGCGGCAGCACGCTGCTGTGGGCGGTGCTGGCGGGGGCCGTTGTGCTGGCCCTGCTGTGCGGCGCGGTGGGCTGGGTGCTGCTTAAGCTCCTGAAAAAACTCACCGTGAAATCCCTGCCGATCCGGCTGGCGGTGAACCGCCTGCTGCACCAGCCGTGGTCAACCCTGAGTCAGCTTTCAGCGTTTTCGCTGTCGTTTATGCTGCTGGCGCTGCTGCTGGTGTTGCGCGGCGATCTGCTCGACCGCTGGCAGCAGCAGCTTCCGCCGGAAAGCCCGAACTATTTTCTGATCAACATCGCCCCGGAGCAGGTGACGCCGCTGAAGGCGTTCCTTTCCGAGCATCGGGTTGTCCCGGAATCGTTCTACCCGATCGTTCGCGCGCGGCTGACGCAAATTAACGGTCAGCCGACGGAGGGGAATAAGGACGAAGCGCTTAACCGCGAGCTGAACCTGACGTGGCAGGACGCGCGCCCGGACCATAACCCGATTACCGCCGGGAGCTGGCCGCCGAAGGCGGGCGAGGTCTCGATGGAAGAGGGGCTGGCGAAACGCCTGAACGTAGGGCTGGGCGACAGCGTGACCTTCACCGGCGACACCCAGGACTTCAGCGCGAAGGTCACCAGCCTGCGCAAGGTCGACTGGGAAAGCCTGCGCCCGAACTTCTTCTTTATCTTCCCTTCCGGCGCGCTGGACGGACAGCCGCAGAGCTGGCTGACCAGCTTCCGCTGGGAGAACGGCAACGGCATGCTGACGCAGCTTAACCGCGAGTTTCCGACGGTCAGCCTGCTGGACATTGGCGCGATCCTCAGGCAGGTAGGGCAGGTGCTGGAGCAGGTGAGCCGCGCGCTGGAGGTGATGGTGGTGCTGGTGACGATCTGCGGCCTGCTGCTGCTGCTGGCGCAGGTGCAGGTCGGGATGCGTCAGCGCCACCAGGAGCTGGTGGTCTACCGCACGCTGGGGGCCAGCAGGCGCCTGCTGCGCACCACGCTGTGGAGCGAGTTTGCCCTGCTGGGGCTGGTGGCCGGTCTGGTTGCCGCCGTCGGCGCGGAAACCGCGCTGGCGCTGCTGCAAACCCGGGTCTTCGACTTCCCGTGGCAGCCGGATCTGCGGCTGTGGCTGGCGCTGCCCGTCTGCGGCGCGGTGCTGCTGTCGCTGTGCGGCGGCTGGCTGGGAAGTCGGCTGCTTAAGGGCAAGGCGCTGTTCCGCCAGTTCGTGAGTTAGTTTACGGTCGTGATGATTACGCACCGGTTTATATGCCGGTGCGTAATCCCTTGGTAGCACAAAACGATAATACCCGGACGTTTAGTAGCACAAATCATTAAAAACCTGCCGACACAGCCCCTTTATTTCCAGTTAATATTCACCAGCTAAATATTTAGCAGCGTGTCTATCAAGGAAAAATAATGACTATAAAAACAACAGCGCTGGCAGCAGCTATTGGCGCAGCGGTGGCATTAACATCTTTCGCTTCTCAGGCGGAAATCACTGTTCTGAAACAAGATCCGCAGGCGGGTAACCCGCTGAGCCGTCTGAACTTCACCGTTGGCGGCAGCATCCGTCCACAGTTCCAGAACATGACCGGCAACGATGGTAAAAACGGCTACAAGCGTAACGGCTTCGACGGCGGCACCCGTTTCCGCTTCGCGGCAGATTACTACCTGTTTGATGACATCAGCTGGATCAGCTACTACGAGCTGGGCGTGAACATTCCTGCTCAGTTCAACTGGGATAACCACTACGCCGACGGCGCGCACGACACCAGCCGCCGCATGCTTTACACCGGCCTGAAGAGCGATACCTGGGGTACGCTGACCTTCGGCCAGCAAAACAGCGTTTACTACGACGTGGTGGGCGCAAAAACCGATATCTGGGACTACGACATGATCGGTCAGGCACCGGGTAACGGGATCAACGGCGACTACGACGGTTCCTACCGTTCACGCCAGATGCTGAAATACAAGAAAACCGTAGGCGATGCGGACATCTATGCATCCTACCTGTTTGAAGACAGCGAATACCTGCCGGGCAACGGCCTGCGCTACAAGCGTAAAGGCGGCGGCTCGCTGGGCCTGGATTACCACCTGACCACGGACCTGACCTGGGGCGCGGCGTGGAACTACACCCGCGCGGATATGCGTAACCCGCAAAACGGCGACAGCAAATCCTACGATCAGAACATCCTGGGTACGGCCCTGAGCTGGACGCCGGATAACTGGACCTTCTCCGCAGGCGGCGGCTGGTACCAGAACTTCCTGACCACCAAAAAAGTGTCTACCGATGACTACTTCGCGGGCGACGCGTGGGGTATTGAATACTTCGCAGGGTACAAATTCCCAATCGGCCAGTACGCGGTGAAATCTATCCAGCCTTACTTCATGGGCGATCGCATCCAGTACGTGAACGGTCGTAACTACCAGCGCATCGACAACGGCGTGGGTATCAGCTTCCAGCTGGACTACGGCTTCCGCGTGGATTACGAGCACGTATTCACCTCAAGCACCGACAACCTGGGCGATATGAACCTGGTGCGTCTGCGCTACGACTTCTAAGGTCGTCAGTCCCCGGTGGCGCTGCGCTTACCGGGGCTACAAAAGCAATCGTAGGCCGGGTAAGGCGCAGCCGCCACCCGGCTTTTTTTTAGCGATTCAACCAGTCCGCAACCTCTGCGAACGTGCCGCGAAACACAATCTTCTCCGCTTTCTTTTCCAGCTGATACCGATACATCGGATCGTAATAGTCGTTAAGCAGCGGCGCGAGCCAGCTGAAGTGTGCCTCGGTGCTGCCTGAACGCCGCTGTTCCTCCAGCGAGGCATCGAGCAGCGACGTAAACTCCGCAAAGCGCTGCAGCCCCAGGCGGCGGCGAATGGCGAACAGGCCGTGGTGCAGGTATTCGCTGTACTCCGTCCAGCCCGCTTCTTCACCGTATGCGGCGGCAAAGTCGGCCCACATATGGTCGAAATACTCTTCGCGCAGGCGCTCAAGACGAATATCAAACGGGTCTTCGACGACGGCGATAGGGGCTTCAACCATGCGATCCCGCAGGCACTCCGGCAGGTGGTTAGAGCCAATCATCCGGCCTTCGTCCTCCAGCACCCAGCGCGCCGCGTCTTTTTTCAGCAGCTCAACCGCAAGATGGTTCTCGAAGCTCGCCTGAGAGAGCTGCGGCGTCAGCGTGCGGCCAAACGACGAGCCGCGGTGGTGCGCCAGCCCCTCGAGATCCACGCCCTGCGCGTGCTGCTTCACCAGCAGCGTTTTGCCGCTGCCGGTACAGCCGCCGATCAGCACCATCGGCTTTTGCACCTGCTCGGCGGTAGCCTGAATCGCCGTCTGGCGCAGGGCTTTGTACCCGCCTGCGACCAGCGGATAATCCACGCCAGCCTCTTTGAGCCAGGCCTGCGTAATGTGCGAGCGCTGCCCGCCCCGCGCGCAGCAGAGATAGCCGCCGGGGTTGGCAAGGCAGGCCTCGCGCCAGGCGTTGATTCTTGCCTCGCGGATATCTCCCTTCACCAGGCTATGGCCGAGCGCAAGGGCCGCCTCGGGCCCCTGACGCTTGTAGCAGGTCCCCACGGCGGCGCGTTCGTCGTCGTTCATTAAGGGCAGATTGACCGCGGCGGGCATCGCGCCCTGGGCAAATTCGATCGGCGCGCGAACGTCGATTAAAGGGGCATCGGACGCGAGGATCGCGCGATAGTCCGTTCCATCGTTCATGGTTATTCCAGAAGAAAACTGAGCAGCAATGGGCGGGATTGTACGCCGGGGAAGGGGAAGGTCAACTCCCCGGCGGGGGATACTTACTTCAGTTTTGACTGCGCCCAGACAATGCCGCTGGCATATTCAGGCGGCAGCAGCGGGACGATCGCTTCCAGCGTGGCGCTGAGGCGCTCGGTATCGGCGTCGTTCAGGTTCAGGTGGCCGACCTTGCGGCCCGGGCGCACCTCTTTATCGTACCAGTGCAGATGCACCAGCGGCAGCTTCAGCCAGTCGTCGTTCAGATCGGTGCCGATCAGGTTGATCATCACCGACGGGCTGTTCACCACCGGCTGCGGCATCGGCAGGCCGGTAATGGCGCGCAGGTGCAGCTCAAACTGGCTGATGGACGCGCCGTTTTGCGTCCAGTGCCCGCTGTTGTGCACGCGCGGTGCCAGCTCGTTGATCAGCAGCCCGGACGGGGTGACGAAACACTCCATCGCCATCACGCCCACGTAGCCCAGCTCGTGCATAATGGCCGAGAGCATCTCTTCCGCCTGCGCCTGCTGGGCGGCATTGGCCTGCGGAAAGGCCACGCTGGTGCGCAAAATGCCGTCCTGATGCAGGTTGTGGGTCAGCGGATAGAACACGGTGCTGCCGTCGTTTGCGCGCGCGCCCACCAGCGACACTTCGCCGCTGAAGTTGATGCCCTGCTCAACGATGCACTCGCCGTAGCACTCTTCCGGCAGCTCGGCGGTTTCATCGGCGCGCAGCCGCCACTGGCCGCGGCCGTCGTAGCCGCCGACGCGGCGCTTAACGATCGCCAGATCGCCGAGCATCGCGAAGACGTCGTTCCACTCGCTTTTATCCGAGAGCAATTGCCACGGCGCGGTGGCAAGCCCGAGCCTGTCGAACAGCTGCTTTTGCGTCAGGCGGTCGGCAATGATGGGGAAGACGTCGCGGTTCACGAAGGCGTTATGGCGCGCCAGCTCGCGGGTCAGGGCGGTCTCCGGCCAGCGCTCAATTTCGGCGGTGATCACGCTCTGGTGAAAGGGAACGGCTTCCGGTTCGGCGTCCAGCCCGACGGGCCAGACGGCGATGCCCAGCGGCTCGCCGGCCTGGCGCAGCATGCGGCCCAGCTGGCCGTTACCCAGTACGCAGACCTGCCTCATGCCGCACCCCGCGGGTCCGGATTATCCAGCACCTCGTCGGTCTGGGCTTGACGCCAGTCCGCCAGGCGCTGGCGCAGATCTTTGTCGTGGGTTGCCAGAATCTGCGCGGCGAGCAGGGCGGCGTTGGCCGCGCCCGCTTTGCCGATCGCCAGCGTGCCGACCGGAATGCCGCGCGGCATCTGCACGATGGAGTAAAGGCTATCGACGCCGCTCAGCGCAGCGCTTTGGACCGGCACGCCGAGCACCGGCACCAGGGTTTTCGCGGCAATCATGCCCGGCAGATGTGCTGCGCCGCCCGCACCGGCAATAATCACCTCGTAGCCGTTCTCTTCGGCACCTTCGGCGAAGCTGAACAGCCTGTCGGGAGTGCGGTGTGCGGAGACCACTTCAACATGGTGCGGAACGTTCAGGATGTCAAAGATTTCGGCGGCAAACTGCATGGTGGCCCAGTCGCTTTTGGACCCCATCACGATGGCGACACGCGCCGGATTATTGCGGGAAGACATGCGTCTTAAAACTCCTGTGGTGCGAAACACACTGCTTTCGAGGGCACAGAGAATAGCATGGAATATCGGCAAGGAAAACGGTTGCGCGGCTAAAGACGCCGCAAAACGGCGCGAATATTCAGAACGGGAAAGCGATAAGATCGACGCCGTCAGGCACGACTTTCACCATCGATCCTTCGCTGTGCCAGGCGCCTAATACCACGCGATGCGCGGGTTCGCCGTTTGCGATCAGTTCGTGGACGTCAGGACGATGGGTGTGGCCGTGGATCAACCACTGTACGCGGTGCTTTTCCATCACGTCGACCACCGCCTGCGGGTTAACGTCCATGATGGTCACGGATTTGCTGCTGTTGGCGGCCTTGCTGCCCGCGCGCATTTTCGCGGCGATGCGGCTGCGGATAAACAGCGGCAGGGCGAGGAACAGCTTTTGGATCCACGGGGTGTGGACCTTGGCGCGAAACGCCTGATAGCCCGCGTCATCCGTGCACAGCGTGTCGCCGTGCATGATCAGAACCTTGCGGCCGTAGAGATCGAGAACCTGCTCCTGCGGCAGCAGCGTCATGCCGCTTTCGCGCGCGAAGCGCCTGCCGATCAGGAAATCGCGGTTGCCGTGAATGAAGTAGCAGGGGACGCCGGAATCGACCAGCGCCTTAATGGCCGCAGCCATGTCGCGATGCAGCGGGTTAGGGTCGTCGTCGCCGATCCAGGCTTCAAACAGGTCGCCCAGAATGTACAGCGCGTCGGCGCTTTTCGCTTCACCGCGTAAAAAACGCAGAAAACCGGCGGTAATCGCCGGTTCTTCCGTTTGCAGGTGCAAATCTGCAATAAAGAGTGTCGCCACGAATTACTCGCTGACGGTCACGCTTGTAATCACAACGTCTTCTTTTGGAACGTCCTGATGCATGCCGCTGCGGCCGGTGGAGACGGCTTTGATCTTGTCAACCACGTCCATACCTTCAACCACTTCTGCGAACACGCAGTAGCCCCAGCCCTGCAGGCTTTCGCCGGAGAAGTTCAGGAAGTCGTTGTCGGCCACGTTGATAAAGAACTGCGCGGTCGCGGAGTGTGGCGCCTGAGTACGGGCCATTGCCAGCGTGCCGCGGGTGTTTTTCAGGCCGTTGTTCGCTTCGTTTTTGATCGCTTCTTTGGTTTCTTTCTGGTGCATGCCTGGTTCGAAACCGCCGCCCTGGATCATAAAGCCGTTGATCACGCGGTGGAAAATCGTGTTGTTGTAGAAACCTTCGCGGCAGTAGTCCAGGAAGTTTTTAACTGTTTCAGGCGCTTTGTCATCAAAGGTTTTGATTACGATATCGCCATGATTAGTGTGGAAAGTGACCATTTTTTCATCCTGTTCCGTTATTGTGGTGCGTCGACCCGCGTTCGGGTCACATATAGGGGCTTGTTATAGCATAACCACAGGACGCGATCACCTTGCATTGTGTGCTGCTTCGGCGATGAATAATGGGTATGATAGAAAAGTTACTATCCACACACGTCTC
>AGFT01064119.1_pt1 | contig 49903 bp, 65 predicted proteins | sample 305848 | NCBI WGS metagenome assembly AGFT01 (sample SAMN02954282, study PRJNA62043) | ant fungus garden metagenome | biome: terrestrial; feature: Atta colombica fungus garden; material: fungus garden; isolation source: Atta colombica fungus garden bottom | host: Atta colombica | place: Panama...
GATTTTTTATTATAATTTCAAGCGGACTCAGCCGCAATCAGTCTGCGCGGACTTCTTTAGAAATCTGCGACATAACGTGCAGGAGCGTGCTGTAGCAGAGGGATTGTAGCAGGCACAAAAAAGCCGGGCAGTCGCGCCCGGCTTACTTCAGGTTTACGGTTACTTCAGATACTCGCCGCTGCGCAGCGCTTCGATACGCTTATCCAGCGGCGGATGGGACATGAACAGCTCGCTCAGCGACTTTGATTTACCGTTGATGCAGAACGCCATCATGCTGTTCGCTTCCTGCGGCTCGTAGCTGGTTTTAAGACGCTGGAGCGCTGCAATCATCTTCTCACGGCCAACAAGCTTCGCAGAGCCCGCATCCGCGTGGAACTCACGGTGACGGGAGAACCACATGGTAATGATGCTGGCCAGAATGCCGAACACCAGCTCAAGCACCATCGACACCGCAAAATAGATCAGCGGGTTACCGTTGCTCTCTTCGCCTTCGTCACGGTTGCCGCCCATAAACCCGGCCGCAATCTGCGCCAGAATACGCGAGATGAAAATAACGAAGGTGTTCACCACGCCCTGAATCAGGGTCATGGTCACCATGTCACCGTTGGCAATATGGCTGATTTCGTGGGCGATAACGGCCTCAGCTTCGTCACGGCTCATGTTCTGCAGCAGCCCGGTGCTTACTGCCACCAGAGACGCATCGCGACGGGCGCCCGTTGCAAAGGCGTTAATATCCGGCGCATGGTAAATCGCCACCTGCGGCATAGCGATTCCAGCCTGTTTGGACTGCTGGGCGACCGTATTCATCAGCCAGCGCTCCATATCGTTACGCGGCTGTTCAATCACCTCACCGCCAACGGACTTCAGGGCCATCCATTTTGACATCAGCAGGGAAATGAAGGATCCGCCAAAACCAAACAGCAGCGCCATAATCAGCAGGCCCTGAACGCTGCTCGACTGTATTCCTGTCAGGCTTAGCACGAGCCCGAAGACCACCATAACCGCCAGGTTGGTGAGCAGGAAGAGCGCGATTCGCATCATAATATTCTTTTAACCTCTGTTTAACAAAACGCACTATGCGATTACCCACATCGTATGGGTATTGCGGCTATTTTCAAGGATTCAGGGGGCGTAAGTCACCAGAAAGACACAACTTTACACAATTGAAACATGGACTGACGGGACGATGCAGAAATAAAAAAACAGGCACAATTTCTTGTGCCTGTTGGGGGATTATTTTGCCGGTGCGGGCTGCACGGCGGGCTTATCTTTTTCCAGATGGGCCAAATCGAGTGCGATATGTACCGTTTCGTCGAGGTAAGGATCCGGCTCCTGGTAATCTTTTGGAAGATCGTCCAGTTTCTTAAGCAGCGGTTTACCTTCACGCTTGAATCGATCGTTGACTCGCGCCAGGCGCGTCGCGTCGTCCTCATTGTTCTCTTTCTCACGCTGCGCGTAGTTCAGAGAAACAATATTCCGCTTATCCTTCAGGGCATTGAAGCGAGCAATGTCCTTCATGATGTACTGGAACTCAGGATCTTTAGCGATACGCTCGTTATGGCCCTTCATCAGCTCAGGACCAAACTGCGTCATATCACCGGACTTCACGAACGTCGCGGCGTTGATGCTATCCCACGGCAGCGCGTTATCTTCAAACTTCTCGCCCGTTTCGGTCTCTTCGGTGCCCGTTGGCATCAGAATGTCCGGCGTCACGCCTTTACGCTGGGTACTGCCACCGTTCACGCGATAGAACTTCTGAATCGTGTACTGTACGGAACCCAACGCAGGCCATTCCGGGCGCAGCATCTGGTCGTAAATACGGTTCAGCGAACGGTACTGCTGAACGGTACCTTTGCCGAACGTCGGTTCACCGACGATCAGCGCGCGTCCGTAATCCTGCATGGCAGCGGCAAAGATTTCAGAGGCAGACGCACTGAAGCGATCCACTAAGACCACCAGCGGACCTTTGTAGTACACCACGCCGTCGGTGTCTGCATCTTCACGCACCTTACCGTTATTGTCCCGCACCTGAACCACCGGTCCAGACGGAATAAACAGGCCAGAAAGGGAAACCGCTTCGGTTAACGCCCCGCCGCCGTTGGTGCGCAGGTCGATGATAACACTGCTGACATTTTGCTTTTCAAGCTTCTGCAGCTGTACTTTCACATCGTCCGTCAGGCCGACGTAGAAGCCAGGAATATCCAGGACCCCAACCTTCTCTTTACCCACGGTTTTCACCGACATTTTCACCGCACGATCTTCCAGACGGATACGTTCACGGGTCAGGGTAACGATACGGGTTTTCGTGCCCTTGCCGGCAGGCAGGATCTCAAGGCGCACCTTGCTGCCTTTCGGGCCTTTGATCAGCGCGACCACGTCATCTAGACGCCAGCCGATCACGTCGACCATGCCCTTGCCGGTTTGGCCGACGCCGACAATACGGTCACCCACGCTGATCGCTTTGCTTTTCGCGGCCGGGCCACCGGCGACCATCGAGTTAATAACGGTGTAATCGTCGTCCATTTGCAGCACCGCGCCGATACCTTCCAGAGACAGGCTCATTTCGGTATTGAACTGCTCGGTGTTACGCGGAGACAGATAGTTCGTGTGCGGGTCGATTTCGTGCGCGAACGCGGTCATCGCCAGGGAGAACACGTCTTCACTGTTGGTTTGCGCCAGACGGCGAATGGCAAACTTGTAGCGACGATTGAGGGTTTCACGAATTTCTTTTTCGTCTTTCCCCGCCAGCTTCAGGCTGAGCTCGTCGTATTTGACTTTCCCGTCCCACAGCGCGTTCAGCTCGGCTTCGTCTTTCGGCCAGGGCGCCTTGCTGCGATCCAGGTTGAAATTGTCGTTGCCGGTGAAGTCCATTGGACGTTCTAGCACTTTCAGCGCGTATTGATAACGTTCAAAGCGGCGCTTTTGCGACAGGTTATAGAGGTCATAGAACAGGTCAAGCTTGCCGGAGCGCAGCTCATCACCCACTTCGGTTTTGCGTTTGGCAAACTGTTCGACGTCGCTGGCCAACAGCACGTTATGGCTGTAATCCAGCAGGTTCAGATAGCGGTCGAAAATTTTGGCCGAAAAGGCCTGATCAAGATCGAACTGACGATAGTGCGAACGAGTAAAGCGCGACGTCACGCGCTCACTCACCGTCGCGTGCTGAGTCTCTTCCTTTAACACCGGAAGCTGATCGGCACGCGTAATATCGTCCACAGCGAAAGCATGACCTGTTATAGCAAACAGGCCAGCCAGCGCGGTGAGCTTAAAAAAAGTGTTCATGCCAGGCTTGGCCTCCGTTTCAGAACAACAAGTGTTCTGCGCGTACAATCATTGACATACCAGAAGTCAGCTGTACACGAACGCCATCTTTGGTGATTTCCATAACGGTGGCGTCCATCGCATTGTTACCGGCTTTGACCTTCAGCGCCTGACCTACGTTCAGCGCGTTGATGTCAGAGACAGGCGTATGCTGCTGTTCTTCACGCGGCGCACGCGGGGCTTTTGCCGGTTTGTCAGCACGCGGTTTACGATCGTTATTTTCATTACGGCGCGGAGCAGGACGCGGTTTACGTTCACGACGCGGCGCCTCTTCCTGACCGTTTGCCGCTGCGGCTTCGCGTTTTTTCGCCTGCTGTTCAGCACGCTGTGCCTGAACGCGCGCTTTGGCTTCTTCAAGCTGCTTGCGAGCATGCTCTACGTGCTGCTCGTCCAGCTCACCGCACGGGTTGCCATCAAGATCGACACGCGTTGCGCCCGGTTTAATACCGTAAAGGTAACGCCAGCTCGAAGTGTAAAGACGTAAAGCAGAGCGGAGCTGAGTTTTGCTGAGATTCATCTCACCCTCAACGCGCGCTACCAGATCCTGAAAAATACCGACCTTCAGGGGACGTGCTTCGCCCTCAGCGCTGAAGCACTGTGGGAAACGCTCTGCCAGAAATGCGATAACTTCTTTACTGCTATTCAACTTAGGTTGATTTTCCATGAAATTTCCTGATTACAACGGACGTTGCCAACTCGCGCAGGCATGAACAGGCGACATTATAATGACGTCATCCGTAAATGCTACGTTATCCGTTGATTATCCTGCGACGCTCGCAAAGAATTTTTGATAATCGGTAGCTTCGAGCACCGTCTCCAGATTCGCCGCCAGCTCGCGCAGGCCCTGCTCATCCTCGGCGCTAAAGCGGCCGTATGCGATGCTGTCGATGTCCAGAACGCCAATAATCTGATTTTTAACCACCAGCGGCAGTACGATTTCAGAGTTACTGGCCGCATCGCAGGCAATGTGCCCGTCGAACGCATGCACATCTTCAACGCGCTGAACCTGTTTCGTTGAAACCGCGGTACCACATACTCCGCGACCAACCGGAATGCGCACGCAGGCAATTTTGCCCTGGAACGGTCCGAGCACCAGCGTTTCACCTTCAAGAAGATAAAAGCCAGCCCAGTTAACCTCAGAAAGACGTTCAAACAGTAGCGCGCTGGTATTAGCCAGAGTCGCTAAGAAACTGGTTTCACCTGCCATTAATGCCTTAAAATCGCGGTTGAGATCCGCGTAAAATTCTGTTTTGCTCATTCTTAAACCATTTAGTTATCTTACAAATTTTTCGCACAGCCTATTAAAATAAGCATTAAATGCGCTCATGCTCAAGATGAATCCGTTCATGAGTTATTATAACTATCAACAATACATTTCTTCGTGCAACCGATGGCCTTAAAAACACCCAGATTTACGCCGGCAAAGAAAATTACCGTTCACACGGTCAGCGAAGCGTTGCCTCGTGCACATTATCAGCGTTGTCCGCAATGCGATACGCTTTTTATGCTGCCAAAAATGAAATCGCATCAAAGCGCCTATTGCCCCCGCTGCGACGCCAAAATCCGCGACGGGCGCGACTGGTCCTTAACCCGTCTCGCGGCGATGGCCATGGCGATGCTGCTGCTGATGCCCTTTGCCTGGAGCGAGCCGCTGCTTAAGCTGCATCTGCTTGGCCAGCGCATCGACGCCAACGTTCTGCAGGGGATCTGGCAGATGACGCGCCAGGGCGATCCGCTGACCGGCGCAATGGTGCTTTTCTGCACCGTTGGCGCGCCGCTGGTGCTGGTTGCCGCTATCGCCTACCTCTGGTTTGGCAATATTCTGGGCATGAACCTGCGCCCCGTGCTGCTGATGCTTGAAAAGCTCAAAGAATGGGTGATGCTGGATATCTATCTGGTTGGCGTTGGCGTTGCGTCTATCAAGGTACAGGACTACGCGTTTTTACAGCCCGGCATCGGCCTGTTCGCCTTTATCTCGCTCGTTTTGCTCAGCATCCTCACGCTTATCCACCTGAACATTGAGCAGCTCTGGGAGCGCTTTTACCCGCAGCGCCCCGCCACCCGGCCGGATGAAAATCTCCGCGTCTGCCTGGGCTGCCATTACACCGGCCTGCCCGACGCGCGCGGACGCTGCCCGCGCTGCCATATCCCGCTGTTGTGCCGACGCAACAACAGCCTGCAAAAATGCTGGGCCGCGCTGATTGCCTCGCTGGTGTTCCTGATCCCGGCCAACCTGCTGCCGATTTCTATTATTTATGTCAACGGTGGACGCCAGGAAGACACTATACTCTCGGGGATCATCTCCCTCGCCCACAGCAACGTTGGCGTGGCGGCGATTGTGTTCATCGCCAGTATTCTGGTGCCGTTCACCAAGGTCATCGTTATGTTTACGTTGCTCATCAGCATTCACTTTAAGTGCGAGCAAGGACTGAGAACGCGCATTCTGCTCCTGCGATTTGTCACCTGGATAGGTCGCTGGTCGATGTTGGATTTGTTTGTGATTTCGTTGATGATGTCGCTCATCAATCGCGATCAGCTACTTGCCTTTACTATGGGACCCGCGGCTTTTTATTTCGGCTCAGCGGTGATATTGACTATTCTTGCAGTTGAATGGCTGGACAGCCGCTTACTTTGGGACGCACATGAGTCAGGAAACGCCCGCTTCGCCGACTGAAGCGAGAATTAAAACTAAACGCCGCATTTCACCTTTCTGGCTGCTGCCCGTCATCGCGTTGATGATTGCTGGCTGGCTGATCTGGACGAGCTACGAGGATCGCGGAAACACCATCACCATTGATTTCCAGTCCGCTGACGGGATCGTCGCCGGACGCACGCCCGTTCGCTTCCAGGGCGTTGAGGTCGGTACCGTTCAGGATATTTCGCTCGGCAAGGGGCTGAATAAAATTCAGGTCCGCGCCAGCATAAAATCCGACATGAAGGACGCGCTGCGCAGCGAAACGCAGTTCTGGCTGGTGACGCCAAAAGCGTCTCTCGCCGGGGTTTCCGGCCTGGACGCGCTGGTGGGCGGTAACTACATCGGAATGATGCCGGGCAAAGGCGAGCCGCAGGAGCATTTCGTTGCGCTGGATACCCAGCCGAAGTATCGCCTGAACAACGGCGATTTGATGATCCACCTGCAGGCACCCGACCTGGGCTCGCTGAACAGCGGCTCGCTGGTCTACTTCCGTAAAATTCCCGTCGGGCGCGTCTATGACTACGCGATCAACCCGAACAAACAGGGCGTCACCATCGACGTGCTGATTGAGCGCCGGTTTACCAACCTGGTGAAGAAAGGCAGCCGCTTCTGGAACGTCTCCGGCGTGGATGCGGACCTGAGCCTGAGCGGTGCGAAAGTGAAGCTTGAGAGCCTGGCCGCGCTGGTTAACGGCGCGATTGCCTTCGACTCCCCGGAAAACTCTAACCCCGCCACCGCCGACGATACGTTCGGGCTGTATGCCGACCTGGCGCACAGCCAGCGCGGCGTGATCGTCAAGCTGGCCCTGCCCGATGCCAAAGGGCTAAAAGCAGGCTCCACCCCGCTGATGTATCAAGGGTTGCAGGTCGGCCAGTTAACCAAAATGACGCTCAACCCGGGCGGTTCCGTGACCGGTGAAATGACCGTCGACCCGAGCGTTGTCGATCTCCTGCGCGATAAAACCCGCATTGAGATGCGCAGCCCGAAACTGTCGCTGAACGATGCCAGCCTCAGCACGCTGCTGACCGGCAACACGTTCGAGTTAATTCCGGGGGAAGGCCAGCCGAGCAATAGCTTCACCATTGCCCCGGCAGATAAAGCCCTGCTGCAAAAGCCCGGCGTGCTGACGCTGGCGCTTAACGCCCCGGAAAGCTACGGCATCGAAGCCGGCCAGCCGCTGATTTTGCACGGCGTTCAGGTTGGACAAGTTCTTGAGCGCGAGCTGACCGAAAAAGGAGTCAACTTCTCGGTTGCCATCGATCCGACGTATCGGGACCTGATTCACGGCGACGCCAAATTCGTGGTCAACAGCCGCGTTGACGTGAAGGTAGGCTTAGACGGGGTTGAGTTCCTTGGTGCCAGCGCCAGCGAATGGGTGAACGGCGGTATTCGCATCCTGCCCGGCGATAAAGGCGCCATGCGGGAGAACTACCCGCTTTACGCCAATCTCGATAAAGCGATTGAAAACAGCATGAGCGACATGCCGACCACCACGCTCACGCTCAGCGCCGAAACCCTGCCGGACGTGCAGGCGGGCTCCGTCGTGCTCTACCGTAAGTTTGAGGTCGGCGAGGTGATCGTCGTTCGCCCGCGCGCCGATGCGTTCGATATTGAGCTGCACATCAAGCCCGAGTACCGCAAGCTGCTCACGCCAAACAGCGTGTTCTGGGCGGAAGGCGGAGCGAAAGTCCAGCTCAACGGCAGCGGCTTAACGGTGCAGGCGTCGCCGCTTTCCCGCGCCCTGCGCGGCGCAATCAGCTTCGATAACCTGAGCGGCGCGGGCGCTAACATCCGTAAGGGCGACAAGCGCATCCTCTACTCTTCCGAAACCGCTGCGCGCGCCGTGGGCGGGCAGATTACGCTCCACGCGTTTGACGCGGGCAAGCTGGCTGAGGGCATGCCAATCCGCTATCTCGGCATCGATATCGGTCAGATCCAGAAGCTGACGCTGCTGACCGCGCGTAATGAAGTGCAGGCCACCGCCGTGCTCTACCCGGAATACGTCCAGACGTTTGCCCGCAACGGCACCCGCTTCTCGGTCGTTACGCCGCAAATTTCCGCGGCGGGCGTTGAGCACCTCGATACCATTCTGCAGCCGTACATCAACGTCGAGCCGGGGCGCGGCAACGCCCGCCGCGACTTTGAGCTGCAGGAAGCGACCATTACCGACTCGCGCTACCTTGACGGCCTGAGCATCGTGGTGGAAGTTCCGGAAGCCGGTTCGCTGAATATCGGCACGCCGGTTCTGTTCCGCGGCATCGAAGTGGGTACGGTCACCGGCCTGACGCTCGGCACGCTGTCCGACCGCGTGATGGTGGGCATGCGCATCAGCCAGCGCTATCAGCATCTGGTGCGCAATAACTCGGTGTTCTGGCTGGCCTCCGGGTATTCGCTGGACTTCGGCCTGACGGGCGGCGTGGTGAAAACCGGTACCTTCAACCAGTTCATTCGCGGCGGGATCGCGTTTGCTACCCCGCCGGGCACGCCGCTGGCACCTAAGGCGCAGCCGGGCAAACACTTCCTGCTGCTGGAAAGCGAGCCGAAAGAGTGGCGCGAGTGGGGAACCGCCCTGCCGCGCTAATCAGCAAGGCTCCGGTGTCAACGCGCCGGAGCCTTTATGCTACACTGCGCACCTGAATTTTTCCCTGTGGTGTGCCCGTGGCTCAAAACTCCGTATTTCTTCCTGAACAATTCCTGGCGCAGATGCGCGAGGCGCTTCCCGCTCATCTCTCCTTCGACGATTTTGTCGCGGCCTGCCAGCGCCCGCTGCGCCGCAGCATCCGCGTGAACACGTTAAAAATCAGCGTCGATGATTTCCTGAACCTGGTGTCGCCCTACGGCTGGCAGCTCGCGCCCGTGCCGTGGTGCGAAGAGGGGTTCTGGATCGAGCGTGACGACGAGGATACGCTGCCGCTGGGCAGCACGGCCGAACACCTGAGCGGCCTGTTTTATATTCAGGAAGCCAGCTCGATGCTGCCGGTCACGGCGCTGTTCGCCGATGGCGCCGCGCCCGAGCGGGTGATGGACGTTGCCGCCGCGCCGGGCTCGAAAACGACGCAAATCGCGGCCAGAATGGGCAACCGCGGTGCGATCCTCGCCAACGAATTTTCCGCCAGCCGCGTTAAGGTTCTGCATGCTAACATCAGCCGCTGCGGCATTCACAACGTCGCCCTCACCCACTTCGACGGCCGCGTGTTTGGCGCGGCGCTGCCGGAAGCGTTTGACGCCATTCTGCTGGATGCCCCCTGCTCGGGTGAAGGCGTGGTGCGTAAAGATCCGGACGCGCTGAAGAACTGGTCGGTTGCAAGCAATCTGGAGATCGCCTCTACGCAGCGCGAGCTGATTGACAGCGCGTTCCACGCCCTGAAGCCCGGCGGCACGCTGGTCTACTCAACCTGTACGCTTAACCGCGACGAGAACGAAGCGGTGTGCCTGTGGCTGAAGGCGCAGTATCCCGATGCCGTTGAGTTTCTGCCGCTGGGCGAGCTTTTTACCTCAGCAAAAGAGGCCGTCACACCTGAAGGATTCCTTCACGTCTTCCCACAAATCTATGACTGCGAAGGCTTCTTTGTTGCGCGCATGCGCAAAACCCACGCGGTTCCCGCGCTGCCGGCGCCCGGCTATAAGGTTGGTAAATTCCCGTTTGTACCGCTAAAAGGCCGGGAAGCGGCGCAGGTCGAAGACGCCGCCAGCAGGGTCGGGCTGGTCTGGGACGATAGCCTGCACCTCTGGTCGCGTGACAAAGAGATTTGGCTTTTCCCGGCCAACGTTGAGCCGCTGATCGGCAAGGTGCGCTTCTCGCGCCTGGGCATTCGGCTAGCGGAGGTACATAACAAAGGCTATCGCTGGCAGCATGAGGCCGTTATTGCCCTTGCAGGGAGCGATAATACGTTCGCCCTCACCCACCAGGAGGCGGAAGAGTGGTATCGCGGGCGGGACGTTTATCCTGACCATGCGCCGCAGCAGGATGAGGTTATCGTGACCTATCAGGGACATCCCCTTGGACTGGCGAAGAAAGTCGGCTCAAGGCTGAAAAATAGCTACCCGCGCGAGCTGGTGCGCGACGGCAAACTGTTTACCGGTAACGATCGTACGGCGTAAAAAAACGCACTTTTTTACTGGCGATATTGCTCTCCTTGTCTACGCTAAAAAATGGGCGACCATACTGGTCGTACCAGATTTTTCCCAAACCCGGAGAGCATTATGACGAAAACCAGCGTGCGGATTGGCGCTTTTGAGATCGACGACGCAGAACTGCGCGGCGAAGCTCAGGGCGATCGAACGTTAAGTATTCCCTGCAAATCCGACCCGGATTTGTGCATGCAGCTGGATGCCTGGGATGCCGATACCAGCGTCCCGGCAATTCTTGATGGCGAACACTCTGTTCTTTACCGCGAGCATTACGACAGTAAAACCGATGCCTGGGTCCTGCGTCTGGCCTGACCCAAAGAGAACCCGCCCGAAGGCGGGTTATTTATTACTGTAACACCCTCTCTTTTTTCGTTCGTCGCCGCTCAGCACAGAAAATCAAATACCGCCGTTCAGGATCCAACGCGAAAAATCATAATGTTCAAGGCTGTTTAACGCCATTTTCGTGATTACCGCGGACGGCGCGAACCCTTTAATCTGCAAAAGCCGCTGGCATTTAATGCTGTTTTGCCGAGAATGATTATTTCTCCCGTAGAAATAAGCAGGTCTGCTTCTGAATTAAACTTTCGGCGAGCCCGTTCGTCCATCAGCCACGGATGGCAGCCGTGAACATCGCTTACACACCAGAGATGACGCCATTGTCCGCCATCAGGATTCAGGTCCATAACGCCTCCCGTGTGGGTTAGCGTTATTATTAGCACGCATCGGATAATACTTAACTTCACAAATCCCAACGAAGGGTAAACCAAGCGAGAATAAAGCCGCCAGACCTATTACCCCTCATTTGCGGCGCAATTAGAATAGCGGTGAAAATAGGGAGGAGACCTGACGTGTCAAACACACAATTAGAAAGCGAAGCATTATATGCCCCGCGCACAAATATCATTTCTGAGCTGGTAAAAGGACAGCGCGTGCCGGGCCCAATCTGGCAGAAGCGCGATTATCGCCTGAAATTCTTACTACGCACGCTTATCTTCTGGTCATCCACCCACCGCATGCTGGACGCGTTATCCAGCCGGAGTGACTTTGATCGACTGCTGGCCTCCCAAATCACGCTGCCGAGCAAAACGCATCGCCAGTATCTGATGCGCGGCATGACCGCCCGCGACCGTGCAGAAGCTATCGTCAGCCACTACTGCTGGATCGACAGCCTGAAGAACGCTTCTCTGGCGCAGGCCCTGACGAGCCCGGAAGAACAGCCGATTGTGCATTTTCATGCGAAAAACGACGCCCGCTTTAGCGTCACCGCGTCGTCCGCCCGCAAGGCGGAGCGTGAAGGTGAAAGCACGCTCTGGCTGCACGACAGCGAAAACACGCTGCTTGCCAGCCTGACGTTTACCGTCACCCGCCGAAACGGCCAGTCTGCCCTGATCGTGGGCGGCCTGCAGGGCCCTCGTCGCGACGTCTCCCGGGATGCCATCAAGCAGGCAACGCGCGCGTGCCACGGGTTATTCCCCAAGCGCATTCTGCTGGAGGTGGTCTATCAGCTGGCGGCGCAGTCTCACATCAGCGCCATTTTCGCCGTCGGCGATGAGGGCCACGTGTTCCGCGCGCTGCGCTACCGCCTGAGCAAGGGCCGTCATTTCCACGCCAGCTATGACGAGTTCTGGGACTCTCTCGAAGGCAAAAAGCTGTCGCCGTTCTGCTGGCAGCTGCCGCCGCAGCTTGAGCGTAAGTCGCTTGAGGAGATCGCCAGTAAAAAACGTGCCGAATACCGCCGCCGCTTCGAGCTGCTTGATGAGATTGAAGCGTCGGTGACGTCGCGTTTTTAAGCGCCTCGCCGCTTTTGCCAATCAGATACAAAAATTTAACAAAACTGTTAAAAAGGGCTGGACTTTCGCCTGCCGTAGTGTGATATGGTTTAAACAGCCGTGCAGGACGCCGGGCTTCTGTGGAAGGCGGTTATCGGATTTAATCTTTTACCTTCAAACAGATAAAAAGAGACCGAATACGATTCCTGTTTCCGCTACAACCAGCCCTTTTTGATTTAATACAACCGCTTACACATCAGAAACCCGTTAAATTCGGGTTTCAATGCTTACCAATACATCCATTCAAGATCAAACCGTTGCCATCTTTTTCGTGTGGTCGACGAGTAAACTTCGTGATCGCTTTGCTCTAAAATCTCCCAAACTTTGCGTAGCTCCTTCCAGTTTCGAAACACGCCGCTTTACGCATTTCACCCTCATCAGCATAATCCCCAGCGATCCGATTGTAAGATTTATCCAGCGCGCGCTACTTTTTCTCCCTGCCCTATACTTTCAGTCTGACATCTGGCTGGAGGTTTCTATGTGTGGACGTTTTGCACAAGCCCAAACCCGTGAAGAATATCTGGCTTACCTGGCCGACGAAGGCGATCGCGACATCGCATATGACCCGGAACCAATTGGACGTTACAACGTGGCGCCAGGTACCAAAGTCCTGCTACTGAGCGAACGAGACGAGCAGCTGCATCTCGATCCGGTGTTGTGGAGCTACGCGCCCGGGTGGTGGTATAAGCAGCCGCTGATTAACGCGCGCGTCGAGACGGCAGCCACTAGCCGCATGTTCAAACCTCTCTGGCAGCATGGCCGGGCGATCTGTTTTGCGGATGGATGGTTTGAATGGAAGAAGGAAGGCGACAAGAAACAGCCATACTTCATTCACCGGGCAGACGGACAGCCCATTTTCATGGCGGCGATCGGCAGCACACCTTTCGAACGCGGCGATGAAGCGGAAGGATTTCTGATAGTGACGTCTGCAGCTGACAAAGGCCTGGTCGATATTCACGACCGCCGGCCGCTGGTTCTGTCACCTGAAGCTGCGCGTGAATGGATGCGTCAGGATGTAGGCGGGAAAGAAGCTGAGGAGATAATTGCCGACGGTACAGTGCCCGCCGACAAGTTTATCTGGCACGCCGTTACGCGAGCGGTGGGCAATGTGAAAAACCAGGGGCCGGAGCTTATCCAGCCGCTTTCTTGAGTCTGATGTTCATATCGGTAATCCGTCATCAATTGCGCGGTTGATGAAGAACGTCACCCGGCCTAGCACTTCAACCTCTTCCAGCGCGACCCCTTCTATCGCATCACCGTCGTCCGTGATGAGAGCTTGACCCATGAGCTTGGCGAACTGGGTCCTGCCTTCGCACAAAATGAGCAGCACATCGCCGGGCGCGCTTTTCGCTGCAGGCTCAATGACAGCAAAGCCAACATCAGTTTCAAGCACTCTGCTCTCAGCGCCTATGTTGCATATCACTTCAGGCGATAGCTGGCGCTCGACGTAATCGTTCGCTGGTGACGCAAATCCCATTATTGCACCCTCCCCATGTTTCTCAGTATCCAGTACCGGTTGTCGCTTCCGTCGGTGGTCTTATCGGCGAAATCTTTTTGATAGCGCTCTATCCAGGCGTTTGCATCTTCTCGCGTGTAGTGCCAGTTGAACTCCCGCAGCTTTTCAATGAAGCTGTCTGTGCTCAGGTAGCGATAACCCTTGGGGTTAAGCTGTATTGCCGCCACAAATGCGGCATGTATGTCTGCTGTGCGTGGCATAATCACCTCACAAAATAACTGTATACACATACAGTAGATCATGACACGATACTGCAGCAAGTACATATTTAATTTTATATGCTAAAGTACTGAGTTTAATGCTGGTAGGCTGATTCAATGAATAGAAATGCAGGGGTAGACGTTCTCAGAATCGTAAGTTGCTTTATGGTGGTTTGTATACATACATGCCTGAATTACTCATATGGTCAAGATACTCTTAACAACTACCTCGCCTTATTTGGTCAATCCCTATTCAGGATAGGATTGCCAGTGTTTTTCATTCTTAGCGGTTTTTTATACTTAACTCAAAAGTTGATTTGTCAGCAAAATCTCTTTTCATAAAAATAAAAAAAGTCGCTATACCATTTGTTTTTTATAGCCTTATCCACTGGTTTGTAATTAACAAAGGCATGACTATAAGCTTTTCTGGATTGAAAGAATACTTTAATGCACTGATAATAAGAAATTCTATATCAATACATTTCTGGTTCGTTTATTCTCTTATTGGAATATATCTACTATCACAACCGATTAACTACTTATTAAAAGACCTTTCAGTTAGTGGCTCATTTTTTGGATTATGCATAATTGCATTCCTACTCTTGTATAACGGCGATTTGCCATCTGCAAGCAATCTTTTACCTGTACCAAGCATAGATAAGTGGACCGCATACTTTGTAGCTGGAGGCTTAATTGCAAGGATAAAGGACGAAGTGACATCTGGTCAGTCTTTATTGTTAATAATAATCGGTTATTCTCTAATCGTTTATCTTTCTGTATACAATGGTAAAAAACACCTCCCAATGCCATACGACTTTAGTATAAGTATGTTCGCTGCATGCTGTGGAGTTGTCATTCTTTTTTCGAAATTAAACATTAAGAATAACAAAATTCTAAGTAGGGTTTCAGCATCAACATACGGGGCTTACCTGATACATATTTGTGTTTTAAAGTTACTATCCCCTGTTTATTTTGCACACTTTCATAAGCTTGGTGTAATAAACTACTTTTTGACAACCTGCATTTTATCTGTTTTTGTCTTTGTAGTTTCGATAATAGTGTCCTTAATAATATTACCTATTTTTAATATTCGATACCTAAAATAGAAGCATGCTCCTTGATAACGCCATGCAATCTTATAATAATGATTTATGCACAAGTGTTACCATGATCAAAAACAAACACGCCTGCTATGCAGGCGCGTTGCTAACTAGGCATTTGTAATTTTCTTCCATGATACAGCTGTAGTTCCAGTTGCTTTGTACCACTCAAACTGCCCAGATGTGGTGTCGAGATACTCCTCACCTACGAACCTCGGCACAACGTTATTTACAGGATTTTGAGAAAGCTTCCTTACAAACTTATTAACATCCCATAAAATCTGAGACTCATAGCTAAGGAAGCTCATGCCTGCGATTGTGAGCAGTGGCGATGAAGATGAACTATTACTAATTATATTGAAGGCTATAACATGCCAGCCACGCGATGCGATATGCAGGCGACCAGTTTTTTGAGTGTCGTAACCGGTTTCCCTGTTGAGAGAAATCGTAGTGTTCAAGGCGCTCAAATTAAAAGAACTAGCAGGCTTTGCAGTGATATCAGCGCCAATCGCATCCCATACTCTATCATCCAGTGAATACTGTGACTGGGGAAGGCCAAAATCCAGCTCTACGCTGAGCGTGGCATTGCTAAATGAGACACTCGGAGTCATTACAATGTCATCATGCTCAGCGTAAAAACATACAAATACTTTATTACCTAGCTGCGATGTCTCAATGACATACCCACCTGTAAAGCTTGCCAGCGGGGGGCTAAACATTCCAGCTTTGTTTAGTTGCGTACCCCACGTGGACTCTTTTAACTTCATCGAAGCTTCGAAAGTCCTTACGTTGACGTTAGACCCCGCCTTAACTTTTGTGGGATTATTAAATTTTGAGAGAATGAAAGCGAATACCCTTGCAGCTAGGTACTTATATCCCTCCTCTCTGAAATGCACATTATCGCTGAACCTTGTAGAATCCACCCCATAGAACACCTCAACTCCATCAAGAACAGGGATACCATACTGCTCAGCTATATTGAAAGCTGCCTCCCTGTAAGCGTCAAGAAGGCGTACGTTGCCGCCATACTGTTTTTGAGGTGGTGGAGTAATCATCACAACCGGAGTGCCTTTTACAAGCTCTCTGGCGATAATTTTTTTGTAATACAAGACGTAGTCAGAAATGGACTGGTACGGGCTGAATCCTTCAGCCGCATCATTTGTCCCATACATAATTATTGTTAAATCGCTATTAACATTTGTATTCCAATCACCCCACCCCAGCTTGGTATTGTCTCCGGAGTAACCCTGGTTGATCACCGTTACCGTGGATGAAAAAGCTTGCTGCAGATACCCCTGCAAGGCCTGAGGGTAAGGAGTGGCTGCGCGGGTTTTGGTATGCACCCGCCCTGCCGGGGTTGGGTTTGGATCGGCTGGCGTTGGTGCTACAGTAGTGTCTTCACCATACGTCAGTGAGTCACCACGGCATACAATAGTAATTGCAGCTGAATCACGCGCGACCTTTTCTGCGTAACGTGACATATTCAGGCGCTGAAGTGCATGCAACTGCTTGCCAGGGATTTGCTGGGTTCCAATATCTACTACGTCACTGAGTTGGGCGAGTGTCAGTGCTGATTCAGCATCATTAACCAACTCGCCAGCCGGCTTACCGGAAATGAGTGTGTTACTACCTACTTCAGCAAGCTCTGCGCGAAGCGAGGCATCGCCCACCCCTACCCATTTCCCTTCACCAATGCCGCCAGCGCTATCAGGTGTAGAGCCGGCGGGTACTACTTTGGGCTGTGACCAGTCCCCGTCCCAGCGATAGTATTCGCCGTTGCTCTCCCACTGAAGAACAGTGTTAGGAGTGTCGAGGGTAGCGCCCATTTCAAAAGATTTCTTCGTGATGTAGCCATATTGCAGCATTGCCTGATTTGAATCGTAATTAATGCCAGCAATTGTACGATGTTTATTGCCAAATCGGTCAATATAATCATGGTTATCTGATGTTACAAACTCGTCGATTTTCCCTGCGTTGAATTTCAGATCACGCGGCGATTCGCTTGGCACAGGTAAATTAGTAGGTTGCGTAGCCATAATGATTCCATAAAAAACCCGGCACGGTGGCCGGGTCGGGTTAGTCGGGGACGGTTCTTATTGGTAGATGGCGTCGCTGTATTCCGCGACGGTCAGAGATACCGTGTTATCTGTGTTGGGTTTAATGCTGTTGACTGTCCATAGTTGGCTGTCCAGTTCTTCCACTGTTGCTATGATGTAGCGCGACGGAAGCTGGACAGTATCTCCGTTCCATATGTTTAGCTGAATGTCGGGTATCGCAGCGGTGAATCCGTACTTCGTGTCGGCGCGCGCCGCCGCCGGATAGCGCAGCGTAGGGTTACCCAAGCTGTCGGTCACCATGACATACATCGTGCCGGTAAAAGCGATCGGCTCGCTGGTATCGAAGTTATTCCCTGATCGGCCGGTGATGTAGCCACCCTGCTGGTTGCTGTCGTAGATGTCCGGCATCTGGATGACGCTGCCGACCTGGATAATGCCGTCTTCGAGCACTTTGGCGTTCATCTTCACACGCGAGTAAACGAGGCGCTTCGTTTCGCGCAGCGCGCGCTCCCGCGCCTGATACTCATTACGCAAGCCGACTATCTCCAGCTTATTAGGATTTTCCGCTTCCTGCTCGACGATGGCGCCGTTAAGAACGCGGTAGTTGATGTACGTCTTGTTGTTCGTGGTTGGATGAACGTAGGACACCTGCACGCCGTCATAACCGCCTGGAAGTGTGGCCTCGTACGTCATTTTGTACTCGTCCGTCTTCATGTTGGCCCGGTTGAATGCGGCCGCCGGGTAGTTAACCTTCTGATCACGGGTAAACGTCAGCACGCCGTCGTCCCAATACGCCACCACCGACGCTGCATTGCAGATCGCCTGGACGCGGTCGCCGAGAGAGTCGTTTTCGTCATCAAATGTGTAGTCGAAGTATCCAAGACGTTCATCAGGCAGGCTTTCAGCAATCGAGTACAGTCCGTAAAGGTCAATGCTGCCTACCGGTTGCTCGCCCATAATCAGCCAGGTGTGTGCCACCGCATCAGCGAACGACCGCGACGGCCGTAATGTGTAATCCACCGTCTGCGTGTTCAGGTCGTAAGTGATGGTATGGCGTGTCACCAGAGCGTTATATTTGCGCTCCCTGCTGCCCAGGGCGTTCTGAGTTGCCCTTACAGTAACCTTTACTAATGTATCTGTGGGATGTACGACGTCGGTCCTGATGTTAACGGCATGGACCTCCTCAAGTTTCAATATACTTGAGTCCCGGCTGTTGTTGGTTCTCATGAAGCTAAGGGCGTACCTGCCAAAACCTGCAGCCGGTTTAATCTTAAACGTCCCATACTTAGTTTTGCTCATTCCATCGTCATTGTTTAAACCGATGTTGATGAAACCATTGGTCCCAGGGATCTGATTGTTGTCGTCATCAACTTGCCAGTAATTAACATTGCACCTTGCCCAGTCACCATCACCGAGCTGCGCCTGGAGGTGTATCCATAGATCCGTGCACTTAACAGGAGAGAAAACGGGGCCTACAACGAGAGCCTCGTTGTCGTTTAAGATAAACTTTGTGGTATTGATGGTGGCGTCTAACGGTATTCCCTCAAGCTCGCTACCACTAAGACTATTGAGATAAAAAGTATAAAACTGCTGTGGCGCGACAACGGCTCCATCATCCGTCACCGTCGCGTTGAAGATATTGCCCGACGCTGTAACATCCCGTGTCACAGGTCCTGAAGGTGAGTTATAACTCACATTAATTGTAAACGTGACCGAGTGGGGGAATACCAGATCATAAAAGTAATCGAACTCCTGCTGCTTATTTATCTTCATGGCTATCTGGCCGGAACCAAACTGCCCACTCACAACTTTGTTTGCAGATGCCGTTTCGATAGGGAAATCTCCGGATTCATTAGGACCAGGTAAATCCTGCCCATCTACATCATCAAACCCGTACGCTTCGTTTATCAACGGAATCACTTCACCAGGCTGGTAAAACTGGTACGTGGCCCCGGCCAGTGAGGCAAGGCTCGACTCTGCATACCGTACGGATTCATAGCTATATTTACCGATACCGATGCACATGAATTCGGTCACGTATTTAAGGTTATCAACGTATTCAAAAAGGGACTCTTGAATAAGGTCAGGATATGACCTGATCTGACCATAAACATCAGGCTTAGCTTTGTAGAGACGTGCGACGTTTGTCTGTCCTGTTAGCTTGTTGTTTGGTGATTCTTCGGTCGATCCTGAAGTCGATGCGATGCTCGGCTTCGGCGCAAGGAAAGCAAATACCTGGCCAACCACTTTGAAAATAGGGCTGAGAATATCCCCGATAACCCCCTTTGGCTGATCAAATATCTGAACAGTGTCCAGCTCGCTCAGTACAAAAGCCAGGTCATCATCGTCACCAAGCTTTACGCCATTGCGGACGATCAGCAGGTCGCGGTGAAAAGCGCCCTCATTGGCCGCCAGCCAGTCATAAAAAAGGGTGCCGTTTGGCACCCTGTAGCGTTCTTTTGGCGTTCCCGGGAAACGCTGTAAAATTATCAAAGCCATGCTTACCTGCCATGATTCTCATGATAGCCATACTTGATTTCAGCCATGCGCCTAACTTCGACGGCCTCATCAAATGTTTGATACCCACCGAGATGCTTATTTTTCCCGTTTAAACCTATATCGCTATACCACAAGCGATCCCTACTGGAATAGGACACGCCAATAACTCCAGATTTATTATCTGAATGTTTCTTTGTATTTTGGGAATTTGTGGCTACTGAGACATCCCTAAGGTTAACTAAGCGGTTGTCATCCATTATTCCGTTAATATGATCAATACACCCATTCGGAAATCGACCGTAATGTACTGCCCATATGATTCGATGAGCTCGCTTGCATTTCCCATCAACTGTAATGGACACGTACTCGCCAGGACTGGCCGTTCCGGCGATTTGATTGCAGTATCGCGTGTGCCATATCTTCCATGCCCTCTCATCTTTAAAGTGACTTAATGGGCGACGCCTCCATTTCAAATGCCCACTTTCCGGGTCATATGAGAACAAGGACTGTAAATATGAGACAGATGTTTCTTGATTATTCATTTTAACCTCACAGTAGGTTTCACAGATGATGGCGTCCGGCGCGCAGTCTGTGTTCTGCGTTTTCGGGAGCTACCCTAGCCGGACTGATTAATTTTACCACAGTCTGGTTCGTATTCGAAAAACTCCACTTTGGTGAATGCACGCTGAATGACCAGCAACGAGTCCATGCGTACGCTTCCGTTCTCGCCGCGTGAGTGCAGCGCCTGCCTGTTCAGCACCAGGCCAACGTGTGCCGGTTGCGCGCCGCGGTACCCGAGGAATATCCCGCCCTCTACCGGTTTATCGACCTTGCGCCAGAAAATGACGTCTCCCTGATAGCAGGTGAAGAAATCCTCACCGGCTTCGTAGTCCGGCGTCTGGTGCAGTTCAATGCCAAGAACATGCCGGTAATACAGCACGCACAATCCCCAGCAGTCGACTTTCTCGAACGAGCAGGCCCGGTTAGCCCACGGCACACCAATGACCCGCCGGGTAAATTCATCTTTAGTCATGAGCATGCCTTATAGATACTGGAGTCCAGTGTATTCGCGGGGGTCGTATAATTTTCCGATGTTGTTGTTCAGCGGGTTGGTGACAGAAATGGTTACCGACGCTGAATCGGCGTCGATGTCCACCGTCTTGACGTATAACTGCCAGGACTTAATCGGCACCGACACATCTCCGCTGTCGAAGATCTGCCGCGTGGCCGTGATAGCTGTCAGCCGGGCCGCGCCCTTCCACTGCTTCATCAGCGCTTTGATGTCAGACGACAGCCGCCCTAATTTCACCGTCGCGTCAATCACCGGCGTGCCGCTCTGCTGGCTCTCTTCGATTTCAAAGCGCGCCGGTGTGTACGTCTGGCCTCCTAGTGCCTTCGGGAAGAACTGCTTATCGACCAGGCGGACGTAGCCAAAGGATGGATGGTAGAACATGATTGTGTCGTACAGGCCGCGCGTCGGGCGCTGCTGCTTATAAGCTCTGAAGGTAGGCATCACGGCACTCTCGGTAAAGATTCCGGGTCGCGCCCGTCAGGATAACCTGTAACAACGATATCCAGCCACGAATCCCACGGCGGCGGAAGTTCAACAATGATGTCGTCGAACTCGTCGTCAGAGTTATAGAGGTGGTTCGCGATAACGGTCCCGGTCCAGGTCACCACCCCACCGTCGATACTGGTCTGCACCGGCATCTGCGTGAAGTGAAGTTCCTGCAACTGCAGGCCACTGCCGCCCAGATTGATATTCATCCTGAACCAGTTAAGGCCCCGGTTGAGATAGTTCGGGCTGCGCAGCCATTGCTGGAACGCGCGCTCCTGGTCCAGCGTGAAGATCCATGTCAGTGACCAGGTTGCTTTCAGGTCGTCAGTAAGGCTCTGGAAGATAGCCGGGCCGACCGCTGGCTGATCGGTCTGGAACCCGGTATCAAGCGTCATGTTTTTGCTGGCCTTCTGCGCGAGAGGAAGCCAGTCAGGGTAATCAATTATCGGCATTATCCCTGCCCCCTTGGCGTGCGTTTGGCGGTAGTATTTCCTATGATTGCTTGGCTCATAACACCACCATTGTTCATATCGGCAACGAACGCCTCGACAGTCAGCGTATTTCCAGTTTGCGTGGCTCTAGCGTCATACATGTGCTGCCCTGATGACATATCATTGAATATGACACTAACCTGAATACCACTTCCGCTCTGCATATCCTTGTTGCTGATCACCTTGCCGTTGTCGCCAGGTATCATGTACTGCTTGCCGGTGCTGGCCTGGTAAATCTCCGGCATGCCGCCTTCGCCAACCTGGTACATACCGCCAGCCGTCACCGTGCCGCCGTTCTTTCGTTTACCGAGAAGGTTAGCGCCTATAACGCCGGCCACCGCGCCGAGACCGATCGCTGCAGCCGTACCCATTGAGGCAATGGATGACAGGATAGCCGCCGGGGTCCATGCTGCTGCTACCGTGCCAGCGGCCGCAACGCTTGTCGCAGTCTGAACACCAGTCGCTGCAGTCTGAACTGCCGTTACAGTCCCTATGGCCGATGTCTGGGCCGCAGAACCCATAATTGCCGACTTGACCCACTCAACGCCCATCTGCACGAAGGTATTAACCAGGCTGTTGAGAACCGTGCTACCAAGAGATCGCATTGCATCACTGGCTGTCATGCTACCGGTGATGATTCCCGTTAATGCGTTGGAAGCATTTCCTGCCAGCGCGTCGATTGAAGCAGCCAGTGCTTCCGTCCCGGCATTTTGGTTTCTGAATATCTCCCACTGAGCTGCAATCCTCTCCTGCTCATACTTCCTGTTGGCCGCATTCGTCAGTTCCAGTCCTCTCTGGGTTAACTGCCCCTTTTGGCTTTCAAACTGCTGAATTAGCGCCAACTCCTGAGCGTGCTGGTTAGCAAGCCTCTGAACTGGATCTACCTCACCTTTAACTGACTGCTGCGGGGTTACAACCTGTTGAGCTCGAATCTTAGCCAAATTCGCCTGATGATTGGCCTCGAGCCGCTCAGCAGTTTTGTCGTACTGCTCCTGGTTAATCTTCTTGGCCGCCAAAGCGGTTTTCAGGTCATCGACATCTTGCTTATAGCTGGCGTTTTCGCGTGCTTCTGGTAGAAGCTTCTGCGCGGCAGCCTCGGCCTTGATGGCATTGGCCGTATCCCATTTCTCTGCAGCATACTGACGGGCCTGTGCGATCTGGGCCTGAGTTGCACCTTTCCCAAGAGATTGCTCGGCATTAAGCATGGCCTGCTCTTTGTTGAGTTCTTGAGTTGACCCCGCCGCCAGTTCTGCTTGCTGCTTCAGGTTCGCCAGCTTCTGAGCAATGGTTTCTGCCTGTGAGGCTCCTTTCTTCTGCTCGGACTTAAGGGTCTTCTGCGCCTCCGTATTTTTGTACGTAGCTGCAGCATCATCTTCCATCTGCTTTGCGTGCGGATCATCCTTCGCAAACCCGGCATCTTCTGCAGCGTATTGCGCCTGCAGTCTGGCGCGGGCCTCACCCTGAAGTTTTGACAGGGCAAGGTTGCGCTCAGACTGTTTGATCAGGTTCTTCTGGCCGCTGGTTAAGTTGTCGGTTTCCTGCTTGAGCGCCGCGACGTTGCCTTTGGCAATTACCGCCTCTCGGGACAGTTCGACCAGTTTTCCCACGAAAGCTGTAAGCGCAGTTTGCCCCTTTTCAGTGGAGCTTTGCGTGTTCTGCAGTTCTGTCGCCAGGCGCTGCAGAGCCTCAGGCGATGGGTTTTTGGCAATGTCTGAAAGCTGCTTACTGAGCTCGAAGGCTTTCTGCTCGGTAATGCCGAACTTGTCCGCCACGGCCCCAACCGTATTGCCGATGCTGTTGGCTGTTGCCTGGAACGCCTGTCCGGCGCCATACGCCTGCTTCATCGCATCGGAATAGTTATCGGTGGTTATTTCCAGAGTAGCCAGGCGATCGTTAAAGCCGTCAACCGATGCATAGCCGCCGGAAAAAGCCGACAGCGCTTTATCACCGAAAGACAGCAGAGAGCTTGAGGCATCACTGATAGCTTTCGGTATTTTGTTGATCGCCTCGTTGTACTCCAGAAGCGCCTGGTTGCGCATCAGGGTGGCGACTTCAGCGTTGGTCTTCGCCAGGTACGCATATTTGTCTGACAGCGCGGCCACGCCGTTAATCGAGACGCTGATTACCTTATCCATGGCTTCGGCTGCGTCTTTCAGCGCGTCCATTGCGGTCTTACCGCCATTAAGCGAGGTGATCAGCACGCCAGCAATCACTGAACTGAGCGCAATGAATGCCCCCACCACTGCGCCGCCCGGGCCGAATGCACCAGCGAGTTGCGAGCCTTGCTGAGCGAATGCCACCAGTGCGGACTGCCCACCCTGAACCTGTACGATGAAGTCCTGCACCTGGTAACCCGCCTGCTGCATGCTGGATTTCCATGCGCCGGTACCTTTGGCACCACCTTCAGCGCCAGTCTTCATGTCATACAGGCGACCAGTCAGATCGCCGATCTTCTGCTTTTCCTCATCGCTCGCTTTTGACCCGGCCCGAAGCTGTGCCGCTAAAACAGCAGCACTGCGTGCGCCATTCTCCTGCGCTTCATCCAGCACTGCTAACTGGTTACCCAGCGCCTCGATAATTGATTCGGCACGATTAAACTCGCTGTTAGCGCCGCCGGTACCGCTGCGGGCCTCTTCCATGGCGCGGGCGATTCCGCTCACATTGGTGTTCAGCTTGCGCAGCTGGTTGTCCATGGAGTTGGCATAACCAGCCAGTTCAGTAAAAGCGGCTCCGGTTTGTGAGGTGCTCTCGTCGAGGTTATCCATCCCCTTGCCAGATTGCTGGGCCGCAGCATCCAGTTTATCCAGAGCATCAATGGCCTGTTTGCCGCCTTGTAACAGCGGCTCAACGTCGGCGCTGATTTCATACACGATGCTGCCGGCGTTCTTCTCACCTGCCATGTCATTCTCCGGTTATTGCTTTGCTTTTGCCCTGCGTGCGGCCTGTTTAGCCAGGTATTCGTCGGCGATGCTGTCGTATTCATCGCGCGTGAAGCCTTTCTGGTCCGGGTATTTCGTCGCCAGCAGCATCTGAAATTCGGTCATCGTTAACTGCGAGGCTTCGGCGCGGTTCATGCCGAAGTGGCTACGTGCCGCGCTGATATAGTCGAACGCTTTAAACTCTGTGGTGCGCTCGCCTGTTTCGTGGCGCTGCAGCTGGCGGACCTTAGCTTTGCCGACGACGCCGTGCTGCATGAGGTGCTGCGCCAGCACGATGATGTCGTTCTTCGGCATCTGGCCCGGACGGTAGACGACACAATGCCGCCAACCCTTCCACTCGCCGATCATTGGCGTCATGTCTTCTTCACAGCAAGACTGCAGCACCAGCATGCACGTAGATAGCAACTTCTCGCTGGCGCGATTGAATGAAGGAGACAACCACTCAGGAAATCGCCCAAGCGTTCCAGCGCACACCTCAATGAGCTGAGCGACGTCATTTCCGTGGATGGTGGCGTACGTCTGCACAATCTCTTCCGGGCTGCCGATCCTGGTCATAGCCTCGAATGAAGGCCTGAGCAGGTAGTCTTTCCCGCCTTCGCGACTGTCGCTGACAGAGATTTCACCAATATCGGTTAAAGCAGTCATAGGTCTTCCAGTAAACGGTCATTATCAAGGGCAGCACGCCGCCCTTTGGAATATCCGTTAGGTAACGGTAACCGTATGCACGGCCACAAAGTTGCCATCTTCGGTGTTGATGATGATCTGCGCGCTGCCGGTTGCGACACGCGTCACGGTAACGGTGTTGCCTGAGGCGGTTGCCGTTGCTTTGGTCGCATCGGTAGTCGCTACAGTGAAGTCTTTGTTGGTAGCGCCGGTTGGTGCGATGTTCACCGTGAAGGTGCTGGTACCGCCTGCGGTGCCGGTGCTGGTTGTCGGGGTCACCGTTACGCCAGTTACCGCAACCGCAGTGATTTCGTTCACTTCGATGGTGCTCGCGTCACCGACTTTGAACTCGGTTGAGAATGTAACGATATCGTTGGTGCCGCCGTCAGAGCTCAGCGCTGTGATATTCATGTAGCCGATGAATTCGACCGGGCCATAGTCCATGCGCACCCAGATACCAGGCTGGCGCTTGGCCTTCAGTTCATCAGCGAAATACTTGATGAACTTGCCGACGCCGTACTGATCCAGCTTGTCCTTCTTGCGCACTTCACCTTCAAAGCTCAGGGTGAAGTCACTATTGGTGATGATGGTCTCGACATAGCCGCCGCCGTCATCCGCATCAGAGGTAACCGAGTTCGGGTTGAAGTCGAAGCCCTTCGACGTACCAGCGGCCAGCGCCATCCACTCAGATTCAAGTGGCTTGACGTCCGGGCAGCCATCGGCGACTTCCAGCACGACCGCACCGCCGAACAGGCGCTCGTTCGAGTTCTGGCAATTAGCCATGTGAAACTCCTCTTTGACGTATAAAAGAAAACCCGCCGAAGCGGGTTATTTGGTTGGGATGGCTATTCGCCGTATGTGCAGGCGAACTGCAGTCGGAAGACTATTCGCCCTTCTTCTGTGAGCACCGGCGCGGGGATTGCGCCCATGTTCTGGATATAGCCGACGCACTCGTCAGCCATGGGATTGGCCTGGACGTAATCGACGATTCGCTGCACGGCACTGAGCGCGTCTTTGCGCTTATCCTTCGCGCCTACTATGTCGACGAGGACGTGGTACTCAGAACCCAGATCAGTACGGATATTCGACCCGCCGTTTGGCCTGAACACCATGATCGCCTTCGACAGGTCGCCCGGGTCGTCATACATCAGTTGCTGCACCGTGAAGCCGGTCGTTAACCCGGCATCGCCGAACATGTTGCGCACCCGCTCGTGCATCATGGGTGTCATAGCGAAAGCTCCTTGCGCATCACCGCGTCAACGTTATCGCGCTCGTCATTTGCGCCTTTGGTCAGGAACTGAGGTTCACCATGTGGATCCCAGTAGTTGCCCTTTCCTGTCCCGCCACCGAATTCTTTCGGTTTCTGCGGGCCGAACTCAGACCGGTTACTGGTCACTCCAAAATGCGCGCGCGGCTGGCCTTTCAGCTTGCCGGACGCCTCGTGCACGTACGCGGCATAGTTAGCTGAGTAACCGATGCGCCCGGTGATGAGCACCCCGCCAGCGTCGATTTCACGGAACTGGCTGTTAACCAAGGTAGAGGTGTCGATCGGGGTGTAATATGCCGCCCGGGTACGGATAAGCATCATCGCCGACTGCAACGCGCGAATTACCTTACGGCCCTTAACGTCGTTGATGACATCATTCAGGTGCTTCTTCGCCTGGCTGATGCCCTTCACTTTGATGCCCATGGCTTTCTCCAGGCAATAAAAAACCTCGCCGGGGCGAGGCTTCTATCAGTTGAGTGTTTGTGTTTTTGATGAGGATGGTTATGAATAACGCTAAAAGGGGAACATTGCGCGCATTTCAGAATAAAAATCATGGAAAAATGGAATGTAGTCCAGAAACCATAACCCAAGTCCAATCATCGCAAAGCTCATTGCGAAGTGAAAAATCACACTAAACCAGTACTCCACTGGCTGCATGTTTTTGTGGATGTATTCTCTCCGCCTGGTCCCTTTAAATGTTTTAGTGTAAATCCCCCGCCTTACGTATGCGATAGCCTCCACTAAAGCAATCGGGCCGAACAGGAGCGAGCATCCTATTACCAGCCAGTAATCAAACCCCATCACACGAAATTCCGTTAAATAAATTTTTTCCATTATTACACAGGTTTATCAAACCCCAGTAAGAATCGCGTAATCATCCGCCAGGCGCTCGAACGTGTCGGCGTAGCGGATAACCTGTCGCACCTCGTCGGCACCGGCCACAACCGGGTCAGCTTCGGTCGATGCGCCAATCAGCAAGTAATCACCCGCAGCCGCCAGCGCAAACTCTGTCCAGACGGTATTCTTCACGACGATTTCAGCGCCAAGGCTGGCTAACTTCTTGCTGAGGCCGCCCTCATAATCACAGAGAATTTGCTCAGGCGCGGCATAACCCCGCGGATCGCCGTATTCGTCATTGCCTTCCAACTTTCGCCAGATAGTTGCGGTGGCGGTATATGACCAGTTTGCAACACTCGACACGCGTTACTCCTTCAGCGCCGGAATGCGCTCAATCTCAAACCACTCGATATTCAGCGCATTGACCTGCTGGCCTTTACCGACCGGCACGAAAAGACCTATAACATCGCCGCATTCCAGTTGCAAATACCGCTCAATGACGATTGGTGAAACCACTGTCTCGCTGAAAGTTTTAGCTTCTCCAGCAACGCGGAAAACTACCGTCACATTCAACGCGCTAACCATGTTTGTTACAGTCGCCATATTTCACTCCTTCCAGCGCAGCACCTTCGCGCCAGTCGCCCGGATGCGCGGGCAGTTGATGAACCACTCGCCATCCGATTTCACGTAGCCGGTAGTCTCCCGCCCGGTGTCGGTCATCACCCAGACGCGGGTGAACGAACGCGGCAGCCCGTGCTTAACTGATTTCCACACCATCATCAGCCTCCAACAACCATGAACAGGCCGACGCTGTTCCCGGCGCTGATCGGCAGCTCACCTGTGCAGCCGCTGGTATCGAGACGGGCCAGCGAGTCGCGCAACCAGGTAATGCTGTCATCGCCATATTCAAACGAACGGGACGCGCCGGACGGCGCACCTTGCGATTTGATGCGGCGCGCGCCGGAAGACGTAGCCATAAGCGCGGCTGCATACATCAGGATCAGCTTCGCCGTGCACTCGTCATACCCTGCCCCATCGAGGCACGGGATGATTTTGTTTACGACACAAAGGATCGGGTCCAACAGCGCCCCCGGGATGGAGTAACCCAATTCACCGAGGAACGCCTGCACGTCTGCCGCTGTGATTGGGTCAGCCATGGTTATTTCGCCTTCTTGGTTGCTTCTGCCAGGGCGGCCTCTGCTTCGTCAGCACGTTTTGTTTCTGCTGCCAGCGCGTCGGCGTAAGCCTTGTCTTTTGCTTCACCATCGGCGATTAGCTTTTGGTTCTGCTCCAGCGCGTCGGCGAGTTGCTTTTGCAGGCCAGAAAGGTCTGCCGCCTGCGCGGACGGAGTTGCCACTTCGAAGGAAAGCTTCTCGCCTTTCTTCTTGTCGGTTTCCTTCGCCTTGCCAGCGCTGATCCAGCGCTCAGCCGTTGGGTCGTCAACATCCACCACCGAACCAACCTCCAGTTTGCGGAGATTGGCACCGGCGTGCAGGTTACTTGCCACGATTTCTACCAGTGCCATGATTTATCCTTAGCTTGATGCGTGAATGACGGAGTATTTGTTGTTGATGTCCTGCTTGACCATCAGCCCCATTGCACCCCAGGTGCGCCAGATGTAGTCGCTGTTGTACTCCGGGCGGGGAGAGGCAACGGTACCGATAGCCTGGCCGACGATCGGAGCGATAACGCCAGCGCCCAGTGGCACGATGACGATTTCGTTACCTGACAGCTGGCTGTCTTCTTTAATCGCCGCAACACCGGTCAGCTTCAGGATTTCATCCATGATCGTGCCGGACTGGAAGTTGTCGGAGAAATAGCGCTCCAGGTTGGAGATGATTTCGCCGGATACGTACCAGGTTTGCTCTGCATACTGGTTGTTTACGCGACGCATCTGATCACGCAGCGCGATCGCCCCGGCGCGGATTGCCTGAGACGTTGCGGTACCAGAGGTGAAGTCGATGTTAAGGCCGGAAGCGCCAAGGTCGATCTGCGCTACACGCTCATCGTCACGCAGCCCTTTCCAGGTCAGGCTGTCGAATACTGCGAAGTTGCCAGCCTTATCGCGGAAGCCGTTGAAAATGTAGTCAACGTAACGACGCTGAACGTCTTCAACGGAGCCACGCTGAGCATCCGACTGCGACTGCAATGCCTGTGGGCTATTGAAGATCGGATCACGCCATTCGAACTTAAAGCCCGAGTCGTGGATAGGAACCATAGTTCCATCGAAGGAATAGCTGCGAGCATCCAGCGCCGCGCCGACCTGGCCGGACATGGAGGTGTGTGCCCAGCCGCGCCCGCCAGTACGTGCGTAATCGTAACGAGATTGCTCGATGCGAACTGAGCGGGACAGCGGCATCAGGTCGTTCAGCAGGGTGAACTCGGTATTCGGCTCGAACTGCTGAAGCACTGTTGTGTCGAAAGCGCGATACAGGCGGCGGATATCGTCTACAGCGTTCACCGCGTCGAGATAAGGGGCGTTTTCGGCATCGCCACGGAATTGAGTACGCGCCAGAAAATCAGCCGCAGCCTGAGCGCTGGCGTTTCGCTCAACTTCAAGAGCGCGCCATTGCGCCTGGTTCACCGCGAGGTTACCGGTCTTTTCACCGATAGACTTGGAGAATACGAACATATCTGCTCCTTATTTGATTACGACACGAAGCAGATCGCCTGCTGCCGTTGTATATGATTTGTCTTCCTCGACGTAGCAGCGCACTGACTCGTCGGCGGCAGCCAATTTGACTCGGCCGTTTGCAATAGAGAGCGCCTGCCCCTTGGTGTAGGTGCCAGCTGCAGCACGAACGTTTAAGAACATGCCAGGCAGAGGGTGAATCCCTACGACAAGTTCTCCAGCAGGGATAGCGTCGTCCACAGACAGACAGCGCAGATAGTCTTTGTTGGCTACGTAGAGAATTGCAGCTTCCTTGCCGTCAACGGATGCCGTGAACTTGTCCGTTGCGCTGAAGAAGCCAATGGTACCCGGAGGAGTAGATGCCGCGGCTGCACCTTCACGGTTAAGCAGCGGATTAGGGAACACGCCACCGGCGTGGATGATATGTTTTCCGTCTTTAGCCATTTTTTACTCCGGCATTTCGCTGACTAATTGGGTGTTGGTAGCCTGGCGGAATGCACCGTTCAGGCCGAAAGATGTCTGGCACTTGGCGTACATAGCGTCGAGGGCCTTACCGTCCAGATCTGCGACTTCCTCATCACTCATGTTCATCGCCAGCTTCACAGCCGCGCGCTTTTCGCCTTTCTCTTTGTCGGCGTTCGCGTTCAGGCTGTTGAAGACGACGTCCACGCGATCGGCGAGCGTTTTCGCCCACCCTGGCATCTCTTCGTTATTGGTGGCCTGCTCTTTTTTCTTGGGCTTGCCGGTTTCCGGGTCGATTTCTTCATCGCCTTTTTTCTTGGCGGTGGCTTCGTCGGCCTTCATCTGGTTGTATGCGTCCATCAGCTCGGCGTCGGACTTGCCTTCAGTCGGCTTACCAGCGGCTTGCAGCGCATTGATAATCAGTTCTTTCATCGGATCGTTCTCTCCGTTGGTTTTAATCTCGTACTCAGTGGGTTTGCGCACGACTTCTACAGGTTCGCCGACGAACACGGCTTTGCCGTCATCATCGATGAGATACTTCTGTTTCAGGTATTTGGTGTCATTGCGGTAGATGAAGCTGTCCGGCCACACCGTTTCAGGCCAAAGCCACTTATCTTCGGCATCACCCTCGCGCAGCTTGTCGCTGATAGCTCGGGAGATGTCATCGAAAGAGAAGTTGGAGGCGTTGGTGAAGAAGAATTTGGTCTTGTTGAGCAGGCCGTCGCGGGTGCAATCGATACCATCAGCAAGGCGGGCAACTTCAATCTGTTGCTCATCGCCTTCAGAGTTAACGAAAATGCCCACGCCCTCTTCCGGCGTACCGGCGCCAGGCTCATCAAGCAGCACCGCCACATGGTCAAACATCATGTTGGTGGCGATCTCGTTGTACTTCTTGCCCTTCGACTCGCCGTTGGCAGCAATGCCGGAGTACAGCAGTCCGGTGGAAATGTGGATCGGGTCGGAGTTGGTACCGGCCAGCATCTCGTCCAGGCGGTTAATCAGGCGCTTGCCCTTTTCGCTGGATTCGGCGTACTGGCGGTTGACGTACATGTCGCCCGTCACCTTCCCATCCTTGTGGCTGACGTTCTGCAGCCATGCACCGACGTGGTACTCGTTTACCGCCCGGACATCGCGCGCCGAAACATGCTTGCCGTCCACTTTCGGGTGGCCCAGCGGCATCGGGTTACGCTCGAGCGTGTTGTAGGCCTTTTCGATTTCTGCTGCCGGGTACAACTTCCGGTTCATCACGATATCGTCCACGACAGGCGTGATGCCGCGAACCACGATATGTGGCTTGCCGTCGATGGTTTCAGTGGTGATGTTTGAAGCGGAGTTGACGACGGTCAGCACGTTAACGCGGTTGCGTTTCATGCTGGTTCCTCGTTAATGGAGTTTGTTTTTACGCGCCTGGCGGAGTTGCTTCTTAGTTGGCCTGACAGGGAAGAAATGGCATAAGCGGACATTCTCAACGCTTCCATTGTCCCATCGTATTTCTAACGGCTTTGAATAAACCCAGCCACGGATTGGGAAATTAAGGTCATAGGATAATTGCCACATAGCGTCCTCATTGGTGGATTTCGGACAATAAAAAAGGCCGCCGGGGCGACCTATTTGATGTGTTTAAATTCCCATCGGAATGAGCTGTAAATGTACTCTCCACCATCCTCCCTATCGGTAAGCTTGGCGGTAATTTCAAATTGGCTGCCAATTGGATAAACCTTCACATCTGACAACTTTTTAGAACATTCGACAGCAAGTGAGGTGCTAGCCCATTGCCCTGGAACCGGCCTGATATGAACTTTACCCTTCTTACCTGACATGCTGGCTGGGTAAAAGCTCTCTACAATCAATTTACGATACGGCTCTTCTGGTTTTGCCATAACTCCTCCGCAAAACCTTTTTGTATCATGCCGCCTCGGCCAATTTCCACTGCTGGCGCTCTTTCTTCAGCTTATCCGCCAGACCCTCATTGAAGATGCTGCCGTCGTCATTGAGCAGCACCGGAATCTGGCTGCAATAGCAGTTGTACCGGTTGCCGTTTTCAGCGTAGAAGTCCCGCACCTCTTCGGTGGTGTAGACCTTGCCATGACGGCTGGCGTGCCAGCTGCGCGTTGTGGGCTTGAGTGCTGACAGCCACATCAGGCCGGTATTCAGCCCCAGCCTGTCAGCGGCCCAGTCAGTTTCATTCCATTGCGCCTGCCGCAGCGCGCCAACCTGCTCAGTCTGAGCGATGGTCTTGGCCTTCGACATCGACACATCGAGGCGCTTGCTGATGACGCTGGCAGTCTCGCGAGGATTCACTCCGCGCGCTACCGCATCGGTGATAATGTTGGTCAGGTCACCACGGGCAGTGTCGCTGATAACCTTCCAGTCACTGAATGTTGTCAGCCTGGCCGCCGATATCTGATTAAGATAACCGGGGCTGCTTAAAAGCTGCTGTAGCGTAGTCTGACTGGCGTACACCTGAGACTGCACCGACAGGTTGGTGAAGGCGTTTAGCGTGCCGCGGTCATATTCCGCAATGACGTAGTCCATCGCCCATAGGTTCTGGCTGCCGCCTTCAAGAAGCTCATCATCCAGAATCGACTGCACCACCTGGAGCAGATCGGCCAATTCAGCAGCTGTCATGTCATAGACGAACTTACCGGCATTGACCTGATACAGCGAAGGTTCTGCGCCCTCGTTGTTGCACATCATCCAGGACTGCTGTGCGTTCGCCTCACGCTGCTGTCCGGTCAGCCGCAGCTCAAACAGAGCCTTAAGCCTGCGCTTGATGTTTAGATACCGATCTTCGATATCGTTGAACATCCGACTGACCTGCCGCGATGATTGCGTCGGGTCAACTTTATTGCGCGGTACGATTGGCGTCCCGATTCTGGTTTGCGCTGTCATCATCATCTGTCAGCGGATCCTTATCGGTTTGCTTTTTATCAGGGTTAGGTGGCTGAACGACCTTGCGAGGCTCCAGTTCACCAACTGCGCGAATTTCGTTTTCATCCACCGCCGGTGTGCCGTATGCCTGCTGGGTATCCTTCGCCACGACAGCCATTGCCTGCATGTTGGCTATCTTCTCTTTTTCGCTCGGTGCGAGCAGATCAGACCATGCCAGCGTGACCTCTCCGGATGATGGCGGTTCAATGACGCCTACGGTCCAGAAGCGTTCAAGCACGCTCTCGACCACCATCGACTGGAATCCCCAGCGGCGACCGTTGCAGCGCTTCGCCCAGTCTGTCTTGTCCTCATCGGAGGCAAGTCGCCCGGTCTGCTGACCGAACAGAATGGTGAACGGGCATTGAATCGAAGATGCAAACTCGTTGGCGGCCACTGTCCATGTAGGAGATGGATCTGCAGCTGCAACGGAGAGTACCGAAGGCGTACCAGCCTGCATTACCAGGGCCGCATCAGTGCCACGGTTCATCTTGGCAACTTTGTCGTTAAGCGCTTCTCCAAGGTCTTTGTAGCCAGCGTCTGTGGCTGCCTTGGTCAGGTTCGCAATGTTGGTCTCTTTGTCGAACGCAATCCCAAGCTGACGACTGGCATTCTTCAGGAACCCTTCTGCGCTGCCGCCCGATACCTTTTCAAGGTCGAGCAGTTTGTTATACCCAGCGCGCAGGAATGGCACGCCGGAGAGCATGTTTTCGTCTTCAGACCCTTCGCAAAGGATGATGATTCGCTCGGGGTGTACGGTAACGCCGCGCACCGGGCCGTAGGTACCATCATCACCTACGGGCTGCTCGTTGAAGTTGTACGAAACTGGCTGACCGTACGTTTCTGAAAGCGTGTCGGTGTCGAAGTTCCCAGGCTTTATCTGCGATTCCCACGCGGGGATCAGCTTAACAATGGCCTTGTCTTTCAGCCGTGCCACAACCGACCTGTCTACCGGTTCACTCCACTCCCTGCCGTCGCGGAACTGAATGAGCAATGCCGAGTATCGACCGACAAGGTTACGGCGATCCGCATCCTTAATTTTCGGCCAGTACTTTTTCAGCAGCTTAGTGGCTGACTTCTCCCAGTTCGTTGTCTCGGTTGACTCCTTGCCGCCGTCACCGTCGATGATCGTCGGGTTATCAGCCCAGCACGAATCAAGAAGCTTATGGACTGCGGCAAACGCCACCGCGTTTCGCTCGTATGCCCGGTAGTAGCGGTCGAACTCGAGACTGTTTGGATAGCCGAACTCATCCCACAACTTCGTGCGTTTGGTGTTTCCTGGCTGGCCCGCGTACAGCATGCGCTGCCGCCCGAGAACATCAGCAAGGGCATTAACGAGGAACTGCTCCCCGGTGCTTAATTCACTCACTGATGAGCTCCTTAGAAGAATACTGCGCCGACCTGCTTGTGGTTGTTCTTCGCTACTGCAAAGTAACGGAAGCCGTCAGCACCGTGTGATGTGAAGTCATGAAGTGGTTTATCTTTCCAGCACCCGCGCTTGTCGTCCCACTCCTTGCGGTAGCCTTCGAGGTGAGATATGCCCTCGGCGCACTTCTCTTCATCGAATACACAGGACGGGAGGATTTCACGCACCGACTCAATGCCGGTATCGACACCCGTTTTCGGAACAACATTGAACGTCATCGAGTAAACCTGGCCGTCGATTTCATAGCCTTCCTGCGCGAGCTCTTTGCGCGATTTGGCATCAGCGCCGAATTCGCGGTTCTCGATGTCGTGTGGGCCCCAGTGCTCGCCATACTCATAGCCGCGGTCTTTCAGCACCTTCATGTAGTGCCTCAGTCCCTCGCCGGAGTTTTCGTAGTAGTCGATGATGTGGAACTCATTGCCTACCTCGCGAACGAACCAGATGGCCGTGGAGTCGCCCACGCCAATATCCCAGAACGTATGAACCGGAAGGTGCGAGTTGTCCGGAATTTGGCCGATCCGCTTGTTGGTGTAGAGCCATCGGAACTGTTTGGCGTAATACGCGCCCTCGACCGACTGCTGGAACGCCTCGGCCGGAATGGTCGGGTATTCGCGCTTCATGTCGTCGCCGAGAGTTTTCTCTTTGGCGTAGTACCAGGCTTTCTGGCGTTCGTTGACGATCACGCCGTGCTTCGCCTCCATCTCAGCGAAGTAATCAATCAGGCGTACCGGCAGTGATTCCACCGGGTCAATTGCGTACTGCGGATTCTTCCACCAGGAGAAGAAAAAAAACTTCCAGTCCAGCGCGGATAACGGCTTACCCTGCAACAGCGCTTTCTCTGCCGTCTGGCAGTAATCGAAGAAGTAACCCGTCCGGCCCTCTGCCGTGCTCTCGATAGTAGCGAAGCATCCGGTCGATACCGCCTCAAAGGCACCAGTTACGATTTCACGGGCTTTATCCGGATACTTGGCACATATCTTCCCGAACTCTGAAACATGCAGGTAGCGCAGCGTACCGCCACGAAACGACGTACTGACGTAGAGCGATCCGCCCTTCTTGAAGACGAGCTCACCAGACGAATCATTGCTCGCCGGGTTGGCCGCCTTTATCTCTGCCGGCAGCTTGTCGTATGCGTACTTCACCTTCTCGCGGAACAAGCGCTTTGCGTCATTCAGCGTGTGGGCAATCAGGGCGCACTTCGCCGACTCAAACAGAGCCGCGTCGAGCTGGATGATGCACACCTCAGTGGTAAAACCCAGCTGACGAGCTTTCAGGATGATGTTGCGGGTGTGGATCCCCTCGAAGTATTCCCGTTGCTCAGGCGTCATCCTGAACCGCGTCGGCTTTCCCTCTTTGTCGGTGATCCAGTAGAGATTGTTCAGCCGCCAGTCTTTGTCGGCCAGCAACTTGATGTGCTCAGGTTTCATTACGCCCCCTGAGACAGAGAATCCATCAGGTCAGAAAGTTGTTTAACAGAATTATCGCCTTCCGGCCCATCGATATCGTAGGCCTGGCGCTCAAGCCCGATCAGATTCTTCAGCGCGTCACTCAGTGCCTTAACCGACTTAACGCGCTCAGGCATGCTGATGACCTTGTGGTATATCTCGTTGAGCTTATCCTGGCCCTTATCGTCAGGGTCGAGCATCAACTCTCCGAGCTTCTCCAGTGCGGCCACGTCTGCGCACTCCGCGCCCAACTCATCAAACAGGGCGTTGGTTATCTGCCGGGCGCGCTTAATGTCGCCGCGATGCTCCATGCGGACGTTGGCAATTACCTCAGCTGTCGCCTCAATGAGTACGCGTTCGTTAAAAGTTACTTCACTGCGTACCTGCTTGCGTACCTCAGCTTTGCGTACCAAATCATCAGCGCGTTCTTTCACCTTCGCATTCAGGTCACGCGACCAGTCGTCACGCTTGGCACGCTTACGAATAGCGCCTTCACTGATGCCGTGTTGTGATGCTATTTCTCGGAGGGACATCACTCCGGCCCGGTACGCCGTCTCGATGGCCTCCCAGTCCGGTTTGCTCATTCATTACTCCGTTGTTTGTTCTGCTGGCTGCTCGGTCTGCTCTGCCGGTACTGGCGTAAACTCCACGCGCTTCACATCGTCCGGAGCGAAATACAGCCACTCGCCCGTCTCCGTAGCCAGCGGCACAAAGCCGTTTACCAGTTCAGGCTGACGTCGTGACATCTTGCCCGTGAAGGTTTCGCCTGTTTGGGTGGTTAGCGTGATTTGGTAGATGTCGGACATTGAGAGCCTCTTTATCCGCTTGTGGGGATACTTTGTTGATTATCCTCTGTGAGGGATATTGTCATTACGATGAGGCGACCCATTGTGATGGCAACAAAAACCGCCCGTAGGCGGCTTTATAATTCACTTAAGCGAGATCTGACAGGAAGTGCAATTCGCCATGGATTTCATTGGCTCTGTCACCCACTACATTGCCTTTAAACAAGTATACCGGGCCATGCTCTTCGATGCGCAATTCAAGATCAACCGGAGAGTGTCCGTTAAATGCGTTAGTATCATGTTTATTATGAGGCACCGACTTAACTTCCGCTGTATTGCCGCTTACCTTACCCTTGTAGTAGCACACATAATCGCCACCGTTGATACGACCATCCCTGACAGTCAGAACTCCGTTAAGCATACCGTTACGGTTTACATTGGTATTGAAAATGATCTTATAAATTCCGTCTTTCATAAACACCCCAAAGATAATTAGCCTCATGGCATGGCGATTATATCACTGGGGTATATTTTGCACCCTCACTGGTGTTTTGAATTTCTCATAACCTCAATTTTTCTAATTCCTGCCTTATCCAGATTGCACTGACCCAGCGCCGTATAGAGCTGAGCGTTTAACTCCAGACTTGCCTGCCACGTGAACGGAACCACCATTCCGGGGATCGGTGTGTCTGCGGTCAGGTCAGCGCTTATAGGCACCACTGGGGCTGGCACGTAAACTGTCTGCGTATTCCCGCAGGCTGTCAGCAGCGGCAGAAGGAACAAGCTGGTTAGCGCACGGATCTCCTTCAAGCGCCTGCCTGATGTAGACAATGCGCGTTTCGCCTTTCTTGGCCAGTTCGTTCTTAGCATTCTGGGTAGCCTGTGAGATATCACGGATGAGGTTCATCGTGGTGATCACGTTGCTGGTGATCGCCTCTGATGTGTCTGCCCGGACCGTCGCTTTATCGCGCTGGTCTTTGTAGGTGATGGCGTTGTCGCGGTAATGGTTAATCGCCCAGGTCATGGAAACCAGCAGGCAGATAACGACAGCGCATATGATTGCTGTTAACCGGCTCATTTCTGGCCCCACTCGCATACTTCACGCTCAATCTCGCGTCGGGTAATAAGACCCTTCCACTGCTTGCCACCGGCATACGTCCAGCGCTGCAGCTCTTTGCATGCCCCAGGCACGTCTCCGCCGTTCAGTTTCTTCAGCAGCGTGGAACTGGCGAAGGCACCAGAGCCCACGTTGTAGGTGAAGGAATAAAGCGCGGCGCGGGTAGGATCAGGGATGCGAACCTTGATCAGCGGGTCGATGGCATTTGCCACCTTTCGCAGATCTGCCTTCAGAAGTTTATCGCACTCTTTGTCGGTGTAGCGGTGACCGCGGCGAATGTCGGCACCGGTGTGCCCATCGCAAACAGTCCAGACGCCGACCACATCCTGATAGGCGTAATAGCGGCGACCTTCCAGACCATCAGCGTTGCCCAGCATTACAGCTGCAATAGTGATAGCGCCGGATCCGCCAACAATGGCACCCACCAGCTTATTCCTGAGTGTCGGGTTCATCTCGGCTCCTGCTGCGGCGGTTGTCTTCGCGGATCTTGAAATAGAGATTCGTCAGATACGTCAGTACGGCAATGATGATACCCACCAGCACGCCGATAGCGTTCCACTGCTCGGGGCTGTAGGCATTCAGCATGCCGTTTAGGATGCTCCCGGCTGAAGCGCCATAGGCAGCACCAGTGGTTATTTTTTCCATGCGATACATGCTCTCACCTCGCGTAGTTAGCGGGTGCCGTGTGTTTGAAAAGGGATCAGGCCCTCGGGACGATTTAACAAGTAGGCGTGTCGATGATGGTTCCCGGAGCCTGAAATAAAAAAGCCAGCGACAGGCTGGCAATGTGATGGTGTGGCAATGTCGGCTCTTCGGCCGAAGGGTCCCAGGTAGTGGGTTCTGTGTGTGGCGATCGGACTCGAACCGATACTCAGGTTCAGCATTAGCATCATGCCTGCCCTGCTGGCTATGCCAGTTGATGCATTACTCTACCCATTCAACCCGCAAGCGGGAATTGAGTTACACCACAACGGTTAGAGCACTGAGCACTTCGCGCCAACTCCATGCTGCTGCGTGGGTTGGGTTATGAGCCCTTCACGCCAATGCTCTTTCCTGTTGTGCAGATACAAAAAAGGCCGCCTGAGCGACCTGTTTACGAGTTCATGTTTCTTGTCGAGTAACCATATACCATGGAGAAGGCGTGCATTTCTTCTTCCGTTGGATTGCTCTGGAAGAAAGACAACAATTCAGCGTATGAACCTGTGAAAGGCCCAACAGAAATTGGCGTTGGATCATCGCCCTTGCGTGAGCCTCTAACATCAGCCATATAATCAAGTTGGGATATAAGCAATTCTCTTGACGCTTCTGACCACTTAATTTCAGTAATTTCCATAATCCAGCCGCAGATAACTAAAAAGCCCAAGTCGTGAATCTCGGTCTTGAATTCTTTGTGTCGACAATCAAAGCTATGGCGACGATATCAGATTCACATGAAATATATGCGTTTCAATCCAGTTTTGCAAGACTTCTATCTAAATTTGTCGCCTTTTGTTGTGAACGTGATCGCGTAACCTGCAATAAAGCCCCGCCATCAAGGCGCAGGAAGATACGTCGCATCTCTACCCAGCGGTCCGTAAAGGTCTCTGACCAGTTCTTTGGTGTTACGCCAACCAGCTCCGCCAGCGCCTGGTATTCGTACGTCTCACGCCCTGCCAGCTCCGCTTTGACGTCCTGTGCGGCAAGCCAGATTAGCTTCTTCAGGCGCTCCATCGTCTTGCCCGCCACCTTCTTCGCGCCGAGTTGCTCCCGGAACTCTGCCCATGCCCACTGAGTGATCGCCACTTGGTACTCGAACCAGATGTTCTCGCTGTAGTTCCACAGCAGCCATGCTTTCTGGTGATCTTCAAGCGACAGAAGCGCGCGCCGCCACGATGCGGTGCCGAACTCTATCGGGCTGACCAGCGCGATAGACGATCCCTTGGCGCGGGACTGGCTCCCGCTCATCGCCGGTCCGTCCGGGTTAACTTTACGGCCGGTGACCGGGTCGGTTATTTTCTTCCGCCTCCGGCTGCGCGCCGTCGCGGTGAACTGCGCGTTCTCGGCGAAAGCTACCAACTGCCCTTTCGTCGCCCCGCTCAGATCTGCGGTCGCTACAATGAGCTGCTGACGTACGTATTCCAGTTGCTGACTGTTCATTGTGCGACTCCTGCAGGATGATAGATGCGAACGAAGTTACGGAGAATGCGGTAATCGACCAGCACGGAACCCGGGCGGCGGTAAATCCGGAGGCGCTGCCAGCGCGCTCGGAGTATCTCGATCGTTTCTGGCTTCATACTCCCTCCTCCATGACTTGTGCATAGTTCAGATACTGCCCCCAACAACTGACCAGAACCCGTGCTTTCACAACTGAGCTCTCTTCGTTGCACCACCTGCAGAACCAATTAACAGCACCTTCGATTTCTTGCTTAACCTTACCGGCATTATCGAAGTGGAGGGGGTAGACAACATCATCGAAGATAGCCGCCGTGCTCATTGGGTATTGAATTTTACTCATGCTGCCTCCTGCTGTTTCAGTGCTTTGAGCTTGGCGCGGTACTCATCGCGGATCCGGATGAAGTCTTCCCGGCGGTAGTTGGTCATTTCGTGGGGGCCGTTGAGCCAATCGACGTATTCCTGGCCGTAACGAGCAACCAGGCCAGCTTCGTATTGCTGCGCGACAGTCGCCTCTTTGGCGGTGTATTTGCCCGCTCCGGCATTACACGATTTGCATTGCTTATGGGCGTTACGCTCTTCAAAGCGCAGCTCAGGGTTGGCACCGACCGTTTTGAAGTGTCCGCAATCCCATTGGCCGCCGTGCAGGTCAGGCGGGTTGGTCTCGCCGCAGCTGATGCATGGCAAACCAGCATCACGGGCGCGGATGTAGGCGTTGAATGCCTGCTGAGCCTACGCCTTGTAGTACCCGGCAGGCCGTAGCTCTGCCAGCCGCTCCTTGCGGCGTTTGCGCCCGGCTTTCTCAGCCTCTTTCTGTTCACTGATGCGCTTAGCGGCCTCTTTCACCTTCTGCTTTGCCCTCAAATCCAGCGCGTAGATGGCGCCATGCTCAGGACAGCACCACCAGACGTTGTCGAAGGTAGCGGTGAATTTCTCTTTGCAGACCTTGCAGGTTCGACGGGTTGGTTTACGCATGACCTCTCCTCGCCGCGAGACGCAGCCATTTCTTATCCACCAGGCGGGCGGTGTAATCCTTCATGGTCGGGATGTCGGACGGATTAACTGCAGGCTTACGGTTTCGGCGCGCCGGAACGCGGAAGATTTCGTTGGTGATGACGCGAGAAAGTGGAGTAGACATCATGCCTCCTGCTTATCGCGCAGCTGCTGGTACTCGCAACTTTGGGGAATGGTCAGGTGGCAGCCGATATTCATCGCCCAGGCTTCTACTTTGCACAGGAAGATGTACATCTCGCCGGTTTCCAGATCGGCGGTATGGCGGAGGGATTGCACGGTGGTAACCTCGCCGGACACGACGTCCACACGGTCCTTGCTTTCATAGCCGAGATAGGTGTGCTTCATCGCGTCTTTGACCCACTCAGGCGTAGCGAAGGTCTTGCCGCGGGCGATGAGATAGTCGCTGATTTCCGTGTACCACATGTGGCTGAGCGCGTTCTGCGACAGGCTGCGCTTCTCGCGCCAGGGTTTTACTTGCAGGCGGAAACATTGCCCGGCATCCAGCAACGGCTGAATCTGCTGGCCAATGGCCGCGAAGTTGCCGCGATGGAGTTTGATGCCGTCTACTGGCAGAGTCATACGGCCTCCTTAACGGAAACCGCAGAATGCAGAAAATCGCAGGTGCATTTCTGCATCTGTGACAAGGTGAGGAGTTCAGATTGTGGTCGCATTTAAGTCCCCTTAAATGCGCAGAAGTCACCGGAGTTGTTCAGGCTCCGATGACATGATTATGGCCTAATGATTTTGCAAAATCAAAATTTAGAATCTGGTTAAAGTGATAATTAATTCTCTGCCGACATGAGATCCGTTAGGAGATAGATTGCTGCTAATTGTTCTTGTTCCAGCTACAGAGCTGTTCTGAAGTTCTTCCATAAAAATACCATTAATCTGATGGATGTTTAGTTTGGGAGAAACTTCATACATCCCTTGAATTACACTCATGTGCTCAGAACCGGAGGTAAATAGTATTAAGGTGTTCACAACCTCCCTCGCTTCCTCAAGAGTATTGATAACCATCCGATCTTCTCTCATTGATTCCCCTTTATTTTTTGTTGGCTTCAGCCATCTCAACATAGCGCGGATCAGAAGGTTTAGGCAATGCAACGCTCTGGTCGCGATAGTGCCGCACGCGATCCATGAAATACTCACGTAGATGCTCTGGTTGCTCGCGCGCTACTTGCTCTGCGATAACCGGCATGTTCAGTCGCTCTTTGTACGCCACTCCGGAGGCCGCCAGGTCAACGTTAACCTTGTCGCGCTCTTCCTGCGGCTTCGCTGCTATGTTCCAGTCAGACATATTACACCCCTACCAAAAATGGATAATTGGCATTCATTTAACGGTATGAGATAAATCTTATCAATGCCAAGTATGGCGGGATGGCTGAGCGGCCGAAAGCGGCGCATTGATACTGCGCAAACCGGAAACGGTTCGTGGGTTCGAATCCCACTCCCATTAAAGGGGTCGACAAATGTCGGCCCCTTCTTCTTTATCACCCTTATGGTTTCGGTTTCGGTGCCGCCGCAATCATCGCCGCGTAGCACAGCTTAGCCCGGTGCGCTGCTTGCTGGCATCCACTCATGGCGTCGTATGCTTCCCACTCATCTTCGTCACTGAAGCTCTCATCAGGCTCTGATTCAAAGCCATTGACGATCATGTCTTCTGTCGGCTCAACCGGCACCAGCACCCAACTATCAGGAATCACCGGAGAGTTGCCATCGGCACCCTGAAGCATGGCGGCGCGGCGTAATTTGGATGGAATGTCAGCCCATACCCCGGCACCAGACCTGTCTTTGTTGCTGATCAGGTCGTCAATCGCAGATGCTGCCATGTGAAGAAGATCTTCATCCGGCACAGATACCGGCGCTGGCGGGGCGGTGTTTATCTCAAGTATCGAATAGCCTGGGTTGAACGGTTTCGAGACGATAAACTCTGCCTCTGCCTTGGTTTTACAGAATGACTGCCAAACGCCAACACTCGTTACTACCACGTAAAAATCTGGCTCAGCCATCAGAGACGCTAGAGCCCGTTTCATCGCAGCAAGCGCCATGGCCGCATCTTCGTTTACTCCTCCGGGCGTCGCATCGCGCTCCTCTTCAAGCTCCGCGATTGTTTTCAGCAGCCATTCTTTGGTCAGTGTGCTCATGATGCCTCCCCTTTACCGGCTGCGGCGATTTCATCTTCACTGCGATAATCGCCACCAATAACCACTTTCAGGCGCCCGATTACATCCCAGACGTTTTCCGTGTTGGCATCGCTCAGGAGCGACAGTGCGCGTTCGTTGCGCTTCTCTGCGGCCTCAGCGCGTTTCTCTGCCGCAATTCGATGCTCCAAGCCTTGCCCTTGGCAAATATCAATCAGGCGCTGTTTCTCCATAAGCTCCGTGTTCAGCAGGTCTTTGGCTTCCAGCTCATCCAGCAGCGCCAGCGCGGTGGCAGGTTTGGCTGCGGCGATAAATTTGGCGTCCGTCCGGTGAAGTGCAAGACCATAGTCGCTAGCCAGTTGATCTTCATTCCACCAGGTCTCTCCTTCTTCTGAGATGGCCTTCTCTGCCGCTTCCCGTAATGCGCGTTTGTCGATGTTGCTCATTGGGCGGCCTCCCCGACACGTTTGTTCCATGCAGCAATAGCCATGTTGATTTTGTTAGCGCCAACCATCTGAGCAGACTGCGCGTCGCAAGAATGGCAGCGAACAATTGCCGACTGGTAAGGGCAATCCTCTTCGTACTGCGCGAACGCCTCTACTTCTTTGCTCCCGCAGAACGGGCAAGGTTTTATTTGAGTGCTCATTGGGCGGCTCCTTTCTTCACGCACATAACCACCAGGTTTATCCTGTCGTGTTTCTGAATTTCTGTGCGGGCATCAATACAAGCCTGCTGTGAATTAAACTCGACCCCAGAAATATTCCCGCTGTTGTAGTAACCAGTGCTGAGTGATAACAGAATCCAAATCATGACTACACTCCTTTGCGAATCTGGGCGGCGAACTCATTGAGCTCGTCAAATACGTATCCGCTCTCCCAGCGCTCGGATGCAGCATCTTCAATAGCATTGGCCCGCACTTCAGCTATGAAAGCGTCGGTGCCCGGGGTTTTGATTTTCTTCGCTGCAGCCTCAATTTTTTCTTTCGTTTCGCTACCAATTTCGCTTGTGCCCAGTTTTCCGATGAAGCTAACGATTTGGTCAGGAAACTTCTTCAGTCCCGCATTCTCCGCAGCCAGCGCCACGCATCTGGCTTCTAATTCGGCAAGCTTCTGCTCGTTCTGAATCGCAACCTGGTAAAGTTCTTCAAGCTCAGACATTGAGGCCAGAAGACCGTTGTGCTTTATCATTTCGACCACATTTTTAATACTCAAACCCCTACCCTCCCCCAAACCATCAATACTCGCTTCATCGCCGCGCTGTTGCGGCACTCCTGAAATATTCCGTTGGTGCAGCTGCGCGCGGTACCGCCCTGCTCTTCCGGCGTAGCCAGGCGATAAGTCACCGTTCGCCAGACCTTGCTCACCCGCACAATCTTCCGGGTCCGCTCCAGATCGAGCGCGTTCTTCGTTATGCAGTTGATGGTCATACCGCACTCTGTGGCCACATCCTTCGCGGTGAAGGTACGGTGCGTTTCGAGATAACGCAGAATTGCCTGTTTGCCTTTCATCTCACACCATCCCGTTCGACTTGTTGCGGTTGTACTTCGCCTGAAGCAACTGGATCGGCGTAGGCCCGTGCTGGGCGGCCGGTGCTGCAATCGCCCGACGTACCGGCGGCACTGGCTTACCCTCAGTAACGCGCTTCTCCCACATCTCCAGCAGATCGCCCGCCTCGCGCGCCAGCTCACCATGCGTTAACTGGCGCTCAGTGCTGCGGTGGCGCAGTTCGACGCAGATGTGATACATGACCGGCTGCGACCAGGGGAATTGCTCGCTTGAGGTGTATTCGAACGAGCGGTTACGCCAGTCCCAGTATTCGGCGATCACCTGGTCAATGGTGATGCCCAACGCGCCGCCGCTCTGTTTGCACCAGGCGACGAACTGGCCCGGCGACGGCAGGAATGGGCGCTCCTGGCGGCGGGCAATGCGCATACCGGCATCGACTTGCGCCATTGAGTGGATCCCGTTCTCCTGAAACGCCAGCAGCCACTGACGGCGGAATTCGTTCAGGTCTTCCTGAGTGCGGAAGTTCGCCATGCTGGCCGGGAACGCGGCGCGCAGCTCGTTAAACAGCTTGTTGAATACCTGCGCCACCTGTTCTACCGGCGCACGCTCCTGATACTGCTCTGGCAGGTTATGGGCCATGCGGCTCATCTGCTCGCGGTCGTGGTTACGCATCTGCTCTGCAAGAGATTTCATCGCATCACCTCATAGGCCCAGTCAGTGTTGTTGAAGTCCAGATCCGGCTTGCCAGGTTCTTCACTTGCCTGCTGCTTGTTGCGTTTGATATCGAGCTGAGTCCACTTGTCGCGCAGCGTGGCTGGACACAGCACATTGCCCTTCCAGAACTTGTCGTTGCACGCCCACTTGAACAGGGCAGCGATTTCGTAATGGGTGCGATCGTCACGTTCACGCATCAGTCGGATGTCGTTAGCCCAGCCTGCGAAGTTTGGTTTTTTGGCAGATGGCGAAATGTTCTGCACCATGGTGAAAAGCCATTCAGCGCAGCGTAGGTCTTCAGAGTTACCCCACTTCGTGCCGCTCTGGATTGCCGCTTCAGGCTTCATGACAGGCGGTTTCTTTCCGAGCTTGTCAGAGGATTCGTCAGAATTCTCGGACGTAGAGTTATTTATATTCTTGTTATTACCTTCTTGTTCATGTTGTGCGGATGTATGTGCGGCCCCATGTGCGCCATCATGTGCGGCTACCACCTTCAAATCCGCGCCATTACTGGTATCGCCATGTGCGGATGTATGTGCGGCCTCATGTGCGGCTTTATGTGCGGGTAAATCGTCGTTTTTTTGAGCATATTCAGAGTAATTTGTGATGGTGATCACTCTGCCTTTTTGCTTCTCACCTTCGATGGTGATCATCCCCTCCCTGACGAAAACCGCCAGCATGCGCTCCACGGCATCGCGGCTTGTCGGGTTGCCCTTCCGATCGCATAACTGAAGGCCTAAATCAGCTGCTGTGACTACCAGTTGCCCGGGTTGAAGATGCCAGTCATGACCTTTGAAGCGTGCCATGAAGGGCTTTCTAGCGGCGTTAAGAAGCAGGTTTTCCCAGAGGGTTCTGAGGTAGACGTCTTTAGCCCATGCTTGCTTCAGCACGCTCCGGTACAACGGGATGTAGCCAGATTTCTGGTTTTCCATCCTGTTGCTCCTGAGTTGCCCCGGGGCGGTGCCCGGGAATTTGAGAATTTCTGCTGTATTCACGCTTCCTCCCAGCCGCTGTCACGCATTAAGGTTTTCTGCTCGCCGATGATGGCAAGCACCTCTTCAATCGCCGTAGAGGGCACTGTGAGGCGGTTATTTTCGATTTCCGCATCAACCAGCAACTCAGCCAGGCGGCGGGAACGTGCTGGGGATAGTTGCGGGATGGCAGCACTACGGGTGAGTTTGCTTTTACCTGATGCCTTGGCCTTGTCCATCTGACGGGCCGCTACGGTTGGTGCTTTAGCGCCGTGCTCCCGGGATAGGGCCACCGCGGTAGAAGCTGAAACCTCACCAGCTTTGACCATGTCGATCAGCTCATCACCGCAGGAAAGGAGTTGCAGGTGATGATCGACATCGCCCACCGAGCGCTTCACCATCTTCGCGATTTCAGCCGGTGTACGGCCCTGATTAACCAAGCGCTGGTAAGCCGCGGCACGCTCAAGAGGCGACAGCGCTTTGCCCTGACTGCTGGTAATCATGAAGGCGATGCGATCAGCTTCAGACCCGACGAAGTCTTTGCACTCAATGCGTGCTATCTCAGTGCCAGATGCAGAAGCAGCCAGTGCGCCGTAGTAGCGGTGGTGACCGTCGATGATCTTGATACCCTTCTCTGTGACCTGAACAGCAAGGGGAGGAACAAACTCACCTGCGATAAATGCATCACGAAATTCTTCAACGTGCAGTTGATCAATTTCGCGAACGTTAAAGCCTGGTTCGACGTAGATTTCAGACAATGGCACCAGGAATGTCTTCTTCACAGTTGTCTCGGTGCCATTCTTGTCTTTCTGCTTGTAAAGCTGGGATAGTGAACTCATAATTACTCCTGAATGATTGTGTTGTTGACGTAACACAGTGTTTGGAAGGCCTTTGAAGTTACCGCTTCAAGGGCTTTTTCTTTTCTGGTGCCTCTCACATAACCCCCAACATCGACGTGACCATCGTCATCAGCGGACCTACCTGCTCCGGCATGAGGCGGAACAGCGACGCTATACCCTCGCTCACCTCTTTCAGCTTCTGATGCTCTGGAGCGTTCAGAAGCACGGCCTGTTTAGCTTCAGCACACTCTTTCATCGCAGAGGCGATCAGCGACGCTATACCCTCGCTCACCTCTTTCAGCTTCTGATGCTCTGGAGCGTTCAGAAGCACGGCCTGTTTAGCTTCAGCACACTCTTTCATCGCAGAGGCGATCAGCGACATCGTGTCGTTCTGCGGCGCCAGGCGATTGCGATACTCCAGCGGCAGGACGGACATAATTGCCGGTGCCAGCTGGCGAATGTTGTTGGCGGCGTATTCGGTGTCGCCGTCGATCCAGCGGAATACCTTCTGCATCTGGCGATGCGAGTCAGTAGGGATATCCAGACCGGTGCCGCCGGTTGCCCGCCACTCTTCCACAATCAGCGCTGCGACAAATTCACGGCTGCGGCAGTCAGCTGCCCAGGCGCGCACAGCTGCGCGGATGCCATCGATGTTTAACGCCTTGGAATCAGGTTCCCGTCGATTCTGGTAAATCATCGGTGGCACCGATAATTTGGTATTTTGTTGATACGCAAGTGAATGCATTGCTTTCCCTTTCGTGGTTAGGGCCGCCTGTCAGGCGGCGTTGCTATTGATTGGTGGAAAAACGTCATCAACGCTTACTGAAGCGCCATGCTTATTCAGAGCTGCAACAATCGCCCGGCACTGCTCAAGGCTTAAGCTGCGTTTATTTTTTCGTAATGGCAAACCGCACCTGTCGTCAGGTTCAGCTCTTCGGCCATCTGGCGCTGAGTCAAACCTATGTTTCTGCGGATTTTTCGAATGTTGTTCATGTCGGGTCTCCTTTAAACAACTTAAATATACGTTTTGTATTCTTTGTTCGCAAGTAAAATATACGTATTGTGGCTCGCGCAAATATATACAACTTGTATCATTCAGGTATGACTATGAAATGGTACGACTTAGCTAAGACCCTGATGAAGAGTCAGGGCATCAATCAGGAACAGCTGGCGGAGCACCTCGGTATTACTAAAGGTGCGGTAAGTCATTGGCTGAACGCTCGACGTGAGCCAAGCCTTTCCGAGATCGCGAAAATATTGCAGTTCCTTGGCAAAAAGAATTTTTCCGTAGGAGCAGGCGGCTTGATCATTGATGACACGCTTAAGGGGGATGTGGAGTACGCTGGCCCTTACAACCCCGGGAACAAATATCCAGTAATCAGCAGTGTCCAGGCTGGTTCTTGGTGTGAAGCGGTTGAGCCATACACTCTAAAAGATATAGATCTCTGGCTTGAGTCGAATGCTCACATCCAGGGTGACGCGTTCTGGTTGCTCGTTGAGGGCGAGTCAATGACAGCCCCTACTGGGTTGAGCATACCTGAAGGAACCTTTGTACTTTTCGACACCGGAAGAGATGCGGTCAATGGTAGCCTGGTAATTGCCAAGCTATCGGACTCGAACGAAGCAACGTTCAAAAAGTTAGTCATTGATGGCGGGCAGAAATATCTGAAGGGCCTAAATCCTCAGTGGCCACTGGTGCCTATTAACGGGAACTGCAGGATAATTGGCGTAGCTGTGGAAACAAAGCTAAGACTAATTTAAACGTAAACAGTAAGGATGCTTATGAAAAACTCAATTTTGTTATCGCTACTGCTTTGCTCAACATCTCTATATGCCCAAGACACGGGCTTAGTTGATCAAGCAAAAAACGCCATTATCGATAACCTCAAAACCCGAGAAGCAACAAACAAATGCGCAGAGTTTATGGGGGTAGCTGCAACTGATGAATCAAAGCAACCTTTTGCCTTGGCCACCTGTGATAACACCTTTGTAGTTGCAAACGGCCTCACCTTTAGTGACGTAAAAGTTGTTGAATCAGAAAGTGGAAAAGCAGTCTGTGGAGTAGTTTCCGGGAAAACACACCTCAGCAAAATTGGCGCAAGGTTCGTATATGTTGAAAAAAATAACGCTGTGACAATCAAGCTTTCTAAGCAGCCGGTAATGACAAGCTCTGCAGCTGGCGAATTCGGGCGCAACCAAGTAAAAATTGAAAATAAACAGTATGAACTGGTATCTACCGCCCATTGCCAGTCTCCAGCAAGATAAACAACCCGCCATTCAGCACTTCCCCGCACCGCCACCTTATCAAGGTGGCGCAAGATGAATCCTCGCTCCTCCGCTTTTGCTTCATAGCACCAAAGCACGAAATTAAATCACTTTAGAATACAAATTGTTATCACAAACTCACCCAATAATTATACATTTCGTATTGCATGATAAGAATACGTTTTGTATATTCAATCCATCGAAACGAAACATCGACAGCTGAGCGAAGTTAGCCAGCGGCGGATAGCAAGTCGCCTGCTTTTTAACAACATGCAGATTTACAGCGTCAATGACCTGTTTAGACCCCCACACGAAAAACGTGCTGTATCACCGGGTGCGATCCGGTCGGTGAGAGAGTATCCCCGCGCGAGAGCGAGAACGGCGTGAGAACGGGCAACACTGGCA
>AGFT01040963.1_pt1 | contig 48237 bp, 38 predicted proteins | sample 305848 | NCBI WGS metagenome assembly AGFT01 (sample SAMN02954282, study PRJNA62043) | ant fungus garden metagenome | biome: terrestrial; feature: Atta colombica fungus garden; material: fungus garden; isolation source: Atta colombica fungus garden bottom | host: Atta colombica | place: Panama...
GCCATCGGCTCCCTTTTTGCTGGTTTACATTCACTGCGGATATGGCACCCAGTCCCCGCCGTTCAGACGAACGTAAGGTTTTTTCTGATACTGAATCACTACCGCATTTGCGTTCTCAGAGACCTCTGCCGTCTGCGGCAGGCCGCTGGTGAACTGATCCCAGTTCACGCTATCTTCCACGAAAAGCTTCCCGTCTACCGCGCGTGCGACCAGCTCTGAAATTGCCAGATAGCTGCTCGGCTGCGTAATCTCAATCGGCGCCCCCTGGTGCGGGGCCTTCATGCCGAAGAATTTAATACCGGCAGGCACGTTGGTGATAGAAGGGCTTGGGATATCACGCAGGCCAGAAACCTGCATTCTGTCGCCTTTCAGCGCCGCACCGTGCTCCGGCACAACCACTACCATCACCTTGCGGCCTGATTTCTCCAGCTCGGTAAAGAACGCATCCAGCTCATCGAAAAGCTTCTGGGCACGCACCTTATAGTCAGCGGTTTTGCTCACGCCCGGGAAGTGGTTACCGTCATGCAGCGGCAAGGTGTTGTAAAACGTTGCGCTGCGCGGATTATCGTCCTTCCCGGTGGTATCTAACCAGCGCTGCAGCACAGCGGTGTCGTCGTAAACCGGTGAGCCATCGAAGCCCAGCAGCGGCACAGGTAAACCGGTCTGGTCCATCAGCGCAGCCTGCATACCGCCTTCTTCACGCACTTCCTTCAGGAAGTTGCCGAACTGACCGTTATGGCCCAGCATCAGGTGCTGCGTGAAGCCCAGCTTGGCCAGGTTATCAAACAGGTAGCACTGGTTACCCGCCGGCTGATAGAGATTCTTGTGCGATTGCTGGCCGCAGCTGGCGCGCAGCAGTCGGATTGCCGCCGGGCCGCTGTAGGAGGTCGCTGAGTTAAAGTCTTTGAACTGGATATCAAAATGCGACCACAGAGGATGCGACATCAGCCCGGCAGCCTCCACATCCGCCCAGGACAGAGAGCAGATGTTAATCACCAGCAGCTCAAACGGCTGTGCGTCTGCGGGGAGCGCATCCGGGAATTTGGTCTGACGTTTGTCTTCAGCGGTGTAGAAACTTGAAAGCCAGTTGTTCAGGTTTGCCGAGGTCGGCGGTGCCGTTTGGGCCGGAATGTCACCCACCACTGGCGTATCGCCAGCCGTAGCAACCGTTGCCGCCGCAGAACCGCCCGTGGTCGTCACGGTAGTGGTCGGCTGACCGGCAGGCCACAGTGAGAAGCTTGGTCCAGCCAGCGTAAGCACGTTCAGCCAGACCATAATGGCCACCACAAACACGGTGACGCGTATCCACTGAGCGAGGAAAAGCCAGGCAATCAGCAGCACGAATACCGCGCCAATCATCTGCCAGTTAATGAAGCGTTCGGTCAAATCAAGGATATAGTCAGCGCTGAAGCCGGCAACCTGCGAGCCCTGGCTCATGATGCTATCCGGGCCGGGGAGCCAGGTATCATGCCAGAACAGGGCAAAGCCGATCGGAATGGCAACCCAGTGGCGGAGGCGGTGAAGCCTGAGGCTGGGGATTGGCATCAGCAGGAATGCCATGAACACCAGGTTGAGCAGCGGGTGGAAATTAAGGTAGCCCGCCCACAGCAGCCCAAATTTCACCAGGAAGTAAAAATTCCAGCCGGAAAGGCCGCGCCAGTATTGCCACAGCGGCGAGGGGGCCGACGCGGTATAGGAAGAGTTAGTCATGTTTTCGGTTTGCCTTGACTTGCGGAGCTCGTGTCAGTGTTCCGGCTGGTTTAACGTAGCGAGGTTTTACAAACAACATTCTGGCTGTATCGCGAATACGGCGAAGCGAATGGCGCGCGTAGTAGCCAAGCGGGAAAAAAATCAGTGCACAAAGTATGACCAGCTGAATGATATCGCTGATGTTCATGATGAGGCGCTCTCTTCATTCCTGGATAATAAGCGAAGCGGTTCCGGTACCCGACGCCAGACGTGACCATCGTGCCTGGCATTGAGAACGGGTTTGATGTCGCTGGTCATTGGAAGGGGTTTTACCCACTGCTCGGGAGTAATAGAACGCATCTGCACGAGTTCTGCGCTGATCAAGCTATCTTCAAACCAAATCACGCGGTTGGAAAAGATATCTCCGGTCGGCAGCGGGAAAATATGGTTAAGCGCCGTATCGAGATCGTTCACCCGACAGAAGGATAAGAACAGGACCAGACGGTTATCGCCAATCGTCATAATATCGCCGGTACGGTTTGGGCGGCACAGCGTCAGCGCCTGCTCAACGCGGAGCCCGGGAACGGGGCGGAGGGCGACCATCACGCCTTTGCCGTCGGCCGGAAGCAGCGTGTTGTTCATCATGTTACCGACCGCATCGCAGAAGGTGTCCCATTTCTGATATCCGCGAAGCTTCATCGGCTGGGTCATTGAGAGCAGCGTGGAAATATCTTCCGGCACGTGGCGGCTAAACTGCTGCCCCTGAATGCTCTCAATCAGCGTCAGGCAGCGGGACAGCGGGGCGTTCCACGGCACAACCATATTGGCGCCGCAGCCCAGCAGCAGCCGCTCGTCGGTGGCTCGCAGGCTGGTGCTGCTTTCTCGCACTACGATTTTTAATGCGCTTCCCCGCTGGCGGCGTAGCGTATGAATTTGTCTCGCCAGCGTTTCGATCTGGTTGTTCTGGGCCAGGGCGAAAACGATGGTTGCAGCCTGCGTTGTGCGGGCTTCGTTGAAAAGGGCTTCATTGTTGTCGAACAATGACCAGTTTTCAGAAAGCGCAGGCGCGCCTTCGAGAACGGCAATGTGGCTAAGAATACGCTTTTCATCGCTGCGCGGCTGAACAACGGTTTCTTCCTCCTGAGCAAGATGCCATTCGCCGGAGACCGACTTCAGCGTCAGCTGCTGTCGGGCGCTCACGCCCTTCTCGTTGCACCAAAACGCAATATCGTAAAGATAGCTGTCGCTCCGATCCTGGAGGCTTGCCAGGCCATAAAGAGAGCGATATTCAGTCATTAGAAGAGAGAATAACTTGTCATTATTACTGCCGGGATTGATGACCAAAACGGTACACTTACGGTTTTTGGTCCACTTATGCAGTTTTTCCAGGCAATTGAGTAATTTCTCAGAAGATATATTGTGTAATGCGTTATTAGCGCATTTAAGTATCAATAAATAGTGATCCGGATCAATGGAGCAATCAATATCGCGCGGGAAAAGAGAGAGGTTATCTGCATCCGCAGGCATGGTAAATAACCGTACACTTTGTGGTCCCTGTTCACTTTTAAGCGTAATGATTTTTTTTGGGTCATTACCCATCGTAATGACGGCGACGCGGGAATGATTATCCTGCGCGGCGATGGTCTGGTTTACAAGACGGACAGCATCCTCGTCCCGGTCTGTATTTATCCACCAGACTCCTCCAACCGGCATGTGGCGCAATTCATCCCATAATGGCTGAATGCCAATAGAAAATATGGAGCCCACGGTGTCCCTCATTTGATCTAATTTATCTGTATCTCAGTTTACTAGCGAAAGCCCAGAAATAAACCTAACATTGAAATTAAAGAACATCAGATTTAGCATGTAAATCAAAATTCGAGGGCAGGACGCCCGTATAGACCGAAACATGCAAAGTGACTCGAAGGGATAGAATAAGAATGCATAATAATGAACCCGTAACGCCAGTCGATTCCACTCTGGGGTACACATTCCAAAACGACTTCCTGGCACTGACGAAGGCTTTTTCGTTACCCGAAATAGATTACACCGATATTTCCCAGCGGGAACAGCTGGCGGCGGCGATTAAGCGCTGGCCGCTTTTAGCTGAATTTGCCCAACAACTTTAAGGGAGCCATTGATGGCCATACTCGGATTACAGGGCGTCCGTGGCGGAGTGGGTACAACCTCCGTGACCGCGGCGCTGGCGTGGTCATTACAGCTATTAGGTGAATCGGTGCTGGTTATTGACGCCAGCTCCGACAATTTGTTGCGTATGTCATTCAACGTCGACTTTACGCGCACAGAGGGCTGGGCCCGCGCGCTGCTTGATGACAAAGACTGGCGCGATGCGGGTATGCGCTACACCTCTCAGCTCGATTTACTGCCTTTCGGCCAGCTGACCGAAACGGAGCGCGGAAATGAAGCGGCGTATCAGCGCCTGTTTTCCCAATTTGTGCCCGTGCTGCAAAGCCTAAAGGAGCAGGGCCATTACCAATGGATATTGCTGGATTTGCCGCACGGCGCGGCATCGCTGACGCGCCAGCTCATGGCGCAATGCGATCGTGTGCTCGCGATTGTGAACGTGGATGCAAACTGCCACATCCGTCTGCACCAGCAGGCGTTGCCCGATAACGCCCAAATTCTGATTAACGATTTACGTATTGGCAGCCAGATTCAGGACGATCTCTATCAGGTCTGGCTGCAAAGCCAGCGCCGCCTGCTGCCGCTCGTTATCCACCGTGATGAGGCGATGGCGGAATGCCTCGCCTCGAAACAGCCTGTCGGCGAATACCGTAGCGATTCCCTCGCGGCAGAGGAGATCCTGACGCTGGCGAACTGGTGCCTGCTGCATTACGCAGGACGCCGGGAGTCTGCCGGGAGCGCGGTATGAGCCGCTTATCCGCCTGGCTACTCATTCCACCGGTCAGCGCGCGCTTGAGCGAGCGCTATCGACACTATCGCCGACACGGCGCGTCGGCATTCAGCGCCGCGCTCGGCTGTTTCTGGACGATCCTGGCCTGGACGTTCATTCCGCTCGAACACCCGCGCTGGCAGCGCATCCGCGCAAGGCAAGCCGAGCTCTACCCGCACATCAATCCGGACAGGCCGAAGCCGTTGGATCCGGCGCGCTATCTCATTCAGGCCGCCTGGCTGGTGATGACCTCGCCGCGAACGGAAGAGAAGACATCGCGCTGGCGCAGCTTCGACCGCGTGCAAAACCTGCGCGAACGCTACCATCAGTGGCTGGACAGCCTGCCCGAACGGGTGGGCGACAAAACCAGCCATCTGGACGATCACAAAGAGCTCGGGCACCTGCACCCGGGCCTTCGGCGTTTTATTCTCGGCGTGATAGTGGTGTTCTCGCTCATTCTGGCGCTGATCTGCGTGACGCAGCCCTTCAACCCGCTGGCGCAGTTCACCTTCCTGATCCTGCTGTGGGGCGTCGCGCTGCTGGTGCGGCGCATACCGGGGCGCTTCTCCGCGCTGATGCTGATTGTGCTGTCGCTCACCGTCTCCTGTCGCTATATCTGGTGGCGCTACACCTCAACGCTAAACTGGGACGATCCGGTCAGCCTGGTGTGCGGTCTGGTCCTGCTGTTTGCCGAAACCTACGCGTGGATTGTGCTGGTGCTGGGCTATTTCCAGGTGGTCTGGCCGCTGAATCGTCAGCCCGTGCCGCTGCCAAAAGATACCGCCCAGTGGCCGTCCGTTGACCTTTTCGTGCCGACCTATAACGAAGATCTTAGCGTCGTGAAAAATACCATTTACGCGGCGCTGGGCATCGACTGGCCAAAAGATAAGCTCAAAATCTGGATTCTGGACGACGGCGGCCGCGCGGAGTTTCGCCAGTTTGCGCATGAGGTGGGGGTCGAATACATCGCCCGTACCACGCATGAGCACGCCAAGGCCGGTAACATCAATAACGCGCTGAAATATGCCACCGGCGAGTTTGTCTCCATTTTCGACTGTGACCACGTGCCAACGCGCTCCTTCCTGCAGATGACGATGGGCTGGTTCCTGAAGGAGAAAGAGCTGGCGATGATGCAGACGCCGCACCACTTCTTCTCGCCGGACCCGTTCGAGCGCAACCTGGGGCGTTTTCGCAAAACCCCTAACGAGGGCACGCTGTTCTATGGCCTGGTACAGGACGGGAACGACATGTGGGACGCGACCTTCTTCTGCGGCTCCTGCGCGGTCATTCGCCGCGAGCCGCTGGACGAAATCGGCGGCATCGCCGTTGAAACCGTGACCGAAGATGCCCACACCTCGCTGCGTTTGCACCGTCTTGGCTATACCTCCGCCTACATGCGCATTCCGCAGGCGGCGGGTCTGGCAACGGAATCGCTTTCCGCGCACATCGGCCAGCGCATTCGCTGGGCGCGCGGCATGGTGCAGATCTTCCGCCTGGATAACCCGCTGATGGGCAAAGGGCTGAAGCTGGCGCAGCGCCTGTGCTACGTCAACGCCATGTTCCACTTCCTGTCCGGCATCCCGAGGCTCATCTTCCTGACCGCGCCGCTGGCGTTCCTGCTGCTTCACGCTTACATCATCTACGCGCCCGCGCTGATGATCGCGCTGTTCGTGCTGCCGCACATGATCCACGCCAGCCTGACGAACTCGAAGATCCAGGGCAAATACCGCCATTCGTTCTGGAGTGAAATCTACGAAACCGTGCTGGCCTGGTACATCGCGCCGCCCACGATGGTGGCGCTGATTAACCCGCACAAAGGCAAGTTTAACGTCACCGCGAAGGGCGGGCTGGTGGAGGAGGAGTATGTCGACTGGGTGATTTCCCGTCCGTATATCTTCCTCGTGCTGCTCAACATCGTGGGCGTGATCGTCGGCGTCTGGCGCTACTTCTACGGCCCGGAAAACGAAATCCTGACCGTGTTCGTGAGCATGGCGTGGGTGTTCTACAACCTGATCATCCTCGGCGGCGCGGTGGCGGTGTCGGTAGAAAGCAAGCAGGTTCGCCGCGCGCATCGCGTCGAAATCTGCATGCCTGCGGCGATTGCCCGCGAAGACGGCCATCTCTTCTCCTGTACCGTCCACGACTTCTCTGACGGCGGCGTGGGGATCAAAATCAACGGCCAGGCGAAGGTGCTGGAAGGGCAGAAGGTGAATTTACTGCTCAAGCGCGGCCAGCAGGAATATGTCTTCCCGACGCAGGTCGTGCGCGTGTCGGGCATTGAAGTCGGTCTGCAGCTGATGCCGCTGACCAAAAAGCAGCATATCGATTTTGTGCAGTGTACGTTCGCCCGCGCGGATACGTGGGCGCTTTGGCAGGACAGCTTCCCGGAAGACAAGCCTCTGGAAAGCCTGCTGGATATTCTGAAGCTGGGGTTCCGTGGCTATCGTCACCTTGCAGAATTTGCCCCGTCGTCGGTGAAATTAATTTTCCGGTCTCTTACTTCGCTGGTTTCCTGGGTCGTGTCGTTCATTCCTCGTCGACCCGAGCGGGACGCGGTGAAGCAGGCGGACCCGGTTATGGCTCAACAATGATGATAACGCGATGAAAACAAAACTTTCCTGGTTATGTGCAGTGGCAATGGGGATGAGTGCGCTTCCCGCAACAATGGCGAACGCCGCGCCTGATAGCGCAGCAGCGACCCCTGCGCCAACGGTGCCCGTGGTTGCACAGGCGACCGATCCGGTTATCACGGCAGCGCCCGGGCAAACGGAGAAGGTTGTTCCCAACCAGCCGGTAGAGGGCAACACGCTGCCCGCCGCGCAGGCGGGAGCGCAGATCGTGGGGCAGGTGATGCCCGGCGTACAGGGCGCCAATGCACCGGTTGCCGTAGAAAATGCGCCATCGCGTGACGTGAAGCTCTCCTTCGCGCAGATTGCCCCGCCTCCGGGGAGCATGGTGCTTCGCGGCGTCAACCCTAACGGCGGCGTCGAGTTTGGCATGCGCAGCGATGAGGTCGTCTCGCAGGCCGTTCTGAACCTGGAATACACGCCTTCACCGTCACTGCTGCCCGTGCAGTCGCAGCTCAAGGTCTACCTGAACGACGAGCTGATGGACGTGCTGCCGGTCACTAAGGAGCAGTTGGGTAAAAAAACGCTGGCGCAGGTGCCGATCAACCCGCTGTTTATCACCGACTTTAACCGCGTTCGCCTTGAGTTCGTGGGCCACTACCGCGACGTCTGCGAAAACCCGGCCAGCAGCACGCTGTGGATGGACGTGGGGCGCAACTCGTCGCTGCAGATGACCTACCAGTCGCTGGCGCTGAAAAACGACCTCTCGGCTTTCCCGGTGCCGTTCTTTGACCCGCGCGACAACCGTCAGCTAAACCTGCCGGTGGTGTTTGCCGGCTCGCCGGATATCACCCAGCAGCGGGCGGCGACAATCGTGACCTCGTGGTTTGGCTCTCGCGCCGGCTGGCGCGGGCAAACCTTCCCGGTTCTGTTTGATAAGCTGCCGGATCGTAACGCCATTGTGTTTGCCACCAACGACAAACGCCCGGCCTTCCTGCGCGACCATCCGAACGTAACGGCGCCGACCGTGGAAATGATGAGCCACCCGGACAACCCGTACGTCAAGCTGCTGGTGGTGTTCGGGCGCGATGATAAGGATCTCGTTCAGGCGGCCAAAGGCATTGCCCAGGGGAACGTACTCTTCCGCGGCAACAGCGTGGTGGTGGATGACGTCAAGCCGCTGCTGGCGCGTAAGCCTTACGACGCGCCAAACTGGGTGCGTACCGACCGCGCGATCACCTTCGGCGAGCTGAAAACCTACGAGGAGCAGCTCCAGTCGACGGGGCTTGAGCCAGCGCCGGTTAGCCTGTCCCTCAACCTGCCGCCGGATCTCTATCTGCTGCGCACCAACGGGATCGACATCAATCTGAACTACCGCTATACCGCGCCGGTCACGAAAGACAGCTCGCGCATGGATATCAGCCTGAACAACCAGTTCCTCCAGTCGTTCAGCCTGGCCACCAATCAGGAAACCAATCGGCTCATGCTGCGCCTGCCGGTGCTGCAGGGGCTGCTGGACGGGAAAACCGACGTCTCTATTCCGGCGCTGAAGCTGGGGGCGGTTAACCAGCTGCGCTTTGACTTCCAGTACATGAACCCGATGCCGGGCGGCTCAATCGATAACTGCATCACCTTCCAGCCGGTGCAAAACCGCGTGGTGATTGGCGATGACTCAACCATCGACTTCTCGAAGTATTATCACTTCATCGCCATGCCGGACCTGCGGGCGTTCGCTAACGCCAGCTTCCCGTTCAGCCGCATGGCCGACCTGTCTGAGTCCATCGTCGTGATGCCAAAAGCGCCAAGCGAATCTCAGCTGACGACGCTGCTGGATACGATGGCCATCGTGGGCGCGCAGACCGGCCTTCCGGCGATCAACGTGACGTTGACCGACGACGGCAGCCAGATCCAGAACAAAGACGCCGATCTGATGGTGATCGGCACGATCCCGGACAAGCTGAAGGATGACAAGCGTATCGATCTGCTGGTGCAGGCCGCGCAGTCCTGGGTTAATACGCCGCTGCGCCAGACGGCCTTCCCGAGCATCATGCCGGACAAAAACGACCGCCAGGCCAGCGCGCAAACGACCGTCACGTCGACAGCGCCGATGGCCGCGATTGTGGGCTTCCAGTCGCCGTATAACGACCAGCGCAGCGTGGTTGCGCTGCTGGCAGACAGCCCGCGCGGCTACGAGCTGCTCAACAACGCAATGAACGACAGCGGCAAGCGCGCGGCGATGTTCGGCTCCGTGTCGGTGATCCGCGAATCCGGCGTTAACAGCCTTCGCGTAGGCGATATCTACTACGTGGGCCACCTGCCGTGGTTTGAGCGCCTGTGGTACGCGCTCTCTAACCATCCGGTGCTGCTGGCGGTGCTGGCGGCGATAAGCGTGGTGCTGCTGGCATGGGTGCTGTGGCGTCTGCTGCGCATTATCAGCCGTCGTCGCCTCAATCCGGATCGTGAGTAAGCCGTGATGAACGTCTTTCGCGGGTGCGTCCTGGCGGCGCTGATGCTGGCGGCGGGAGATCTCCGCGCCGCCTGTAGCTGGCCTGCCTGGGCGCAGTTCAAGCAGGACTACATTAGCGAAGACGGGCGGGTGATTGACCCCAGCGACTCGCGCAAAATCACCACCTCTGAAGGGCAAAGCTACGCGCTGTTCTTTGCCCTTGTTGCCAACGACCGCAAGGCGTTTGACGAGGTGCTGGCGTGGACGCGCGATAACCTTGCCGAGGGCGATCTGGCGCAGCATCTGCCCGCCTGGCTGTGGGGGCAGAAGGATAAGCAGAGCTGGGCGGTGATCGACTCGAACTCGGCGTCCGATGCCGACATCTGGATCGCCTGGTCGCTGCTGGAAGCCGGACGCCTGTGGAAAAAACCGGACTATACCCGCGTCGGCAAGGCCCTGCTGAACCGCATCGCGCGTGACGAAGTGGTGAAAGTGCCCGGACTGGGATCGATGCTGCTGCCGGGCAAGGTGGGGTTCGCCGAAGAGAATGCGTGGCGCTTTAACCCCAGCTATCTCCCGCCGCAGCTGGTCAGCTATTTCACCCGCTACGGCGCGCCCTGGAGCACGCTTCGCGAAACCAACCTGCGCCTGCTGCTGGAGACCGCACCGAAGGGCTTCTCGCCGAACTGGGTGCGCTACGTGAAAGATAAAGGCTGGCAGCTGAAGCAGGATACCTCGCTGGTGGGCAGCTATGACGCGATCCGTGTCTATCTCTGGGTCGGCATGATGAACGAAAAAGATCCGCAAAAGCCCCGGCTGCTGGCGCGCTTCAGGCCGATGGCGGCGCTGACCGATCGTAACGGCGTGCCGCCGGAAGTCGTTGACGTGGCGACAGGAAAAACCACGGGCAACGGTCCGGTGGGCTTTTCCGCCTCGCTGCTTCCGTTTTTACAAGACAGAGACGCGCAGGCGGCACAGCGCCAGCGCGTCGCCGATAATTTTCCCGATAAAAATGCCTACTTCAGCTATGTACTGACCCTCTTTGGGCAAGGCTGGGATCAGCATCGTTTTCGCTTCACCGCTAAGGGTGAATTAATACCGGATTGGGGCCAGGAATGCGCAAGTTCACAGTAAGTCTACTCAGTTTATCGCTAGGCCTGGCCTTTTTGCCGATGGCCCACGCGGCCAATTCTCCGCAGCAGAAACAGCTGCTGGAGCAGGTTCGCCTGGGCGAGTCGACGCAGCGCGAAGATTTGGTTCGTCAGTCTCTCTATCGCCTGGAGCTGATCGACCCGAACAATCCGGACGTCATTGCCGCGCGTTTTCGCTACCTGTTACGCCAGGGCGACACGTCCGGCGCGCAGAAAGAGCTCGATCGTCTGAAGGGCATCGCGCCGGATTCCGGTGCGTATCAGTCGTCGCGCAATACGATGCTGCTCTCCACCCCCGACGGTCGCCAGGCGCTACAGCAGGCTCGCCTGCTTGCCACCACGGGGCATGCCCAGGAAGCGATTGCCGCATACGACAAGCTGTTCTCCGGAAATCCGCCGAGCGGCGATCTGGCCACGGAATACTGGAGCGTGGTGGCCAAAGAGCCCGCGCGCCGTAATTCGGCCATTAACCAGCTGAAAGCGATCAACGCCAGCAGCCCGGGCAACGCGCAGCTGCAGGCGACGCTGGCCCAGCTGCTGTTCCAGAACGGTCGACGCGACGAAGGCTTCGCGGTGCTGCAGGAGATGGCTAAATCCAACAGCGGCCGCAATCAGGCGTCCGACATGTGGTATCAGCAGGTTAAAGATTTGCCGGCCAGCAGCGCCAGCGTGAGCGCGCTGCAAAAATACCTCAGCGTATTCAGCGACGGCGATAGCGTAGCCGCCGCGCGTACGCAGCTTGCTGAACAGCAGAAACAGCTTGCCGATCCAGCGTTCCGCGCGAAAGCGGAAGGCATCGCGGCGGTCGATGCCGGACAGGGCAGTAAGGCGGTGGCCGAGCTGCAAAAAGCGGTGAGCGCAAACCATGCCGACAGCGAAGCCGTGGGCGCGCTGGGGCAGGCCTATTCCCAGAAAGGCGATCGCGCCCGCGCGGTAGCCCAGTTCCAGAAGGCCATCGCCCTCGATCCCCAGAGCGACAACCGGGGCAAATGGGACAGCCTGCTCAAGGTAAACCGCTACTGGCTGCTGATCCAGCAGGGTGACGCCGCGCTGAAGGCCAATAACACCGCGCAGGCGGAACGCTACTACCAGCAGGCGCGCAGCGTTGATAATTCCGACAGCTATGCCGTATTGGGGCTGGGCGATGCGGCGGCGGCGCGCAAGGATAATGAGGCGGCGGAGCGTTACTACCGCCAGGCGCTGCGCATGGACAGCGGCAACAGCAACGCGGTGCGCGGGCTGGCGAATATCTATCGCGCCCAGTCGCCGGAAAAAGCTTCACAGTTTATTCAGTCGCTGTCGGCCAGCCAGCGCCGCAGCATTGACGATATCGAACGCAGCCTCACCAACGAACAGCTCGCCGCGCAGGCGGAGCAGCTGGAAAATCGGGGCAACTACGCGCAAGCCGCAGAAATTCAGCGTCGCCGTCTGGCGCTGGCGCCCGGCGACGTGTGGATAACCTATCGCCTGTCGCGCGATCTCTACGGCGCGGGCCAGCGCAGCCAGGCGGATACGATAATGCGCCAGCTCGCCAGCCAAAAACCGACCGATCCGGAGCAGGTTTATGCCTATGGGCTTTACCTTTCTGGCAGCGATCGGGACCGCGCCGCGCTGGCGCATCTGGACACGCTGCCGCGCGGCCAGTGGAATAGCAATATTCAGGAGCTGGCGGACCGCCTGCAAAGCAACCAGGTGCTGGAGACGGCGAATCGCCTGCGCGACGCCGGTAAAGAGCAGGAAGCCGAAAGCCTGCTTCGCCAGCAGCCTGCGTCCACCCGCATCGATTTAACCCTGGCCGACTGGGCGGAACAGCGTGGCGATCACAACGCCGCGAAAACCGCCTATAACACCGTGCTGCAGCGCGAGCCGCAAAACGAAGACGCGCTCCTCGGGCTGACCGAGGTCTACATAGCCCAGGGCAACAAAGACGCGGCGCGCGGCGAGCTGGCAAAGCTGCCGGGCGCGCAAAGCGGCGAACCGCAGTCGCTTAACGTGCAGCGCCGCATCGCGATGGCGCAGGCGAGCCTCGGCGATGCCGCCGCCGCAGAACAGACCTTCAGTAAGCTGATCCCGCAGGCAACATCGCAGCCGCCGTCCATGGACAACGCGCTGGTGCTGCGCGATGCGGCCCGCTTCCAGACGCAGAACGGCCAGCCGCAGCAGGCGCTGGAGACGTATAAAGACGCGATGGTGGCGTCCGGCATCACGACCGCGCGCCCCGCGGATAACGACAGCTTTACCCGCCTGACGCGCAACGACGAAAAAGACGACTGGCTGAAGCGCGGCGTGCGCAGCGATGCCGGGGATCTATACCGTCAGCAGGACCTTAACGTCACGCTGCAGCATGACTACTGGGGCTCCAGCGGCACGGGCGGTTATTCCGACCTGAAGGCGCACACCACGATGCTGCAGGTTGACGCGCCGCTGTCCGATGGCCGCATGTTCTTCCGCAGCGATCTGGTGAACATGGACGCCGGTTCTTTCGCCACCACCAACGGCACCTACGATCCGAAGTGGGGTACCTGCGCCGAAACGCCGTGTAGCGGCAACACCAGCCAGACGGCCAACGGCGCCAGCGTGGCGGTGGGCTGGCAGAATAAAACCTGGTCGTGGGACATCGGCACCACGCCGATGGGCTTTGACGTGGTGGACGTGGTCGGCGGCGTAAGCTACAGCAGCGATCTGGGGCCAGTCGGCTACACCGTTAACGCGCACCGTCGCCCGATTTCCAGCTCCCTGCTGGCGTTCGCCGGGCAAAAAGATACCAACACCGGCACCACCTGGGGCGGCGTCCGTTCCACCGGCGGCGGCGTGAGCCTGAGCTATGACAAGGGCGAAGCGAACGGGGTTTGGTCAAGCCTTAACGTGGACAGCCTGACCGGGAAAAATGTGGAAGATAACTGGCGCGTGCGCTGGATGACCGGCTATTACTATAAGTTGATCAACAAAAACAACGAGCGCCTGACCGTCGGCGTCTCGAATATGCTGTGGCATTACGACAAAGATCTGAGCGCCTATACGCTCGGCCAGGGTGGTTACTACAGCCCGCAGGAGTACGTCTCGTTTGCGCTGCCGGTCACCTGGCGCAAGCGCACCGAGAACTGGTCCTGGGAGCTGGGCGGCTCGGTCTCGTGGTCGCACTCAAAAACGGACGATGTGATGCGCTACCCCGATCAGGGGCTGATCCCCACCGATGAGCCGGGCCGCTATACCGACAGAGGTGCGATGGAAACCGGCAGCAGCTCGTCCGGAACTGGCTATACCGCCCGGGCGATTATCGAGCGCCGCGTGACGTCAAACTGGTTCGTTGGGATGGGTGTCGACATCCAGGAAGCGAAAGACTACACCCCAAGCCACGCGCTCCTTTACGTTCGATATTCCGCCGCGGGCTGGCAGGGCGATATGGATTTACCGCCTGAGCCGCTCATACCGTACGCGGACTGGTAATAAGATTAACTTAATCGATTTGTAAGTCTCTCTTAAAAGTGTAGCAATCGGGTATACTCAATCGCACCAGGTTTATCCCCTGGTGCGCCTAGCGCTTCGAGTTTTATGGAGAGTCATTTTGCGTGTCAGCCGTTCTTTAACTATCAAACAGATGGCGATGGTTTCTGCCGTTACCATGCTGTTTGTCTCCCTCTTCTGCGTCATTTTGCTGTTTCATTCCGTTCAGCAGAATCGCTACAACACGGCTTCGCAACTCGAAAGTATCGCCCGCTCGGTGCGGGAACCTCTCTCTGCCTCCATTCTGAAGGGGGATATCCCCGAAGCAGAAACCATCTTGAAGCGCATCCAGCCGACCGGCATCGTCAGCCGCGCCGACGTGGTGCTGCCTAACCAGTTTCAGGCGCTGAGGATGAGCTTTATCCCCGAGCGGCCGGTTCCGATGATGATCATGCGGATGTTTGAGCTGCCGGTGCAGATTTCCCTGCCGATTTATTCGCTTGAGCGTCCGTCAAACCCCCAGCCGTTAGCCTATCTGGTGATGCAGGCGGATTCATACCGCATGTACAAGTTCGTGATGAGCTGGGTTACAACGTTAGTGACCACTTGCTTACTTTTGACGCTGATCCTGAGCGTGGGGCTGACGTGGTGCATTAATCGCCTCGTTGTGCACCCTCTGCGCCGCATCGCCCGTGAGCTCAATAATCTCCCCGCGCAGGAGCAGGTTGGCCATCAGCTTGCCCTGCCGCGCCTGCACCATGACGATGAAATCGGCATGCTGATACGCAGCTATAACCTCAACCAGCAGCGTATTCAGCGCCAGCAGGACGAGTTGAACAGCAACGCGACCCGCTTTCCGGTGTCGGACCTGCCGAATAAAGCGTTTTTGATGGCGCTGCTGGAGCAGACCGTCGCGCGCCAGCAAACGACCGCGCTGATGGCGGTGGCCTGCGAAACGCTGCAGGATACCGCGGGCGTGCTGCAGGAAAGCCAGCGCGAAATACTGCTTCTTACGCTGGTGGAAAAGCTGAAGTCGGTCCTGGCTCCGCGCATGGTGCTGACGCAGGTTAGCGGCTATGACTTCGTCATTATCGCTCACGGCGTGAAAGAGCCCTGGCACGCGGTGACGTTAGGTCAGCAAGTGCTCACTGTCATTAACGAGCGTTTGCCCGTGCAGGGCATTCAGCTGCGCCCGAGCGCCAGCATCGGAATAGCGATGTTTTATGGCGACCTGACGGCAGAGCAGCTCTATCGCCGCGCCTTCTCGGCGGCCTTCACCGCGCGGCGCAAGGGCAAAAACCAGATCCAGTTCTTCGACCCGGAGCAAATGGAAAAGGCGCAGCAGCGTCTTACCGAAGAGAGCGACATTTTGACCGCGCTGGACAACCGCCGGTTTGCGCTCTGGCTGCAGCCGCAGGTGAATTTGCAAACCGGCGAGGTGAAAAGCGCCGAAGCGCTGCTGCGCGTTCAGCAGCCGGACGGCGCGTGGGAGCTTCCCGAGGGGCTGATCGAGCGCATCGAGTCCTGCGGCCTGATGGTGACCGTGGGCCACTGGGTGCTGGAAGAGGCCTGCCGCCAGCTTGCCGCGTGGCAGGAGCGCGGCGTCACGCTGCCGCTGTCGGTGAATCTCTCCGCGCTGCAGCTGCTGCACCCCAATATGGTCCCGGAAATGCTGGAGCTGATCCATCGCTACCGGATCCAGCCCAACACGCTGATTCTGGAAGTGACGGAAAGCCGTCGGATTGACGATCCGAATGAGGCCGTCGCCATCCTCAAGCCGCTGCGAAACGCGGGTATTCGCATCGCGCTGGATGATTTTGGCATGGGCTACGCCGGGCTGCGCCAGCTCCAGCACATGAAAACGCTGCCGGTTGACGTCCTGAAAATTGATAAAACCTTCGTCGACGGCCTGCCGGACGACAGCAGCATGGTGCAGGCCATTATCCAGATGGCGCGCAGCCTCAATCTGCACCTGATTGCGGAAGGAATTGAAACCGACGCCCAGCGCCAGTGGCTGGCCGACGCGGGCGTTGAGAGCGGACAGGGGTTCCTGTTTGCCCGCGCCGTCCCGCCTGAGATCTTCGAGCAGCGCTACCTTTCTGCCGACAGCAATCACGCAAAAGTGTAATTTTGTTGCTGGCTTGTGCGAGCCAGCTCAAACTTCTTAACATTTGTGTTTCAAATTTGAACCAGGTTTATTTCTGTCCTGTTATGTGGGTGTTATTTTAAAGCCGCAGGTTAACCATAACCTTACAAAGCCTGTGGTTTTTCTTCCCAAGGACACCCTATGAAAACCTCACTCTTCAAAAGCCTTTACTTTCAGGTCCTGACGGCCATCGCAGTCGGTATTCTGCTTGGTCACTACTACCCTGAACTCGGCGCACAAATGAAACCGCTTGGCGACGCGTTCGTTAAGCTCATCAAGATGATCATCGCACCGGTAATTTTCTGTACGGTGGTGACCGGCATCGCTGGCATGGAAAGCATGAAGGCGGTGGGGCGCACCGGCGCCGTGGCGCTTCTCTATTTCGAAGTGGTGAGCACCATCGCCCTGATTATCGGCCTGATTATTGTTAACGTGGTGCAGCCGGGCGCGGGGATGAACGTTGACCCGGCGACGCTGGACGCCAAAGCGGTGGCGATTTACGCCGAGCAGGCGAAAGATCAGGGCGTCGTGGCCTTCCTGCTGGACGTTATCCCAAGCAGCGTCATCGGCGCGTTCGCCAGCGGCAACATCCTGCAGGTGCTGCTGTTTGCGGTGCTGTTTGGCTTTGCCCTGCACCGCCTGGGCAGCAAAGGCCAAATCATCTTTAACGTTATCGAAAGCTTCTCGCAGGTCATCTTCGGCATCATCAACATGATCATGCGTCTGGCCCCGATCGGCGCATTCGGCGCGATGGCGTTTACCATCGGCAAGTACGGCGTGGGCACGCTGGTGCAGCTGGGGCAGCTGATTATCTGCTTCTATATCACCTGTATTCTCTTCGTCGTTGTCGTGCTGGGGTCCATCGCGCGCGCCGCGGGCTTCAACATCTTCAAGTTCATCCGCTACATCCGCGAAGAGCTGCTGATTGTTCTGGGAACGTCGTCATCCGAATCCGCGCTGCCGCGCATGCTCGATAAGATGGAGAAGCTGGGCTGCCGTAAATCGGTGGTGGGGCTGGTGATCCCGACGGGCTACTCGTTCAACCTCGACGGGACGTCGATATACCTGACGATGGCGGCGGTGTTTATCGCTCAGGCGACCAACAGCCATATGGATATCTTCCACCAGATCACCCTGCTGGTGGTGCTCTTGCTTTCGTCGAAAGGGGCGGCGGGCGTCACGGGAAGCGGGTTTATCGTGCTGGCGGCAACGATCTCTGCGGTAGGCCATCTGCCGGTCGCCGGCCTGGCGTTGATCCTCGGCATCGACCGCTTTATGTCCGAAGCGCGCGCGCTCACCAACCTGGTGGGGAACGGCGTGGCGACGGTGGTCGTGGCGAAGTGGGTGAAAGAGCTGGACCATAAAAAACTCGACGATACGCTGAATAATCGCACGCCTGAGAGCCAAAAAACCGAATTATCCTCCTGATATCTCGTCAATTGCCCGCATTCCCTTGTCGGAATGTGGGCACCTGCGCATAATAACTGCTCATACCTGTCATAATTCGATAAGATTTTTTTTGGGTATATTTCACTTCGAGCCGTGACGTTTTGCAGAACACGCGGTCTAATCGACGTGTTTTCATCGTCATCTTTAAGAGTGCTCACGTCGCGAGACGCTCTTTTTAATCAGGAATGTTGATCAGGGGTTCACATGCAGGGCACAAAAATTCGACTCTTAACCGGCGGTTTGCTGATGATGGCAGCAGCCAGTTATGTGCAGGCAGATGCGCTCCAGCCGGACCCGGCGTGGCAACAAGGGACTCTGGCAAACGGTTTTCAGTGGCAGGTTCTCACTACGCCGCAACGTCCCAGCGACCGTATCGAAATTCGTCTGTCTGTGAATACCGGCTCCCTGACCGAGAGCACCCAGCAGACCGGCTTAAGCCATTTTATTCCCCGACTGGCGCTCACGCAGAGCGGCAGTTTGCAAGCGGTTCAGGTGCGTTCGCTGTGGCAACAGGCCATCGACCCAAAACGCCCGCTGCCCCCAGCCGTGGTCTCCTATGACTACACCATGTTTAACCTGAGCCTGCCGAACAACCGTAACGACCTGCTGAAAGAAGCGCTTACTTACCTGTCAGACGCCACGGGCAAGCTGTCCATCACGCCAGAGACCGTAAACTATGCCCTGAGCAACAGCGACATGGTGGCGACCTGGCCTGCGGACACCAAAGAGGGCTGGTGGCGCTACCGTCTCAAAGGCTCCGCGCTGCTGGGCCACGATCCGGCCGAGCCGCTGAAGCAGCCCGTCGACGCCGGGCAGGTGAAATCCTTCTATGAAAAATGGTACACGCCGGACGCGATGACCCTGATCGTCGTGGGTAACGTCGACAGCCGCGCGGTGGTGGAACAGATCAACAAAGCGTTTGGCGATCTCAAGGGCAAGCGTGAAACGCCCGCACCGGTGCCGACGCTGTCTCCGCTTCGCGCAGAGCCGGTCAGCATCATGACGGACACCGTGCGTCAGGATCGCCTTTCCATGATGTGGGATACCGCCTGGCAGCCGATTCGCGAATCGGCCGCCTTGCTCCGCTACTGGCGCGCGGACCTGGCGCGCGAAGCGCTGTTCTGGCACGTTCAGCAGACGCTCAGCAAGAACAACGTGAAGGATATTGGGCTTGGCTTCGACTGCCGGGTGCTCTTCCAGCGCGCGCAGTGCGCCATTAACGTTGAATCCCCCGGCGACAAGCTGAACGCAAACCTGGGCGTGGTCGCCAAAGAGCTGGCGAAAGTGCGTAAAGAGGGGCTGTCGGAAGAGGAGTTCAACGCGCTGGTGGCGCAGAAGCAGCTTGAGCTGCAAAAGTTGTTTGCGACCTACGCGCGTGCCGATACCGATATTCTGATTAGCCAGCGCATCCGCTCGCTGCAAAATCAGGTGGTGGATATCGCGCCGGAGCAGTATCAGAAGCTGCGTCAGGACTTCCTGAGCGGCCTGACCGTGGACATGCTCAATCAGGATTTGCGCCAGCAGCTTTCGCAGGACATGGCGCTGGTGCTGCTGCAGCCGAAAGGCGAGCCGGAGTATGACATGAAGGAACTTCAGGCGACCTGGAAAACGATCATGGAGCCAGACTCACAGCCTGCACAGGCTGCGGCGGCCGATGATTTGCACCCGGACGCAACGGATATCCCGCAGGGGCAGTAACAGACTAGCGCCCCTCACCCCGGCCCTCTCCCCAAAGGGGCGAGGGAGAAAAGACGGCTCCGGGCGATCCCCTCTCCCCTTTGGGGAGAGGGTTAGGGTGAGGGGGGGCACCAGCCCGCACCGTTGTTAAGCAGGCATCGCCTCACGCGGAATAATCGCTCCGCGATACTGAATCACCGTGCTGGCCGTCAGATGGCCACGCTTCGCCGCCGCTTCCGGCGTGCCTCCCGTCAGGCGTACTGCCAGATAGCCAGCGCTAAATGAATCGCCCGCCGCCGTGGTATCAATCACCTTCTCTTTCGCTAACGCCACCGCCGGAACCTCAACGGCCGCCTCGCCTTGTATCGCGATCAGGCACGCGTCCGCCCCGCGCTTAATCACAATCTCACCCACGCCAGCCGCCTGCGTGCGGGCGATAACCTCATCAACCGGCTTTTCACCCCACAGGGCGTCTTCGTCGTCCAGCGTCAGGAACGCGATATCGGTGCATTCCAGCATTTGCTGATACACCCGCTGCGTCTCTTCGCGGCTGGACCACAGGCGCGGACGGTAGTTGTTATCGAAGATGACTTTGCCGCCGTTGGCGCGGCACTCGCGCAGCAGCGCAAACAGCGTGTTGCGGCTTTCCGGGCTTAATATCGCCAGGCTAATGCCGCTCAGGTAGAGATAATCAAACGTCGCCAGCTGTTCGCAGATTGCAGGCGCGGCTTCGCTTTCCAGCCAGAATCGGGCCGCGGCCTCGTTGCGCCAGTAGTAGAAGGTGCGCTCGCCGGTGCTGTCGGTTTCGATGTAGTACAGCCCCGGCAGGCGGTTCTCCATGCGCTGGATCAGCCCGGTCTGCACGTTTTCACTCTGCCAGGCCTCCAGCATCTGCTGGCTAAAGCTGTCCGTTCCCAGCGCCGTCACATAGCTGACGCTCAGGGCCTCGGGGGCAACCTGACGGGCAATATAAACGGATGTGTTCAACGTATCGCCACCAAAACCGCGGCTGACTTCCGCGCCTTTTTGCGACAGCTCAATCATGCATTCGCCAATCACGGCAATTTTTTTGGACATAGTCGGGAACCTGAACAGAGTAATTAACAGTAGTGTGCGTTGAGTGAATAATGCGGTCAACTATATTAAAACGTCGTTCCAATATTTTATTTGAGCCAGCACGCGTTCCTGCGAATTTCTGTCATCTTAATTTCATTTTCCCGCTGAACCGAACATAAAGTTCTCAATTGCCGCGCCGATAACCCAGTGACGAGTCCAGAAAGGCCATTTCCCCATACAACAGGACATCTGAAATGAAGTCAGAGCAGGTTATCCCGCGGCTGAACATGACGCCTGAGGCAAGTATTGAGAGCTTGCAGGAGCATCGCTACTGGCTGCAATGTGAACGGGCGTACACCTATCAGCCGATCTACCGCACCAGCGGTCAGCTGATGGCGATTGAGATCTTAACGATCGTCACGCATCCGTCCAATCCTTCACAGCGTATCGCACCTGACCGCTATTTTGCGGAGGTGGCGGTACGCCAGCGCATCGATGTGCTGGAAGAGCAGCTCAACATGCTGTTCGCTCGCCGGGCCTTCTTTGAACAGCACGGGATTCTGGCGTCGGTGAACGTGGATGGCCCAACGCTGTTGGCGCTGCGTCAGAACGCAACGCTGCAGGCGCTGATCGCGATGCTGCCGTGGATGCGCTTTGAGCTGGTGGAGCACATCCGCCTGCCGCAGGACTCTTCGTTTGCGTCGATGTGCGAGTTTGGCCCGCTCTGGCTGGATGACTTCGGAACCGGGATGGCGAACTTCTCCGCGCTCAGCGAGGTCCGCTACGACTACATTAAGGTGGCGCGCGACCTGTTCATTATGCTGCGTCAGACGTCCGAAGGCCGAAATCTCTTCACCCTGCTGCTGCAGCTGATGAACCGTTATTGCCAGGGCGTTATTGTCGAAGGCGTTGAAACGCTTGAAGAGTGGCGCGACGTGCAAAACTCCCCGGCCGCCGCCGCGCAGGGCTATTTTCTCTCGCGCCCGGTGCCGATGGATACGCTGGAAAATGTGATTATCTCATTGTAAACAAAGCTGTTTCCCATAATGGTGCGTTGCCGTTACGCACTATTCCCGGACACAGCATCCCCGTTTCCCCGAGCCATGAACTATATTCATGGAAGCATGTCATCAGGAAAGGGGAAAACAATGACGAAAACGGCCAGGATTGCCACCTGGGTTATAGGGATTTTCTTGTTGCTGATCGTGGTCGCAATCATCATCATTGCCACGTTTGACTGGAATCGCCTCAAGCCGACCATCAACCAGAAAGTCTCAACCGAGCTGAACCGGCCCTTCGCCATACGCGGCGATCTGGGCGTAGTGTGGGAGCGCCAGAAAGAGGAGACCGGCTGGCGAAGCTGGATCCCGTGGCCGCACGTCCACGCCGACGACATTGTTCTCGGCAACCCGCCCGATATTCCTGAAGTGACCATGGTCCACCTGCCGCGCGTGGAAGCCACGCTGGCGCCGCTCGCGCTGCTGACCAAAACGGTCTATCTCCCGTGGATCAAGCTTAAGCAGCCGGACGCGCGCCTGATTAGGCTGTCCGAGAAAAACAACAACTGGACGTTCAACCTTGCGAGCAGCGACGAAAAAGATCCCAACGCGCAGCCGTCGTCCTGGTCTTTCCGTCTCGACAACATCCTGTTCGATCGCGGGCGGATCGCCATCGACGACAAGGTCAGCAAGGCCGACGTGGAGATCCTGGTCGATCCGCTGGGCAAGCCGCTGCCGTTCAGCGAGGTGACGGGCAGTAAAGCCAAAGGGGATAACGCCAAAGCGGGTGATTACGTCTTTGGCCTGACGGCGAAAGGGCGCTACAACGGCCAGCCGCTTACCGGAACCGGTAAAATCGGCGGCATGCTGGCCCTGCGCAGCGAGGGCACGCCGTTCCCGGTGCAGGCGGATTTCCGCTCCGGCAACACCCGCGTGGCGTTCGTGGGCACGGTGAACGACCCGATGAACATGGGCGGCGTCGATCTCCAGCTGAAGTTCGCCGGCGATTCGCTGGGTGAGCTGTACGACCTGACGGGCGTGCTGCTGCCGGACACGCCGCCGTTTGAAACGGACGGGCATCTGGTGGCGAAAATCAACGCTGAAAAATACTCCGTCTTTGATTACCGCGGATTTAACGGGCGCATCGGCGACAGCGATATCCACGGCACGCTCACCTACACCACCGGCAAACCGCGTCCGAAGCTCGAAGGCGACGTAGAGTCTCGCCAGCTGCGCCTGGCCGACCTGGGCCCGCTGATTGGCGTGGATTCCGGTAAAGGCACCAAGTCGAAAGAGGTCAAAAAGGACGTTCAGCCCGCGGGCAAAGTGCTGCCGTACGATCGCTTTGAAACCGACAAGTGGGACGTGATGGACGCCGACGTGCGGTTTAAGGGCGGTAAAATCGAGCACGGCAGCACGCTGCCCATCAGCAATCTTTCTACCCATATTCTTCTCAAAAACGCCGATCTGCGCCTGCAGCCGCTGAAGTTTGGCCTGGCGGGCGGGACCATCTCGTCGAACATCCATCTCGAAGGCGACAAAAAGCCGATGCAGGGGCGAGCGGAAATCCAGGCGCGCAGGCTGAAGCTTAAGGAGCTGATGCCGAACGTCGAGCTGATGCAAAAAACCCTGGGCGAGATGAACGGCGATGCCGACATTCGCGGGGTCGGCAACTCCGTAGCGGCGCTGCTGGGAAGCAGCAACGGCGACCTGAAGCTCTTAATGAACGACGGGCTGATCAGCCGCAACCTGATGGAGATTCTGGGGCTTAACGTCGGTAACTTTATTGTCGGGCAGATCTTCGGGGACGACGAGGTGCGGGTGAACTGCGCGGCGGCGAACCTGGACCTGGTTAACGGCGTGGCGCGGCCGAAGATTTTCGCCTTTGACACCGAAAATGCGGTGATCAACGTCACCGGAACCGCCAGCATGGCGTCTGAACAGCTTGATTTGACGATCGATCCCGAGAGCAAGGGCATTCGCATCATCACGCTGCGCTCGCCGCTCTACGTGCGCGGCACCTTCAAAAATCCGCAGGCCGGTGTGAAGGCCGGGCCGCTGATCGCCCGCGGCGCGGTGGCCGCCGCGCTGGCAACGCTGGTTACGCCAGCGGCGGCGCTGCTGGCGCTGATTTCACCGTCGGAAGGGGATGCGAACCAGTGTCGGACGATACTGTCGCAGATGAAGCAATAAGCGGAGGGGGGTTTAGGGTTCGGCCCTGAACCCCTCAAACCGTGTCCCTTTATAGCTCAGCACGCCTTTGTCACCGACGGTCAGCTGGTGATAGTGCTGCGCGTCCAGGCGAAACGTCATCTCGAGGCCGCCGCTTTCCGGCCTGAAGCTGGCTTCATAGCGCATCGCCGTGCCCGCAGGCGTCACCTGCTGCTGGCGCGAGCGGCGTTCATTGATCGGCTTTTCGCGCTTGTTGCTCACCACCACCCGCTTTTGCAGCAGCGGCGCGGCGTCGTTATCGGCCTTCTCGCGGCGCTGCTGGACGAAGCGAAACGATGCGGCAATGACGATAATCGCCACCACCACCACGAAAAAAAGCGGCATCTTGCTCATTGAGGTATCCCATCAGATTTTGCGGAATTAAGGATACCCCGGCTTCCCCGGCATTGCCAAACGCCTTGCTGCGTCACTACACTGGGTGTGAAACTGATTATTCAGCCGTAACAGATACAGGGAGTTAATATGCTTTGGTCATTTATCGCTGTCTGTTTTTCCGCATGGCTTTACGTCGATGCGTCTTATCGTGGCCCTGCCTGGCAGCGCTGGCTGTTTAAGCCCGTCACGCTGTTGCTCCTGCTGCTGCTTGCCTGGCAAGCGCCGATGTTCAACGCCGTCAGCTATCTGGTGCTCGCCGGGCTTTGCGCCTCGCTGATAGGGGATGCCCTGACGCTGCTGCCGCGCCAGCGCCTGCTGTACGCCGTGGGGGCGTTCTTCCTGTCGCACCTGCTGTATACCCTCTACTTCGCCAGCCAGATGACGCTTTCCTTCTTCTGGCCGCTCCCGCTGGTGCTGCTAGTTATCGGCGCGCTGCTGACCGCCGTGATCTGGACGCGGCTCGAAGAGATGCGCTGGCCGGTATGTACCTTTATCGCCATGACGCTGGTGATGGTGTGGCTGGCGGGCGAGCTGTGGTTCTTCCGCCCGACCTCGCAGGCGATGTCCGCCTTCTTCGGCGCGGCGCTGCTGCTGATCGGCAATAGCGTCTGGCTGGGCAGCCACTATCGCCGCCGCTTCCGCGCGGATAACGCGATTTCCGCCGCGTGCTACTTCGCGGGTCACTTCCTGATTGTGCGTTCGCTCTATATCTAAATAAGCCTTGACTCTGGAGTCGACTCCAGAGTGCATACTCCGGTTAATGAGAAAATTATCATTAGCCGGAGGCTGCTATGTCTGCTCCTGAATCTTCAAAAAAAGTGCCACAATTCTCAGCGCTTAAGCTCAATCCGGTGCCAGCGAAAGCGCCATGCTGCGCCGATGGCGCATGCGAAACCCAGGCTGAGTCCATGCCCGAAAGCGGAAACCGCTACAGCTGGGTGGTGAACGGCATGGACTGCGCCGCCTGCGCCCGCAAGGTTGAAAATGCGGTCAGGCAGGTGCCGGGCGTGAGCCACGTGCAGGTGCTGTTCGCGACCGAAAAGCTGCTGGTCAGCGCCGAAAGCGACGTCAGCAGGCAGGTTGAAGCCGCCGTCGGCAAGGCCGGGTATTCCCTGCGCAGCGAATCGGCGCCCGCCGAGAAAACCTCCCCGCTGCGGGAAAACCTGCCGCTGCTAGCGCTCATCATCATGATGGCCATAAGCTGGGGGCTGGAGCAGGTCAATCACCCGCTCGGCAACCTGGCGTTCATCGCCACCACGCTGGTTGGGCTGTTCCCGATTGCGCGTCAGGCGCTGCGGCTGATCAAAAGCGGCAGCTGGTTCGCCATCGAAACCCTGATGAGCGTGGCGGCGATCGGCGCGCTGTTTATTGGCGCGACCGCCGAAGCGGCGATGGTGCTGCTGCTGTTCCTGATTGGCGAGCGCCTTGAGGGCTGGGCGGCAAGCCGGGCGCGTAAAGGGGTAAGCGCCCTGATGGCGCTGAAGCCGGAAACCGCCACGCGGGTCGTCGGCGACGCGCGTGAAGCCGTCGCCATCACCGCGCTGCGCCCCAGCGACGTGATTGAGGTCGCCGCGGGCGGGCGCCTGCCCGCCGACGGCACGCTGCTCACCGCCACCGCCAGCTTTGACGAAAGCGCCCTCACCGGGGAATCCATTCCCGTAGAGCGCGCGGCGGGCGAAAAGGTCCCGGCGGGCGCGACCAGCGTCGATCGCCTGGTGCAGCTGACCGTGCTTTCCGAACCGGGCGACAGCGCCATCGACCGCATCCTGAAGCTGATTGAAGAGGCCGAGGAGCGCCGCGCGCCTGTTGAGCGATTCATCGATCGCTTCAGCCGGATATACACTCCCGCCATCATGCTGGTCGCGCTGCTGGTGGCCGTCGTCCCGCCGCTGTTCTTCGCCGCGCCGTGGGAGGGCTGGATTTATAAAGGGCTGACGCTGCTGCTGATTGGCTGTCCGTGCGCGCTGGTGATTTCCACCCCGGCGGCGATCACCTCGGGCCTGGCGGCCGCGGCGCGTCGCGGGGCGCTGATCAAGGGCGGTGCCGCGCTGGAGCAGCTCAGCCAGGTGCAGCATATCGCGTTCGACAAAACCGGCACGCTGACCGTCGGCAGGCCGCAGGTCACCGGCATTTATCCGCAGGATAGCCACGAAGACGAACTGCTCGCCGTTGCCGCCGCCGTGGAGCAAGGCTCAACGCATCCGCTGGCGCAGGCCATCGTGCGCGAAGCCCAGTCCCGCGGGCTGACGATACCGGCCGCTACGGCGCAGCGCGCGCTGGTCGGCTCAGGGATTGAAGCGGACGTTGCGGGCAAAAAGGTGCTGATCGTCGCGGCGGATAAGTTCCCGGCGCCGGAGCTGCGCGATCGCATTGCGTCACTGGAGGAGGAAGGGCAAACGGTGATCGTTGTCGTTCAGGACGGCGCGCTAAAAGGCGTGCTTGCGCTGCGCGATACCCTGCGCGATGACGCCAAAGAGGCGATTGCCGCGCTGCGCCAGCTCAACGTGCAGGGCGTGATCCTGACCGGCGATAACCCACGCGCGGCCGCCGCGATTGCCGGTGAGCTTGGGCTGACGTTTAAGGCGGGCCTGCTGCCGGCGGATAAAGTCACCGCCGTCACCGAGCTCAACGGCCAGGCGCCGCTGGCGATGGTGGGAGACGGCATCAACGATGCGCCAGCAATGAAGGCCTCGACCATCGGCATTGCGATGGGCAGCGGCACCGACGTAGCGCTCGAAACCGCGGACGCGGCGCTGACCCACAACCGGCTGACCGGGCTGGCGCAGATGATTGGCCTCGCCCGCGCGACGCGCGCCAATATCCGGCAAAACATCGCGATCGCCCTGGGGCTGAAGGGAATATTTCTCGTCACCACCCTGCTCGGCATCACCGGGCTGTGGCTGGCGGTGCTGGCAGATACCGGGGCGACGGTGCTTGTCACGGCAAATGCGCTGCGGCTGCTGAGGCGTAAGGCGTAAAATCGTTAACGTGTGCCGGGTGAGGCATGGATGCCGCCCGGCAAACAAAATGAGTATGTACTGCGATGACAATGCCTGGTAAGCCCCTAAAGGCTCTTTCCATCTTAGTTATATAGCCAGCGTCCTGCTTTGGCAGATTCGATAATCATTTCCAGAGTCAGTGGATTAAATTGACGATCGCGGAACGCTTCTCTACGCCGAAACTGCCACCAGTGAACTTCCGGCATAACGTAGTTATCTAAAACAAAGTTGCTGTGCTCAATCCCATATCGGGTCAAAAGATCGAGCAACATCTCCTCAAGATCCTCTGGCACCAGATTGAAATGCTCTTGAAAAGTCCATTCTTTCCTGGCCGGTTGTTTACGATCGCTGTAGTTTTCAGTTACGTTATCTAAAAATTCTTGTTCATCAGGTAGCAGCATTAGAAGCTCGTCCAGGCACTCCGGTCTTTAAACCGCACAATTTAGCTCTATTTTTTGACAAGGTTAGCCATTGCCAGCATAGGGAAATAATAGAGCGGCCTCGTTTTCATTAAATTCAGAAAAGCGCCTGCGAAACGGGTAATTAGCGAATCCCGCCGGAAATGGAGATGGCAAACGGCTCGCGGTGCTCGTCACCGCAAACGCGCTGCGGCTGCTGCGGAGTAAGGCGTAGAAACGTTAACGTATGCCGGGTGAGGCATGGATACCGCCCGGCATATTACGCTTCTGCGCTAACGGCTTAATTTTGATTAAAAAACGCCTGGTCATCCTCTGAAAATGAATGACGCAAGGCGGAATCGTGATCGGCTCTGGACATTCTTTGGGGGTTGGGGAATAGGCTTGGCCTTATTGCCGCAATTTCTCAAAGGATAAAGAATGGGGTTTATGACGGTTTTAGTGCTGCGGTTGAGTGCTGTATGCAAACGCTCTTCAACGACTGAAAACCTTCTGCGTGCGCCTGGGCTACAGCCATCCTGCGAAAGCGCCGGGAGTTAAGGATGTATCACTCAGAAGACGTCATTCGCCAGCTGCAAAGCCAAAATGTATTGGCCATGAAGCTAGACCGTGCGGTGCGGGCTGTTGGCGAAGAGGTAAAGCAGCATGTGAGCAATATCGGTGCCGGAGCACAACGCCTGCTTTACTACACCTCTTGCCTGACGGATGAGTATTACGACGTCTGCACCAAACAGCATCTCGAAGACTCACGTTTTCGAAAGGGAATCGTCCATCTCGTTACCCGCAGGAATATTGTCAGCGAGATGATCAGCGCGTACGTCGAGGAGATGGTTAAGGATTTCTCTCCCGACCAGCTCGCAGAGATTCAAAGAATTTTAATGCACGTAAACGTGTATATCTCTACTAGTTCGCTTACGTCCTATGCTTTTGCAACCGGCGTCGCGACTGCTATCAGCCTTCATGTCACTCTTCCCCTCTCAGGCCTGAAAGCCGCAGCAGGTTTAACAAGTGCGGTTGTGGGAAGTCTTGGTGTCTATGGGATCGTGCAGCATGCGGCGGAAAGCGCGAGACGCCTGCAGATTCAGCACCCCGCCTATTACCAGATGCTCTATTTTCGCGAGATAGAGATGATGTACTTTCTTGTGGAGCCCATCTTTATGCGTGCTGGCGTACTCTCTCAGCAATGGACGGATAGCCATAACGTTCCTGGCGTTGCGGACAAGATTATAAGATTAATAGGAAAACAGTAATGGGCTTTTTTAAACGCTGGCTTAAACACCAGGCCCAGATTTTCCTCTGGACTTACCTACCCATCATTCTCACATTCCTATTCGGCTACATACTCGACGTTTATTTTCCTGCAGTAAGTCAGGGCTTCATTCTGTTGTTTTATTTAGCAACGCTAGGACTGGCTTACCGGATCTGGCACTGAGATACGGTAATGAGGGGCTATCTGAAAGGGTGAACCACAAAGCACTTCATTATTTTGGTGCTTATTAATAAGGATATTCATTATGTCTACACCCGCGCATTTATGGCTTGAAGATGAGAACGGCTCACCGATTGTCGGCGCATGCCTGATGCCTGATGCCGCTGCGGCTGGGCTCTATCGAACTGAAGTCATTCTCACATGGCGTTACCATCCCGGTAGATCCAAACTGGGGTAAGCTCACCGGTACGCGCGTTCATCGCCCCATTACGATTGTAAAAGAGTTCGACCAGACAACACCTCTTCTGTATCGCGCCGTCTGCGAAGGCCGAACCATGAAGAAAGCAACTATTAAGATGTACCGTATTCTGGATTCAGGCATTGAGGCCGAGTATTTCAACATCATTCTGGAGAACGTAAAGTTCACCACGGTTGCGCCATTCCTGACCCCTAACGTTATGAGCAGCACCCACCTCGAAACGCTCGAATTGCGCTACGAGGCCATCACATGGAAGTACACGGAAGGCAATATTATGTATCGCGACTCATGGAACGAACATTTTCGTGGCTGAACGCGAAGGTGATTGTGGAAGGTCATAAAACCGCCTCCGCAGGCGGCTTCATACGCTCAGCCCTTATCGAATCCCGCCGTACGCCACTGTCACCTCTTTCGCGGCCTTGATCACCAGCGCGCCCAGCTCGGTGACGCGGTCGTCGATCATGCGGGAGATCGGGCCGGAAATGGAGATGGCGGCAAACGGCTCGCGGTGCTCGTCAAAAATGCAGGCGGCAAGGCAGCGCAGCCCCAGCGCATGCTCTTCATCATCAAACGAATAGCCGCGCTTGCGGGTCAGGGCGAGATCTTCTTTCAGATGGACGGGCGACACTAGCGTGGCGTGGGTATAGGCGTGCAGCCCTTTGCGGTGCAGCAGCCCCGTGACCTGCTCTTCGCTCAGCTGTGACAGAAACGCCTTGCCCGCCCCGGAGGCGTGCATCGGCAGCTTGCCGCCAATCGGCGCGGACATGCGCATCAGCTGCGTACACTGCACCTGATCGATGATGATCGCCTGGTGATCGCTCTGGTCGAGCACCGCAAGGTTCACCGTCTCGCCGGACTCTTCCATCAGCTTACGCAGTATGGGGTGAACGATGGCCAGAAGGTTGCGGGTCTGGAGGAAGCTGCTGCCGACGACAAACGCATGCGCCCCTATCGCCCAGTGGCCCAGCTCGCCCACCTGACGCACAAAGCCCAGCTGCTGCATGGTCGTCAGCAGGCGGTGCGTCGTGGAGTTTGGCAGGCCCGCCTGCTGGGCCAGCTCGGTCAGCGCCACGCTGCTGTGGGATTCGGCAATCCATTCCAGCAGCTTCAGGCCGCGCGTCAGCGATTGAACCTGTCCGCCCTGCGGCGCAGCGGGGGTGGCAGAGGGCTTTCTGCCGCGTTTTGCGGGAACGGTAGCAACCATGACGAACTCCTTTTTCTGTATCGTGGAAATTATTTTCGTTTTATTTGGTGAATTTGCAACCGCATCCTGACTGATCGGAGGAGTGATGGTGAACATGTCTCATGTTACCGCCGCGTGACTTTTCCCTCCTGCCAGATTATGCCAGTATGGAACGGAGCCTTTTGGCCTTGTCGAGCGTTGTCGGGAGCAAGTGTGAGCAACAAAGTAGAGCAGCTGCGTGCGCAGTTAAATGAACGGATCCTGGTGCTGGACGGCGGCATGGGCACCATGATCCAGGGCTATCGCCTGAGTGAAGAGGATTTCCGCGGCGAGCGTTTCGCCGACTGGCCGTGCGATCTGAAGGGCAATAACGACCTGCTGGTGCTCAGCAAGCCGTCCGTCATTAAAGATATCCACAACGCCTACTTCGAAGCCGGTGCGGACATCGTTGAAACCAACACCTTCAACTCGACAACCATCGCCATGGCGGATTACCAGATGGAATCCCTGTCGGCGGAAATCAACTTCGAGGCGGCAAAGCTGGCTCGCGCCTGTGCCGATGAATGGACGGCCCGCACGCCGGACAAGCCGCGCTACGTTGCCGGGGTGCTTGGCCCCACCAACCGCACCGCGTCGATTTCACCGGACGTCAACGATCCGGCGTACCGCAATATTACCTTTGACCAGCTGGTGGCCGCGTATCGGGAGTCCACTAAAGCGCTGGTGGAAGGCGGTTCCGACCTGATCCTGATTGAAACGGTCTTCGATACCCTCAACGCCAAAGCCGCCATCTACGCGGTTAAAGAAGAATTTGAATCGCTGGGCGTCGATCTGCCGATCATGATTTCCGGCACCATCACCGACGCCTCCGGGCGCACGCTCTCCGGCCAGACGACGGAAGCGTTCTACAACTCCCTGCGCCACGCCGAGGCGCTCTCCTTCGGCCTGAACTGCGCGCTGGGGCCGGACGAGCTGCGCCAGTACGTGCAGGAGCTGTCCCGCATTGCGGAATGCTACGTCACCGCGCACCCGAACGCCGGGCTGCCGAACGCCTTCGGTGAATACGATCTCGACGCCGACACCATGGCGGCGCAGATCCGCGAGTGGGCCGAGTCTGGCTTCCTCAACATCGTCGGCGGCTGCTGCGGCACCACGCCGGAGCACATTGCAGCGATGAGCAGTGCGGTGGCGGGCCTGCCGCCGCGCAGGCTGCCCGAGATCCCCGTCGCCTGCCGTCTCTCCGGCCTTGAGCCGCTCTCCATCGGCGAAGACAGCCTGTTTGTTAACGTGGGCGAGCGCACCAACGTCACCGGCTCGGCCAAATTTAAGCGCCTGATCAAAGAAGAGAAGTACAGCGAAGCGCTGGACGTCGCCCGCCAGCAGGTGGAAAGCGGCGCGCAGATTATCGATATCAACATGGACGAGGGGATGCTCGACGCCGAGGCGGCGATGGTGCGTTTCCTCAACCTGATCGCCGGCGAGCCGGACATCGCCCGCGTGCCGATCATGATCGACTCTTCAAAATGGGACGTCATTGAAAAAGGGCTGAAGTGCATTCAGGGCAAAGGCATCGTTAACTCCATTTCGATGAAGGAGGGCGTAGACGCCTTTATCCACCATGCGAAGCAGGTGCGCCGCTACGGCGCTGCCGTCGTCGTGATGGCCTTTGACGAAGTGGGCCAGGCCGACACCCGCGAGCGCAAAATTGAGATCTGCCGCCGCGCGTACAGCATTCTGACCGAAGAGGTGGGCTTCCCGCCGGAAGACATTATCTTCGACCCGAACATCTTCGCCGTGGCGACCGGCATTGAAGAACACAACAACTACGCGCAGGACTTTATCGGCGCGTGTGAAGACATCAAGCGCGAGCTGCCGCACGCGCTGATCTCCGGCGGCGTATCCAACGTCTCGTTCTCGTTCCGCGGCAACGATCCGGTGCGCGAGGCGATCCACGCGGTGTTCCTCTACTACGCCATCCGCAACGGCATGGACATGGGGATCGTCAACGCGGGGCAGCTGGCGATCTACGACGATCTGCCCGCCGAGCTGCGCGACGCGGTAGAGGACGTGATCCTTAACCGCCGCGACGACGCCACCGAGCGCATGCTGGATCTGGCCGAGAAGTACCGCGGCAGCAAATCCGACGAGGCTGCCAACGTGCAGCAGGCCGAGTGGCGCGCCTGGGACGTGAAAAAGCGCCTGGAATATTCGCTGGTTAAAGGCATCACCGAGTTTATCGAGATGGATACGGAAGAGGCCCGCCAGCAGGCCGCGCGCCCGATTGAGGTCATCGAAGGCCCGCTGATGGACGGCATGAACGTGGTGGGCGATCTGTTTGGCGAGGGCAAAATGTTCCTGCCGCAGGTGGTCAAATCCGCCCGCGTGATGAAGCAGGCCGTGGCGTACCTGGAACCCTACATCGAAGCCAGCAAGGAGAAAGGCTCCAGCAACGGCAAGATGGTGATCGCCACCGTGAAGGGCGACGTTCACGACATCGGCAAGAACATCGTCGGCGTGGTACTGCAGTGCAACAACTACGAGATTATCGACCTCGGCGTGATGGTCCCGGCGGACAAAATCCTCAAGACCGCGCGCGAGGTGAATGCGGACCTGATTGGCCTTTCCGGGCTGATCACGCCGTCGCTGGACGAGATGGTAAACGTGGCGAAAGAGATGGAGCGCCAGGGCTTTACCATTCCGCTGCTGATCGGCGGGGCGACCACCTCGAAGGCGCACACGGCGGTGAAAATCGAGCAGAACTACAGCGGCCCGACGGTGTACGTGCAGAACGCCTCGCGCACCGTGGGCGTGGTGTCCGCGCTGCTGTCCGACACCCAGCGCGACGAGTTTGTGGCGCGCACCCGCAAAGAGTACGAAACCGTGCGCATCCAGCACGGGCGCAAGAAGCCGCGCACGCCGCCGGTCAGCCTGCAGGCCGCGCGCGACAACGATCTGGCGTTCGACTGGTCAGCCTATACGCCGCCGGTAGCGCACCGTCTGGGCGTGCAGGAGGTGAGCGCCAGCATTGAAACGCTGCGCAACTACATCGACTGGACGCCGTTCTTTATGACGTGGTCGCTGGCGGGCAAATACCCGCGCATCCTCGAAGACGAGGTGGTGGGTGAAGAGGCGAAGCGCCTTTTCAAAGACGCGAACGACATGCTCGATAAGCTGAGCGCGGAGAAAACCCTTAACCCGCGCGGCGTGGTGGGCCTGTTTCCGGCGAATCGCGTGGGCGACGACGTGGAAATCTACCGCGATGAAACCCGTACCCACGTGCTGGCGGTCAGCCGCCACCTTCGCCAGCAGACCGAGAAGGTGGGCTTCGCCAACTACTGCCTGGCCGATTTTGTTGCGCCGAAGCTCTCCGGGAAGGCCGACTACATCGGCGCGTTTGCCGTCACCGGCGGGCTGGAAGAAGATGCGCTCGCCGATGCGTTCGACGCGCAGCACGACGATTACAACAAAATCATGGTGAAAGCGATTGCCGACCGCCTGGCGGAAGCGTTCGCGGAATATCTGCACGAGCGCGTGCGCAAGGTGCACTGGGGCTACGCGGCGAATGAGAACCTCAGCAATGAAGATCTGATCCGCGAAAACTACCAGGGCATTCGCCCGGCGCCGGGCTATCCGGCCTGCCCGGAGCACACCGAGAAGGGCACCATCTGGCAGCTGCTGGACGTGGAAGCGCACACGGGGATGAAGCTCACCGAGTCGTTCGCCATGTGGCCGGGCGCATCGGTTTCCGGCTGGTACTTCAGCCATCCGGACAGCAAATACTTCGCGGTGGCGCAGCTTCAGCGCGATCAGATCGAAGATTACGCGCTGCGCAAGGGGATGAGCGTCTCCGAGGTTGAGCGCTGGCTGGCCCCGAATTTAGGCTACGACGCGGATTAAAATCACCTTTCCTTACAACAAACAGGGCGCTCATCGGGCGCCCTGTCTCTTTCTTACGCTCAAAGCCTTATACTGAAGTATGGAAAAACATAACGATAAGGAGAAAACCCTTCCGTGCTGACTCTGCTACATCTGCTTTCTGCCGTGGCGCTGCTGGTTTGGGGTACACATATTGTCCGTACCGGCGTGATGCGCGTGTTCGGCGCGCGGTTGCGCACCGTTCTGAGCCGCAGCGTTGAGAAAAAACCGCTCGCCTTCTGCGCGGGGATTGGCGTAACGGCGCTGGTCCAAAGCAGCAACGCCACCACCATGCTGGTGACCTCATTCGTCGCGCAGGACCTTGTGGCGCTGGCCCCGGCGCTGGTGATCGTGCTGGGGGCGGACGTGGGGACCGCGCTGATGGCGCGCGTCCTGACCTTCGATCTCTCCTGGCTATCGCCGCTGCTGATTTTTATCGGCGTCATCTTCTTCCTCGGACGTAAGCAAAGCCGTGCCGGACAGCTGGGGCGCGTGGGGATCGGCCTCGGGCTGATCCTGCTGGCGCTGGAGCTGATCGTGCAGGCGGTGACGCCCATCACCCAGGCCAACGGCGTGCAGGTTATTTTCTCCTCGCTGACCGGCGATATCATGCTGGACGCGCTGATCGGCGCGGTGTTCGCCATCGTCAGCTACTCCAGCCTGGCGGCCGTGCTGCTGACGGCGACGCTGACCGCGGCTGGGGCGATATCGTTCCCGGTCGCCCTGTGTCTGGTCATCGGCGCGAACCTCGGTTCTGGCCTGCTGGCGATGCTCAACAACAGCGCGGCCAACGCTGCCGCACGCCGCGTGGCGCTGGGCAGCCTGCTGTTTAAGCTGGTGGGCAGCCTGATTATTCTGCCGTTTGTCCATCCGCTGGCGAACCTGATGGACAACCTGCCGCTGCCGAAGGCGGAGCTGGTGATATACTTCCACGTCTTCTACAACCTGGTGCGCTGCCTGGCGATGGTGCCGTTTGCCGCGCCGATGGCCCGCTTCTGCGAGCGCCTCATCCGCGACGAGCCGGAGCTGGACGCGCGCCTCAAGCCGAAGCATCTGGATACCTCCGTGCTGGACACCCCCGCGCTGGCGATTGCCAATGCCGCCCGCGAAACCCTGCGCATGGGCGACGCGATGGAAACCATGCTCGAGGGGCTGCAAAAGGTGATGCACGGCGAGCCGCGCGAAGAGAAAGAGCTGCGCAGGCTGGCGGACGACATCAACGTGCTGTATACCGCCATCAAGCTCTATCTGGCGCGCATCCCGCAGGACGAGCTGGCGGAGGAAGAGTCCCGCCGCTGGGCGGAAATCATTGAGATGTCGCTTAACCTGGAGCAGGCGTCGGATATCGTTGAGCGCATGGGCAGCGAGATCGCGGACAAATCCCTGGCCGCCCGCCGCGCGTTTTCGGGCGAAGGCCTGAAGGAGCTGGAGGCGCTGCATGAACAGCTGGTGAGCAACCTCAAGCTGGCGATGTCGGTCTTCTTCTCCAGCGACGTGCCGAGCGCCCGCCGCCTGCGCCGCAACAAGCACCGCTTCCGCATCCTCAATCGCCGCTACTCGCACGCCCACGTTGAGCGTCTGCACCAGCAGAACGTGCAAAGCATCGAGACCAGCTCTCTGCACCTTGGGCTGCTGGGGGATATGAAGCGTCTCAACTCCCTGTTCTGCGCGGTGGCCTACAGCGTGATGGAGCAGCCGGACGAAGACGACGAGCGTGATGATTATTGATCTCTGAAAGCGCCTCGCAAAACCGTGTTGCGAGGCGTGACGCCGCATACTGAGCCATTTATGCTGTAGACCTTACATTTTTAAGGGAATAGAAAATGCTCGTTTATTACGCTACACTTCGCCAATTCATGCGCATTCCAATGGGGGTTATCATGCGCGCCGGTCATAGCATTAAAAAATCGGTCAATGTGTCGTTAGCGCCAGAGATCCTGGAAGAGGCGCGACGGCTTAAGCTTAATCTCTCCGCTGTGCTGACGGCTGCGCTACAGGAGCAGTTTCGTGCTCACCAGCGCGCAAAGTGGTTAGAAGAAAATAAAGCGTCTATCGAGGCCATTAACCAGTGGGTTGATGAAAACGGCTCCTTTAGTGACTTTCAGAGGTCATTCTGATGGAGCAATTTTTTGCTTATGCCAATGAAGGTAATGGGAAAAATGCCTATCCCTGGCTAATCAATATGCAGCATCCCGTTGCCAATGTGATGAAGCATGTTCTGGTTGCCCCCGCTGTTGAACTTCGCCACCTGGGTGGCATTCAGCCGCCAGCAAAAGTGTGCCCTGTTGTTGAAATCGCGGGTAAGCCCTGCGTGATCATGATGCACATGCTGTCAGGCATCTCTTCAAAAGAGCTAGGCGAACGCGTTGCCGATCTCACTGATAACAGCGCGTCGTTGCGGGATGCACTCGATTTTCTGATCAACGGTTACTAAGACTTTTTTGTCAGCCGCAAGGTGAGGTATATTTCGCCCTTCACAGGAGAAACTATGCTGCCAACTCAATCAACCCGATTAAACAAATACATTAGCGAGAGCGGGATCTGCTCACGTCGCGAGGCTGACCGTTACATCGAACAGGGTAACGTGTTTCTTAACGGCAAACGCGCCACGATTGGCGACCAGGTTGTGCCTGGCGACGTGGTCAAAGTCAACGGTCAGCTCATTGAGCCGCGTGACGCGGAAGACCTTGTATTTATCGCGTTGAACAAGCCGGTTGGCATCGTCAGCACCACCGAAGACGGCGAGCGCGACAACATCGTCGATTTCGTCAACCACAGCAGCCGCATCTTCCCGATTGGGCGTCTGGATAAAGACTCGCAGGGGCTGATCTTCCTCACCAACCACGGCGACCTGGTGAACAAAATCCTGCGCGCGGGCAACGACCACGAGAAAGAATACATCGTGACCGTTAATAAGCCGGTGACGGACGAGTTTATTCGCGGAATGGGCGCGGGCGTGCCGATTCTGGGCACCGTGACGAAGAAGTGCAAGGTGAAGAAAGAGGCGCCGTTTGCGTTTCGCATTACGCTGGTGCAGGGGCTAAACAGGCAGATCCGCCGCATGTGCGAACATTTTGGCTACGAGGTTACAAAGCTCGAGCGCACGCGCATTATGAACGTCAGCCTGTCCGGCATTCCGCTCGGCGAGTGGCGCGACTTAACGGGCGATGAGCTGATTGAACTGTTTAAGCTTATCGAGAATTCATCTTCCGAAGCGAAGCCGAAAACCAAGTCCAGGCCGAAAGCCCAGGGGATTAAGCGCCCGGTGGTGAAGGCGCCACAGTCTGAAGACAAAAATCGCGGTAAGCCCGCCAATAGCGGCAAGCGTTTTGCCCAGCCGGGCCGCAAAAAGAAAGGGCGCTGATTAGCGCCTTCCGCGGGTTGATGTGTTGGCGGACCAGGAAAAGGTCGCCTCTGCATCCGGTTTATAAGCCTGCTCTTTTTTCAGCTTGCGGGCTTTCTTCGCCTCCGCTTCGCGCTGGGCCATCAGCTTGTCGATGTACTCTTTCTTAACCTGATTGGTTTCGGCGTTCGTCAGCGTGCGGCCATGTGCGATGCGTGCGCGGTCGAGAAGCGTTTTAAGTTCGCGCTGCTCGGCTTCCGTCATGTCTTTCTGGGTTAATCGTGGTGTCGCCATTGCTGAAGCCTCCTGTGGGGGAGGCCTCAGTGTAAAGCAAGTGCCGCGAATTAATCCTGTTTAACCGCATCTTTTTTAGGTTGTGCATCAATCGGCTTGCCGGACCAGTAGCCCGCCAGCAGCGAGCCGGACAGGTTATGCCAGACGGAGAACAGCGCCCCGGGCAGCGCGGCCAGCGGTGAGAAGTAGATTTTACCGAGCGCTGCCGCCAGGCCGGAGTTCTGCATGCCCACCTCGATCGCCAGCGTGCGGCAGGTGGACTCATCAAAGCCAAACAGCTTCCCGCCCCAGTAGCCGCCGAGCAGGCCGATGGTGTTATGCAGCACCACCGCGATAATGACCACGAAGCCCACGGACGCGATGTGCGAAGCCGATCCCGCGACCACGGCGCTGATAATCGCCAGAATGCAAACCATCGAAAAGGCCGGCAGATAAGGCTCAACCGCTTTTACCACGCGCGGGAAAAGGTGGTGGATCACCAGCCCCAGCGCAATCGGGATCACCACGATTTGCAGGATGCTGAGCAGCATTCCCATCACGTCCACCTGAATATGCGCATCCACGTACAGGCGCGTCAGCAGCGGGGTGGCGACCACGCCCACCAGCGTGGAAACGGAAGAGATCGTCACCGACAGGGCAACGTCTCCTTTCGCCAGGTAGATCATCACGTTGGACGCCGTACCGCTGGCGACGCTCCCCACCAGCACCATTCCGGCGGACAGATCCGGCGGCATCTTAAAGGCCATGGCCAGCAGCCACGCGGCGAGCGGCATCACCAGGTAGTGCAGGAAAATGCCCGCGGCAACCGGTGCCGGACGGGAAAGCACGCGTTTGAAATCATCGATTTTCAGGTGCACGCCCATGCCGAGCATAATCAGCATCAGCAGCGTGGTGACCCACGGGCCAATTCCCGTGAAGGTGGTGGGCGTGTAATAGGCGAGGACGGAGAGCAGCAGCGCCCACAGCGGGAACAGCCGGGTAATGGCGGATAACATAGTGTATTCCTTGCAGTATTGTCGTGTTGTTTCGTTATGAAAAAGCCGGGTCTGCGCCCGGCTTATGAAGAGTGTTTAACGTGCTAACGACTTTTATTCAAACAAATTCTGATGAAGTTTCTGCACCACCTGCTCGGCCTGATCGGCAGGGACCAGGAAGCAGAGGTTGTAGCTCGACGCGCCGTAGCAAATCATGCGGATGCTGAATGGGTCGAGCACGCCGAACACCTCTTTGCCCACGCCGCAGGCGCGCGACAGCTTGTTACCGATGATGGCAACCAGCGCCAGATCTTCTTCCACTTCCACGCGGCACAGCTCGGACAGCTCAATCAGCAGAGACTGCGTCAGCAGGGTATCGCCGGTAGAGGTGGAGCCGGTAGTGTCCAGCGTCAGCGCAATGCTCACTTCCGACGTGGTAATCAGATCTACGGAGATATTGTGGCGCGCCAGAATGCCGAACACTTCTGCCAGGAAGCCGCGTGAATGCAGCATATTGTGGCTGTGCAGCGTAACCAGCGTCTGCTTGCGGCGCAGCGCCAGGGCGCGGAACAGCGGCGGGTTGTCGGTTTTTTTGCAGACCAGCGTGCCGCCCGCTTTCGGATCTTTGCTCGAGCCAACGAAGACAGGAATGTCGCTGCGCACCGCGGGCAGCAGGGTGGCCGGATGCAGCACCTTCGCGCCGAAGGTCGCCATTTCGGCGGCCTCTTCAAAGGCAATCACGTCAATGCGCTTTGCGGCAGAGACTATGCGCGGGTCGGTGGTGTAAATGCCGGGCACGTCGGTCCAGATATCCACGCGCGTCGCGTGCAGGGCTTCGCCCAGCAGGGCGGCGGTGTAGTCGCTGCCGCCGCGGCCCAGCGTGGTGGTGCGGCCTTTAGCTTCGCTGCCGATAAAGCCTTGGGTAATCACAATGCCTTCTTCCAGGCGCGGTGCCAGCTGCTGGCTGGTCAGCTCGGCCAGCGCTTCAACGTCCGGCTCGGCGCGGCCAAAGCGGTCGCTGGTACGCATGATTTTGCGCACGTCAAACCACTGGGACTGAACGTTGCGCTCGCGAAGGATCTCAACGAACAGCAGGGTCGACATCAGCTCGCCGTGGCTGACCAGCTCGTCCGTCAGGGCGGTTGAGGTCGCCAGCGACGCCGCTTCCGCCAGGGTGGTGATATTTTCCAGCAGGCGCTCGACTTCTTCGCGGATCACGTTCGGGTTTTGCAGGCGCTCGAGGATATCGAACTGAATTTTGCGCAGCGCGTCCAGCTTGACGAAACGTTCGGTCGCTTCCAGTCCTTCAGACAGTGAAACCAGCAGGTTCGTCACCCCAGCGGAGGCAGAAAGCACTACCAGGCGGGTATTCGGATCGGCCAGCACCACATCGGCGCTGCGGTTCATGGCGTCGTAATCCGCCACACTGGTGCCGCCAAATTTAGCGACCACAAAACTCGTCATAACAACCTCGTGTCAGGGAAAGAATAAAGCGACCAGGGCACAAGATTGAAACGATAACAGGTGCAGCCGCAAATACGGCCCTATAAATAAGATGTAGGGGGTGTCCTGTCAACGCTGGGATTATGCGGATTTTTTATGGGTGGGTACCCCTGAGAAACAGGACTTATAACAGGGCCATATTTTATGCTCCGTTTTGCCGCGAAAGGGGGCACATTTCCCCACCGCACGGCGACGGTCCAGCAGCTATACTTTTCGGGTCTTTTCACCTGCGTTTGATGCAGACCAGGCCAATGGCATAAAAACCATCACAATTTTTATTTGCAGGCGCTACAATCGACCGCAGTCACAATTCTCAACAGAAGAGTATTGCTAATGAAAAACATCAACCCAACGCAGACCGCTGCCTGGCAGGCACTCCAGAAACATTTTGATGAAATGAAAGACGTCACCATCGCGGATCTGTTCGCGAAAGATGGCGATCGTTTCAGCAAGTTCTCCGCGACCTTCGACGACCTGATGCTGGTGGATTTCTCCAAAAACCGCATCACCGAAGAGACGCTGGCAAAACTGCAGGATCTGGCGAAAGAGACCGAGCTGGCAGACGCCATTAAATCCATGTTCTCCGGTGAGAAGATCAACCGCACCGAAGACCGCGCCGTGCTGCACGTTGCGTTGCGTAACCGTAGCAATACGCCAATCATCGTTGACGGCAAAGACGTCATGCCGGAAGTGAACGCGGTGCTGGAGAAGATGAAAACCTTCTCTGAAGCGATCATCTCCGGAAGCTGGAAAGGCTACACCGGCAAGGCGATCACTGACGTGGTGAACATCGGCATCGGCGGCTCTGACCTGGGCCCGTTCATGGTGACCGAGGCGCTGCGCCCGTACAAAAATCACCTCAACATGCACTTCGTGTCTAACGTTGACGGTACCCACATCGCCGAAGTGCTGAAAAAGGTCAACCCGGAAACCACCCTGTTCCTGGTGGCGTCTAAAACCTTCACCACGCAGGAAACCATGACCAACGCCCACAGCGCGCGCGACTGGTTCCTGAAAACGGCCGGTGATAACAAGCACGTAGCGAAGCACTTCGCGGCGCTGTCCACCAACGGCAAAGCGGTGGGCGAGTTCGGTATTGATACCGCGAACATGTTCGAGTTCTGGGACTGGGTCGGCGGCCGCTACTCGCTGTGGTCGGCGATCGGCCTGTCCATCATCCTCTCCGTGGGCTTCGACAACTTCGTTGAGCTGCTCTCCGGCGCGCACGCGATGGATAAACACTTCTCCACCACCGCGCCAGAGAAAAACCTGCCGGTGCTGCTGGCGCTGATCGGTATCTGGTACAACAACTTCTTCGGCGCTGAAACCGAAGCGATCCTGCCGTACGACCAGTACATGCACCGCTTTGCGGCCTACTTCCAGCAGGGCAACATGGAATCCAACGGTAAGTACGTTGACCGTAACGGCAACGCGGTGGATTACCAGACTGGCCCAATCATCTGGGGCGAGCCGGGCACCAACGGCCAGCACGCGTTTTACCAGCTGATTCACCAGGGCACCAAAATGGTACCGTGCGATTTCATCGCCCCGGCCATTACGCATAACGCGCTCTCCGACCACCACCAGAAGCTGCTGTCTAACTTCTTCGCGCAGACCGAGGCGCTGGCGTTCGGTAAGTCTCGCGAGGTTGTTGAGCAGGAATACCGTGACCAGGGCAAAGATCCGGCCACGCTGGACCACGTTGTGCCGTTCAAAGTGTTTGAAGGCAACCGCCCAACCAACTCCATCCTGCTGCGCGAAATCACGCCGTTCAGCCTCGGCGCGCTGATTGCCCTGTACGAGCACAAGATCTTCACCCAGGGCGCGATCCTGAACATCTTCACCTTTGACCAGTGGGGCGTAGAGCTGGGCAAACAGCTGGCGAACCGCATTCTGCCGGAGCTGGGTGATGATAAAGCGATTGAAAGCCACGACAGCTCAACAAATGGTTTGATCAACCGTTATAAATCCTGGCGTGCGTAATTAATACGTCATGAATAATGCCGGCAATATGCCGGCATTTTTTTATCGGATAATTCCGCATGTCTGTTATTTATCTCAAATTTCGGATCTGAGTTTTATCTGAAAAAGGCCGTTAACCCGCGCGGCGCTGCGGATTATTTTAGGAATATACGGAGGCTGTATTATAATCCATTTATTTGTAATATATTGATTTTTAAGGTTTTGATATTTTTGCAATTAATATTGCGCCGCTGAATTTTCTAATAGTCTGAAAACCTTCCCCCTATTTCCCCGCACGGCAATCCCACTGCCTTAGTTGTGTATACTCGATTCCGCCTGAATTTCTTTTCAGGTAAATCTCCATTCATTCATTGAAGGGAAATTGTTATGAAGAAAGTACTGTATGGCATTTTTGCCATATCTGCGCTTGCGGCGACATCTGCCTATGCGGCTCCGGTTCAGGTCGGGGAAGCGGCAGGTTCGGCAGCGACGTCTGCATCTGCGGGGAGTTCTACCGCAGCCAGCACCAGCACCGTAAGTTCAGCCGTGGGTGTCGCGCTGGCGGCAACCGGTGGCGGTGATGGCTCCAATACCGGAACCACGACCACCACGACGACCAGCACCCAGTAATACCGGGTGTTTTAATCATAACCACACTTCGGTGTGGTTATTTCGCCCCTTCGGAGAAGAGTCGTGAAGCGACCAGCAATTATCCTGATTTGCCTGCTCTTACAGGCCTGTTCGGCCAGCACCAAAGGGCTGGGACATTCGCTGTGGGACAGCCTGTTCGGCACGCCCGGCGTGCAGTTAACCGATGACGAACTGCAAAACATGCCTTACGCCAGCCAGTACATGCAGCTTAACAACGGGCCGCAGCTGTTTGTGGTGCTCGCTTTCGACGAAAACGGGCAGCAGAAATGGGTGACGCAGGATCAGGCTACCCTCGTGACGCAGCATGGGCGCATCGTGAAAACGCTGCTGGGCGGCGACAACCTGCTGGAGGTGAACAACCTCGCGGCCGATCCGCTCATCAAGCCGAACCAGATTACCGACGGCGCGGGCTGGACGCGCACGATGGGCTGGACCGAGCACAAGCAGGTGCGTTACGCCACGGCCCGCTCGGTCTTCCGCTGGGACGGCACGGACAGCGTGAAGGTCGGCAGCGATGAAACCCGGGTCCGCGTGCTGGATGAAGAGGTCACGACCGACCAGGCGACGTGGCACAACCGCTTCTGGGTGGATGACGAAGGGCAAATCCGCCAGTCCTTGCAGTATCTCGGCGCCGATTTCTTCCCGGTGAAAACCACCCTGATCAAGGCGGCGAAATCATGAAAAAGCTCATCTCTGCGGCGCTCATCGCGAGTCTTGCCGCGCCGCTGGCGTGGTCGGCGGGAACGGTAAAGGTCTACACGCCGGACGGTGAAAAACCGAAAACCTTAGCCGACGCCGGGCACCTGCTCGATCTCGTCGGGCAGCCGCGGCTCGCCAACAGCTGGTGGCCGGGGGCGGTTATCAGCGAGCGGCAGGCGAGCGTGGCGGCAGAGCAGCAGCACAAGGCGCTGCTGGCGAGGCTGACAGGGCTTGCCGGGCAGGAAGACGGCGACGACGCGGCGGCCATTAGCGCCCTGCGCCAGCAGCTTGCGGTAGTGAAGGTCACCGGACGGCAAACCATCAACCTCGACCCGGACGAGGTGCGCGTGGCGGAACACGGTAATCCAGCGCTTGAGGGCGACTATACGCTCTGGCTTCCGGCGAAGCCTTCCACCGTGACCGTGATGGGGCTGATAAGCAGCCCCGGCAAAAAGCCCTTCACGCCGGGGCGCGACGTGGCGAACTACCTTGACGATCAAAGCCTGCTCAGCGGCGCGGATAACAGCTACGCGTGGGTGATCTACCCCAACGGGCGCACACAAAAAGTACCGGTAGCCTACTGGAATAAGCGCCACGTTGAGCCCATGCCCGGCAGCATCATTTTTGTCGGTTTTGCCGACCACTTCTGGACGAAGGCCTATGACGGCATTAACGCCGATATCCTTCGCTCCCTGACGCAGCGGATACCGGATTAATGAAAAAAACCTACTTCTACAGCATGCTGGCGCTGTGCGTGAGCGCGGCCTGCCATGCCGAAACCTTTCCGGCGCCCGTTGGGCCCTCGCAGTCTGACTTCGGCGGCGTGGGCCTGCTGCAGACGCCCACCGCGCGCATGGCCCGCGAAGGCGAGCTGAGCCTCAACTACCGCGATAACGATCAGTACCGCTACTACTCCGCCTCCGTCCAGCTGTTCCCGTGGCTTGAAACCACGCTGCGCTACACCGACGTGCGCACCAAGCAGTACAGTAGCGTGGATGCCTTCTCCGGCGACCAGACCTACAAAGACAAAGCCTTCGACCTGAAGCTGCGACTGTGGGAAGAGAGCTACTGGATGCCGCAGGTCTCCGTCGGCGCGAAGGATATCGGCGGGACCGGCCTGTTTGATGCGGAATACGTGGTCGCCAGCAAGGCCTGGGGTCCGTTTGATTTCTCGCTCGGGCTGGGCTGGGGCTATCTCGGCACCAGCGGCAACGTGAAAAACCCGTTCTGTTCCTACAGCGACAAATACTGCTACCGCGACAACAGCTATAAGAAAGCCGGTTCGATTAACGGCGACCAGATGTTCCACGGCCCAGCGTCGCTGTTCGGCGGCGTGGAGTACCAGACGCCGTGGCAGCCGCTGCGCCTGAAGCTGGAGTATGAAGGGAACGATTACAGCCAGGAGTTCGCCGGGAAGATTGAGCAGAAGAGCAAGTTTAACGTCGGCGCCATTTACCGCGTCACCGACTGGGCCGACGTTAACCTCAGCTACGAGCGCGGCAATACCCTGATGTTTGGCTTTACCCTGCGCACCAACTTCAACGACATGCGCCCGCACTACAACGACAACGCGCGGCCGAAATACCAGCCGGAGCCGCAGGATGCGATCATTCAGCACTCCGTGGTGGCGAACCAGCTGACGCTGCTGAAATATAACGCAGGCCTGGCGGATCCGAAGATCCAGACCAAAGGCGACACGCTGTACGTCACCGGCGAGCAGGTGAAATACCGCGACTCGCGCGAAGGGATCGAACGCGCCAACCGGATCGTGATGAACGATCTGCCGGAGGGGATCCGCACGATCCGCGTGACCGAAAACCGCCTCAACCTGCCGCAGGTGACGACCGAAACGGACGTCGCCAGCCTCAAGCGCCACCTTGAGGGCGAACCGCTGGGGCACGAAACCGAGCTGGTGCAGAAGCGCGTTGAGCCGGTGGTGCCTGAAACCACCGAGCAGGGCTGGTATATCGACAAATCCCGCTTCGATTTCCACATCGATCCGGTGTTGAACCAGTCCGTCGGCGGGCCGGAAAACTTCTACATGTATCAGCTGGGCGCGATGGCGACGGCAGATCTGTGGGTCACCGACCACCTGCTGACCACCGGCAGCCTGTTTGGCAACATCGCCAACAACTACGACAAGTTCAACTACACCAACCCGCCGAACGATTCAAAACTGCCGCGCGTAAGAACCCGCGTGCGTGAATATGTGCAGAACGACGTCTACGTTAACAACCTGCAGGCCAACTACTTCCAGTACTTCGGCAACGGCTTCTACGGCCAGGTCTACGGCGGCTATCTGGAAACCATGTTCGGCGGCGCGGGGGCGGAGGTGCTGTATCGCCCCGTCGACAGCAACTGGGCGTTCGGCGTTGACGCCAACTACGTGAAGCAGCGCGACTGGCGCAGCGCGCAGGACATGATGAAGTTCACCGACTACAGCGTGAAAACCGGGCATCTGACCGCCTACTGGACGCCGTCGTTCGCGCAGGACGTGCTGGTGAAAGCCAGCGTTGGTCAGTATCTGGCAGGCGATAAGGGCGGCACGCTGGACATCTCGAAACACTTCGACAGCGGCGTGGTCGTGGGCGGCTATGCCACCATCACCAACGTCTCGCCGGACGAATACGGGGAAGGGGATTTCACCAAAGGGGTGTATGTCTCGATTCCGCTGGATCTCTTCTCGTCAGGCCCAACCCGCAGCCGCGCGGCCGTGGGCTGGACGCCGCTGACCCGCGACGGCGGCCAGCAGCTTGGGCGTAAGTTCCAGCTGTATGATATGACGAGCGATAAGAACGTAAACTTCCGCTAATGACGGTTTGCCCGGTGGCGCTGCGCTTACCGGGCCTACGATAGTGTTTTGTAGGCCGGGCAAACGCAGTGCCGCCCGGCAAAAATGCTCATGCGGACAAAACATAAACAAAAAATATAGATCCCCGTCACATTTTTGCGTTATACAGGAATCTCGCCCTGGAGAACGAGGTGCTGTATGACATCCCAGACCCGCCCGCGCGTTGAGTTTATCTCAACGATCCTCCAGACCGTGCTGAACCTCGGTCTGCTGAGCCTTGGCCTGATCCTGGTCGTTTTTCTCGGTAAAGAGACGGTGCATCTGGCGGATGTGCTGTTTGCTCCCGAGCAAACCAGCAAATACGCGCTGGTGGAAGGCCTGGTGGTCTACTTTCTTTACTTCGAATTTATCGCCCTGATTGTGAAGTACTTTCAGTCCGGCTTTCACTTCCCGCTGCGCTATTTTGTCTACATCGGGATCACCGCGATTGTGCGGCTGATCATCGTCGATCACAAATCCCCGCTCGACGTGCTGATCTATTCGGCGGCGATCCTGCTGCTGGTCATTACCCTCTGGCTGTGCAACTCGAAGCGCCTGAAGCGCGAATAAAAAAAGGGCGCTCCGAAGAGCGCCTAACAGTCACAAGGTGGTTCAATACAATACGTCTAAAGTTGAGGGTTGCAGTGGCATTACAGATGAAACTTAACCTTTCACACCGCCCGCCGTCAGGCCGTTGACCAGCCAGCGCTGGGCCAGCAGGAACACCACGGTAATCGGGATGGCGGAGAGCACGGCCGCTGCGGCAAAGTCGCCCCACAGGTAGTTTTGCGGGTTGAGGTATTGCTGCATACCCACGGCCAGGGTGTAGCTGTTCACGTCGCGCAGCAGCAGCGACGCGACCGGGACTTCGGTAATCGCGGCGATGAACGACAGGATAAACACCACCGCCAGAATTGGCACCGAAAGCGGCAGCAGCACCAGGCGAAACGCCTGCCACGGGGTTGCGCCATCCAGCGCCGCCGCTTCTTCCAGCGAACCGTCGATGGTTTCGAAGTAGCCCTTAATGGTCCATACGTGCAGGGCGATGCCGCCAAGATAGGCGAAGATCACGCCGCCGTGGGTATTCAGGCCGATAAACGGCACGTACTGGCCCAGGCGGTCAAAGAGGGCGTACAGCGCAACCAGCGAGAGAACCGCCGGGAACATCTGGAAAATCAGCATCCCTTTCAGCAGCGCCGCCTTACCCGGGAAGCGCATGCGGGCGAAAGCGTAAGCGCAGGTGGTGGAGAGCGCCACGATGCCAATCGCGGTGATGCCCGCAATTTTCACCGAGTTCCACAGCCACAGCAGCACCGGGAACGGCGGCGGCGTCACGCGACCGTCGGCGTGTTCCACGCTGAAGCCCAGCGCCAGCTTCCAGTGCTCCCAGGAGATTTCATCAGGGATCAGGCTCCCGGTCGCAAAGTTACCGGAGCGCAGGGAGATGGCGATGACCATCAGCAGCGGGAACATGATCGCCGCGATGAAAATCAGCAGGCCTAAGTGCGTCGCCAGGAGGCGCAGCTTCTGAGATTTGGGTTGGACCATTGACATATTCAGTGCCCTCCTTAGTCGAATTTCATACGCGTAGCTTTCAGGTTCACAATCGCCAGCACGCCTACCAGCAGGAAGATCA
>AGFT01053525.1_pt1 | contig 46429 bp, 39 predicted proteins | sample 305848 | NCBI WGS metagenome assembly AGFT01 (sample SAMN02954282, study PRJNA62043) | ant fungus garden metagenome | biome: terrestrial; feature: Atta colombica fungus garden; material: fungus garden; isolation source: Atta colombica fungus garden bottom | host: Atta colombica | place: Panama...
CGGAATGATTTTCCCCAGCGACGCCACGTTCACCGCCCCCGGCTGCGCGGTCAGCAGCGCCTGCGGGATCGCCGCCGCTTTGAAATCGTAGGTTGCTGGCGTCGCTTCCCCGGCAATCTTGTTCGCCACCAGGCGCACGTTGGTCGCGCCAATCAGCTTCGGATCCACCGCCACGCTCACCTTCCACGGGCTGCCCGGCTCGCGCATCAGCTGGAGATCCTGGTTGGAGATATCAATGCTGTAGAGCTTAACCTCGGTGCGGCCATTCTCCTTCAGCGCCTTGTAGGCACCCTGGCTGAAGGCGTCCCAGGTGCCCCAGATGGCGTCGATTTTGCCTTTCGGGTATTTCGCCAGGATCGCGCCCACCTTGTTGGCGGTATCGCCCTGCACGTCAGACGAAACCGCGCCGATGGACTCTAGCTCTTTGATGTCCGGATATTGCTTTTGCAGCGCTTTATAGGCCGCCTGACGGCGCTCCATCGGCGGGAAGCCCGCCACCCACAGCTTGACGATGTTGGCCTTGCCGTTGAAATCTTTTGCCAGCTGGCCGAACGACAGCTCGGTCAACGACGCATCGTCCTGCTGGGTCACGGTCACGCCGGGGATCTCGCCGTTGACGGCGGTATCAAACACCGACACCTTAATCCCGGCGTCAACCGCCTTTTTCACCAGCGCCGTCGAATACGGGTCGCGCCCCTGCGAGAGGATAATCCCGTCATACTTCTGGCCAATCGCCTGGTTGACGAAGTCCTGGAATTTGGCGTCATCGCCGTTGCTCAAAAAGGTGCTGACCTTAAAGCCGAGCTTCTTTCCTTCCTGAATCGCCCCCGCGACGAACTGGGTGGTGTTGTCGTCCGAGCCGAGGTTGCGGATCACCGCGATGCGAATCGGCCCGTCGTGGTTCGCAATCGCCGCCGGAAGCGGCGCGGGCGTGGCCGCAAAGCCCGGAAGCGCAGTGAGCAGCCCAAGCGCCGCCAAAGAAAGTGCCGTTTTTTTCATTCTGTTATCCCGTTGTGTGGTTAGCGTTTTTGTACGTAGGTCAGCGCCAGCGCCGCCGCGAGCACCAGCCCTTTTATAATGTCCATGGCGTAATACGGCACCGAGAGCATCACCAGCCCGTTCGACAGCACGCCAAGAATAATCGCCCCGACCAGCGTCCCGAGCGCGTTCGGCTTGCCCGATCCGGCCAGCGAGAAGCCGATCCACGCCGCCGCCACCGCGTCCATCAGGTAGCCGCCGCCCGCGTTCACCTGCGACGAGCCGATGCGCGACGCCAGCAGGATGCCGCCCAGCCCCGCCAGCAGCGAGGCGATGACGTAGGCCGCCACCTTGTAGCGCGTGGTGCGAATGCCGGAGAGCCGCGCCGCCTCCGGATTGCCGCCGATGGCGTACATCCGGCGGCCGTGGGTGGTCAGCGACAGCCCAAGCTGCGCGACGACCGTCACGGCCAGCATGATAATCACGATGGTCGGTACCTGCCCCAGCAGGCCAAACGCCGCCGGAACGGTGCCCTCCGCCATGTCGCCGCTCGGCAGGACCATGTTCTCGGTAATCGAGCCGCCGTAGCTGTAGGTCATCGCCACGCCCTGCACCACAAACAGGCTGGCCAGCGTGGCGAGCATGTCCGGAATGCGCAGGATGACGATCAGAAAGGCGTTAAACAGCCCCACCAGCGTGCAGAGCGCGAGCGTGATAACAATCGACTCGGTGGTGCCAAAGCCGTGCCAGACGAAGAGGGAAATCACCAGCGCGTTCGCCAGCGACGCGGTTGACCCAACGGAGAGATCGAAGCCGCCGACCGTCAGGGAGATCGACACGCCGATGGCAATCACCGTTACGATGGCGATCGAGCGCAGGATGTTGATGATGTTGTTGGGATCGAGGAAGCTGTCCGACGCCAGGCCAAAAACGGCCACCAGCGCCACCACGGTCAGCAGCATGCCCCACCTGTAGAAAAAATCGAAAATTTGCTGACGGCCAGACGCCGCCGCGTTCACTGAAAGGGCCTTGCTCACGGCGCCGTTCCTCCGGTTGAATAGTACAGTAGTGTCTCTTCGCGGGCGGCCGCGCCTTCCAGCTCCGCCACGATGCGCCCGTCCCACAGCACGCAGATGCGGTCGCACAGCCCCACCAGCTCGGCAAACTCGCCGGTGGCGTAAATCACCCCTTTCCCCTCGCGCGCCAGGCCGTCAATCAGCTGGAACAGTTCGGTTTTGGCCTTTACGTCCACGCCCTTCGTCGGCTCGTCGAAAATCAGCACGCGGGCGTCGTTGCGCAGCCATTTGCCGATGGCCACCTTCTGCTGGTTGCCGCCGGACAGGCGGCGTAACACCTGCCCCGGCCCGCGCGTGCGCACGCCAACCCGGGCGATCACCTCTTCCGCCCAGCGCCACGCCCGGCGGTGGCCGAACAGGCTCCAGCGCGAAAACGTTTTGTCCGCCGCGACCGCCAGGTTCATGCTGACCGTCTCATCGATAAAAATGCCCTCCTTGCGCCGCTCCTCCGGCACCAGCGCCAGGCCGCGCAGCACGGAGTCCGCCGGATCGCGCGGCGTCCAGGCCTGATGGTTCAGCTCGCCGCGCGCCACAACGCTCCGGCTGGCGCCGAACAGCGCTTTGCACAGCTCGGTTTTCCCCGCGCCCGCAAGCCCCGCAATGCCGAGGATTTCGCCTTTGCGCAGGTGCAGGGAGACGTCCTTCAGCAGCGCGTCGTCGTGAAGCCCCTCAACCCGAAGCAGCGTCTCCTCGCTGTGGCGCGGCCGCGCGGGCGGGTAGATATCGCTCAGCTCGTGGCCGAGCATTTTCTCGACAATCTCTTCGCCGCTGAGCGCCGCCATCGGTCCGGTCTCCACCCGCCTGCCGTCGCGCAGCACCGTCAGGGTGTCGCAGATGGCCTTCAGCTCGTGAATGCGGTGGGAGATAAACACCACGCCGATGCCCTGCTCTTTTAAGCGCCGCACCACCGCGAACAGGCGCTCGCTCTCGTGCGCGTCCAGCGGCGCGGTGGGCTCGTCCAGAATCAAAAAGCGGCAGTGGTGGGACAGCGCCCGCGCCAGCAAAATCTGCTGCTTTTCCGCAAGCGTGCAGCCGTCGATGCCGCGACGAACGTCGAGGGTAACGTCGAGCTGCGCCAGCGCCCGTCTCGCCTGCTGGCGGATAGCGCGCCAGCTGTAGCGATGCCCCGGCAGCGCCAGCTGGTCGAGCATGATATTTTCGGCAATACTCAGGCCGGGGATCAGCGCCACGTCCACCTCCTGCTGGACCAGATGAATACCCAGCCGCCTGGCGTCGCGAGGCTCGCGGATCGTCACGGGCTGGTTGTTTATGCAGATCTCCCCCTCGTAGCGATCGTGCGTGCCGCACAGCACCGCCATCAGCGTCGATTTTCCCGCGCCGTTTGCGCCGGTCAGCGCGTGCACCGAGCCGCCGCTCAGCGTGAAATCCACCCGCGACAGCGCCTGAAAGCCGGAAAAGGCCAGGCTGATACCGCGCATCTCAAGCCGACTGGAAGCCATTCACCTAACCCCTTCATTACCCTTTTGATTTATCGAATTTTTCACAGGCGAGGTTGACTGACAACGACATAAAAGGCATAAGATAAAGCGAAATAATATTAGCCATCCGGATGTCCAGACATAACATCGGGTTAGCGCTTGCTAAAAAGGACACCATCATGAGCAATACCGATATTCGCGTTGTGCCGGGCCCGGCGAACTACTTCTCGCACCCCGGCTGCCTTACCCGCCTGAACGATTTTTTTACCCCGGAGCAGCTCTCCCGGGCGGTGTGGATCTACGGAAAACGCGCCATCGAGGGCGCTCGTCCGTTCCTGCCGCAGAGCTTTAGCGCACCGGGGGCAAAGCATCTGCTGTTTAAAGGCCACTGCAGCGAGCGCGACGTCAATCAGCTGGTGACCGACTCCGGCAGCAGCGCCAGCGTGGTGATTGGCGTCGGCGGCGGCGCGGTGATGGATACCGCCAAGGCGGTGGCGCGCCGCCTGAATGTGCCGTTCGTGGCTATCCCTACCATTGCCGCCACCTGCGCCGCGTGGACGCCGCTGTCGGTCTGGTACAACGATGCCGGGCAGGCGCTGCAGTTTGAGATTTTTGACGACGCGAACTTCCTGGTGCTGGTGGAGCCGCACATCATCCTCAGCGCCCCGGCGGAATACCTGCTGGCGGGCATCGGCGACACGCTGGCGAAGTGGTATGAAGCCGTTGTTCTCGCGCCGCGCGCGGAAAACCTGCCGCTCACCGTGCGGCTCGGCATCAACGGCGCGCTGGCGATCCGCGACATCCTGCTTGAGCACAGCGAGGAGGCGCTCGCGGACCAGCAGCGCGGCGAGCTGACCCAGGCGTTTCGCGATATCGTGGACGCCATCATCGCGGGCGGCGGGATGGTGGGAGGCTTAGGCGAGCGCTACACCCGCGTGGCCGCCGCGCACGCGGTGCATAACGGCTTAACCGTCCTGCCGCAGACGGAGAAATTCCTGCACGGCACCAAGGTGGCCTACGGCATTCTGGTGCAATGCGCCCTCCTCGGCCAGGACGACGTGCTGGCCCAGCTGGCAACGGCGTATCGGCGCTTTAACCTGCCGACCACGCTTCGCGCGCTGGACGTGGATATTCATCATCGCGCCGAGCTGGATAAGGTCATTGCCCATACCCTGCGCCCCGTTGAGTCCATTCACGCCTTGCCGATCGACGTCACCCCCGACGTCCTGCGCGCCGCGTTTGAGAAGGTAGAATCCTTCAGCCGTTAATCGCGCCGACCGACTATACCTAATGAGGATCCTCACCACTTTCACAACGAGGTCATCATGCAGATCGATTTAACAGGTAAGAAGGCGCTGGTTACCGGCGGCAGCCGCGGGCTGGGCCGCGCCATCGCCCTTTCGCTGGCAAAGGCCGGGGCCGACGTGGTCATTACGTATGAAAAATCTGCCGATAAGGCGCAGGCGGTCGTCGATGAAATAAAGGCGGCCGGGCGGCACGGCGAGGCAGTTCAGGCCGACAGCGCCAGCGCGCAGGCCATTCAGGATGCCGTGACCCATGCGGCGCGCGCCCTCGGCGGGCTGGACATTCTGGTCAACAACGCCGGGATCGCCCGCGGCGGCCCGCTGGAGTCGATGACGCTGGCTGACATCGACGCGCTGATCAACGTCAACATCCGCGGCGTGGTCATCGCCACCCAGGCGGCGCTCGTTCACCTTTCGGACGGCGGGCGAATCATCAACATCGGCAGCTGCCTGGCAAACCGCGTGGCGATGCCGGGCATTGCCGTCTATTCGATGACCAAATCGGCGCTCAACTCCCTCACGCGCGGGCTGGCGCGGGACCTCGGGCCGCGCGGCATCACGGTCAATATTGTCCATCCCGGCCCGACGAACAGCGATATGAACCCGGAAGACGGCGAACAGGCCGACGCGCAGCGCCAGATGATTGCCGTCGGCCATTACGGCCAGCCGGAGGATATCGCCGCTGCCGTCACCTTCCTGGCCAGCCCGGCCGCCGGGCAGATCTCCGGCACGGGGCTGGACGTCGACGGCGGTTTGAACGCCTGATCGCATATTTTCTGCAAGCCTCTGCCGCCCGGCAGAGGCGTTTTCGAGCCGCCTCGACGCGCTGCGTTTTGCCGCTTTCTCCCGCGCGCTGTCCGCCCTACAGTACACATTAGAAATTCGGAATTTATCTAATAGTCTTATTATTTCCTTATATTTCGTGTGGGCGTACAGTGGAGGTACGGATGAAGATTGTCTGGTCAAAGAATGCAAAGAAAACGTTTTCCAAAATCGATGGCCGATACCAGCGAAGAATCAGAGCCAAACTTGCTGAGCTGGACGATCGCTCAGCTCCCAGGCCCGATATCAAAAAAATATCGGCGACTGAAAATCATTTCCGGCTACGCGTAGGCGATTACCGCATTCTGATTACACTTCGGGACGACCCCGAAAACCATTGTTATGTTTTGGCCGTCAAGCGCAGAACATCAACGACCTACCTTCACGAGGAGAAAGCCACCTATGGCTGTTCAGCTAATTAAGGACGATAACGGAAAAGCGCAGTACGTCGTTATTCCCTATGATGAATACTTTCGTATGTGCTTACAGATGGCTGAGATTGACGACGAAACCGACGACGATCTGGAGGATATTGAAGTCGAACACGATTGTTATGATGACGTAGGATTACCCGGTGAAGTGTGCGACGTCATGCATAACGAGAATGTCAGCCTGCAGGCCGCGTGGCGCATCCATTGCGGGTTATCACAGCAGGAGGTGGCGGAGAAACTCGGCATCACCCAGTCCGCGGTGTCGCAGCTTGAAGCCCTCGACTCCCGCCCGCAAAAGCGCACCCGCGAAAAGCTGGCGGCCATTTACGGCTGTAAGCAGGAGCAGATTAGCCTCTATTTACCGAAAGAGGGTTAACAGCACTTCGCGCCGCCCTTGCCGCCGTAGCGCGCCTCCTGGCGTTCGCGGAAAAATTCCTCGTAGGTCATCGGCGTCTGGTCCGGATGGGTGACGCGCATATGCTCGACGTAGTTGTCGTAGTCCGGCACGCCGATCATCATTTTGGCGGCCTGGCCTAAGTATTTGCCTGCTTTGGAAAGGGTGTCGAACATTATTCGGATCTCACGGGAAATGTAGGCCGGGTAAGCGTTAGCGCCACCCGGCACACGGGTTAATGCGCCCCTTTGGCCTGGGTCACAATCTGGTCCAGGTTTTCCGGCATCGGCTCATACGGCGTCTCTTTTGCCGTCGGCTTATTTTCCTTCAGGGCCGCCAGCGCGGTCTTGAGAGAATACAACGCCAGCACCACAACCACCACCATAAAGAAGATGGTCAGCCCGGCGTCCAGGCGGTTGTTGAACACCAGCTGCGACAGCTGGGATTCGGTGTACTGCGCCGGGATTTTGCCGCTGTCGATCATCGCCTGGAACTTGTTGGCAATCGCCAGGAAGCCGACCTTGTTATCCGGGCTAAACGCCTTCTGCCAGCCCGCGGTCAGGGTACAGATCAGCAGCCACGCGGTTGGCACCAGCGCCACCCACGCGTAGCGCTGGCGCTTCATCTTGAACAGCACCACCGCGCAGAGCATCAGCGCCATCCCCGCCAGCATCTGGTTGGCGATGCCGAACAGCGGCCACAGGGTGTTAATCCCGCCCAGCGGGTCGACCACGCCCTGGTGCAGGAAGTAGCCCCACGCCAGCACGCACAGCGCCGTTGCCAGCAGGTTCGCCGGAAGCGAATCGGTACGCTTCAGGTTGGGCGAAATCACCCCCAGCAGATCCTGGAGCATAAAGCGCGCCGCGCGCGTGCCCGCGTCGACCGCCGTCAGGATAAACAGCGCCTCGAACAGGATGGCGAAGTGATACCAGAACGACACGTCCATCAGCCCGCCGAGCGCGCCGTGCAGAATGTAGGCCATCCCCACCGCCAGCGTCGGCGCGCCGCCCGCGCGGGAGATGATCGACTGCTCGCCCACTTCGTTCGCAATGTGGGTCAGCGTGTCAGGGGTAATGGCAAAGCCCCAGCCGCTCACCACCTGCGCGGCGGACGCCACCACGTCAACGGTTCCGGCAGGGGCCAGCACCGCCATCGGGCTGTTCATCGCAAAGTAGACGCCCGGGTCGATAATGCAGGCGGAGACCAGCGCCATAATCGCCACGAAGGACTCCATCAGCATGCCGCCGTAGCCGATCAGGCAGGCCTGATTTTCATTCGCCAGCATCTTCGGCGTGGTGCCGGAGGCGATCAGCGCGTGGAAGCCGGACACCGCGCCGCAGGCGATGGTGATAAACAGGAACGGGAACAGGTTGCCGGTCCAGACCGGGCCGGTGCCGTCAATGAACTTGGTCAGCGCGGGCATGGTCAGCGTCGGGCGCATAATCAGAATGCCGATCGCCAGCCCGACGATAGTGCCGATTTTCAGGAAGGTCGAAAGATAGTCACGCGGGGCCAGCAGCAGCCACACGGGCAGTACGGCGGCGACGAAGCCGTAGCCCACCAGCATCCACGTCAGCTGTACGCCGGTAAAGTCAAACCACGGCGCCCAGGTCGGGCTTTCCGCCACCCATCCGCCGGAGATGATGGCGAACACGAGGAATACCAGGCCGATGACGGACACTTCGCCAATGCGCCCCGGGCGCAGATAGCGAATGTAGATCCCCATAAACAGCGCCAGCGGAATGGTAAAGGCCACGGTGTAAGTGCCCCACGGGCTGTGGGTCAGCGCTTTCACCACGATCATCGCCAGCACCGCGAGGATGATCACCATGATCATAAAGGTCGCCACCAGCGCGATCACGCCCGCAGTGGCGCCCATCTCCTCTTTCACCAGCTCGCCCAGCGAGCGCCCGTCGCGGCGGGTAGAGACAAACAGCACCATAAAGTCCTGCACCGCACCGGCCAGCACCACGCCCGCCAGGATCCAGATCATCCCCGGCAGGTAGCCCATCTGCGCCGCCAGCACCGGCCCCACCAGCGGGCCCGCGCCGGCGATAGCGGCAAAATGGTGACCGAACAGCACTTTTTTATCCGTCGGCACGTAGTCCAGCCCGTCGTTATGGCGCACGGCAGGCGTCATGCGCGTCGCGTCAACGCCGAGAACGTTCTTCGCGATATAGCGGCCGTAAAAACGATACGCGATCAGATAAATACAGACCGAGGCGACCACAATCCACAGCGCGTTAATCTGCTCGCCCCGGTTAAGGGCGATATAGCCCAGGGCAAAGGCTCCCACAACGGAGAGCCCTGCCCATAAAAGGTATTTCCCTGAGTTGTTCATAGTTGTTGTCCGTTGTAGTGGAACAGTGAGATGTTACATTTTGTTTCTAGAACAACCGCTAAAATTTAACAACTTTGAAACGCAATAATGCGTGGTCAAACCAGACATTTACACCACAGTGTTAAGCCGATCACTTTCCCCCTGCTCCCGCTCAGTCGCTGGTCACATTTTTATCTTTTTCAGCCTGTGACGCCGTTACGAAATGATTTGCATCATTTTTTTTGCGCAAAACATCGCCAGAATGAGCCTGCGCACCCGCGCATTAACAAGGAAAAGGATATGAAAAGTTCAGAACCTCAGGAGTATAAGGTCGGGCCCGGCGCGTACTTTGCGCTGGCTTTTGCTGCCGTTTTCTTCTCCGGCCTGTTAGGCGGCAAAGAGTGGTACGGCGTGTTTGATTTCACCACCCTCAACGGCGCGTTCGGCAAGGTGGTCAGCAAGGCCAGCCTCGACGACGGCGCGTTAACCACCGCAACCAGCGCCTTTCGCGGCACGGGCGGCAGCGGCGCGATGGACGGATTTCTCTTCGCGCTCGGGCTGATCCCGGCGGTTATGTTTGCGCTCGGCATGATCAACGTGCTGGAGCACTACGGCGCGCTGCGTGCCGCCCGCAAGCTATTAACTCCGCTGCTGCGCCCGCTGCTGGGCATTCCCGGCACCGCCGGTCTGGCGCTGATCGGCAGCCTGCAAAGCACCGACGTCGGCGCGTCGCTCACGCGCAACCTGTCCGATGAGGGGCAAATCAGCGAAACGGAAAAAGACGTTTTCGCCATGTTCCAGTTTTCCGCGGGTGCGATGATCACCAACTTCTTCTCCTCGGGCGCGATCCTCTTCACGCTGGTCGCCGCTGACGGCACCGCGGCGGTTCCCGCCTCGATAGGCGCCTGCGTCGCCGTGATGTTTATCATGAAAATCGTCGGCGCAAACCTGCTGCGCCTGATCCTGACGTTTACGGGAAAACCCGCCGCCGTGAAGCAAGGAGAAGCAGCATGAGTGCGCCACAGTCTAATCCGGTTATTACCGACGTCTTCGTCGAGGGCGCGCGCAAGGGCTGGGGCATCGCCACCAGCAGCACCCTGCCCAACGTGGTAATGGCGTTTATCATCATCAAGGCGCTGGAGATCACCGGCGCGCTGAAAGGGCTCGGCATGATCTTCGCGCCGCTGATGGGGCTGTTTGGCCTGCCGGGCGAAGCGGCCGCCGTGCTGATCGGCGGCTGGATGTCGATGGGCGGCGGCATCGGCGTCGCCATTGGCCTGTTTGATAAAGGCATTCTGACCGGGGAACACCTGGCCATCCTCGCCCCGGCCATCTACCTGATGGGCTCGCAGGTGCAGTACCTCGGCCGCATCCTCGGCGTGATCGGCACGCGCGCCAAACGTATTCCCCTGATGATCGCCATTTCGGTGGTCAACGCCTTCTTAGCCATGCTGCTGATGCGCATCATTCTCTGAACAGGACGTAATCATGAATCTTGACCACTATATTGAAGAGCTAAAAACCCTGGTGAACGTGGATTGCGGCACCCAGACCACCGACGGCGTCGCCACCGTGGCGGGCATTATCGAAGCGCTCTGGCAGCGCGAAGGCTGGCACGCCGAGCGGGTCGACCTGGGCGATAAGGTTGGCCCCGGCGTCTTCGTCAGCAACAAACCGCAGGCCGAGCAGTTCGACGTCCTGCTGGTCGGGCACCTGGACACCGTGTTTGCCCCCGGCACCGTGGCCGAGCGTCCCATGAGCGAAGACGCGACCCGCCTGTACGGCCCCGGCGTGTCCGATATGAAAAGCGGGCTGCTGAACATCCTGTGGGCGATGCGCGAGCTGGACGCCGCCGATAAGGATCGGCTGGCGATTGCGGTGGCGATGAACCCCGACGAAGAGACCGGCTCGGTCTATTCCCACGCGTGGATCGGCGAGCTGGCTAAGCGCTCGCGCCGCGTGCTGGTGTGCGAAGCCGCGCGCGCCGACGGCTCGCTGGTAAAGGCGCGCAAAGGCATGGCGGGCTACCGCCTCACCTTCAGCGGCGTGGCGGCGCACGCGGGTAACGATCCGGAAAAAGGCCGCTCGGCGATTACCGCGCTGGCGCACGCCGTGGCCGCCATTAACGCGCTGACCGACTGGGATCGCGGCACCACGCTGAACGTCGGCGTGATCCGCGGCGGCAGCGCGGCCAACGTGGTGGCGGACAGCGCCTTTGCCGAGCTCGACGTGCGCTTCTGGGAAAACGACGAATACGATCGGGTCAATCAGGCGCTGGACGCGCTGTGCGAAAAAGGCTTTTTAGAGGGCGTGACCACCACATTAACCCGCGTGAACCACAAGCCGGCGATGGCGGCGAGTGACGCCACGCAGCAGCTGATGCAGCTGGTCGAGCGGGCGGGCAAAGAAGAAGGGATCGCCATCACCTGGCAGGCGGTCGGCGGCGGCAGCGACGCCAACCACACCGCCGCGCTCGGCATTCCGACCCTCGACGGCCTTGGGCCGATTGGCGCGGGCTTCCATAGCCCGGCGGAGTGGCTGGATAAGGCGTCGATTGAACCGCGGATTCGGCTGCTGAAGCGGGTTGTGTCGATGCTGTAAAACACCGCCCGGTGGCGCTTCGCTTACCGGGCCTGCGCGTCGAATGTAGGCCGGGTAAGGCGAAGCCGCCACCCGGCACTTCAGCGCAATACTACCCCAGCACCATCGTACTCAACCGGCACGTACAGCACCGCCTTCCCTGCTCGTCGAACACCACAATCTCCCAGCTCTGGCTGGTACGCCCCAGATGCAGCGGCTGGCACACGCCGCGCACCTTGCCCTGCGACACCGCACGGTGATGCGTGGCGTTCAGCTCGGTGCCCACCACGTTCTGTCCGTCGCGGGTCATCAAAAACCCGGCCATTGAGCCGAGCGTTTCCGCCAGCGCCGCGGACGCCCCGCCGTGCAGCAGGCCAAACGGCTGATGGGTGCGCGCGTCCACCGGCATCTCCGCTTCCAGCGTCTCGTCGCCGAGGCGGGTATAAACGATGCCGAGATGCGCCACCATCGTGTTCAGGCTGGTGGCGTTGAGCTCCTCAAGGGATAAATGCCGTTTCCAGATCATCTTACGCCCCCAGCGTGGAGCCGCCGTCCACGACGATATCCTGCAGGGTGATATGGCTGGCCGCGTCGGACGCGAGGAACAGCACGGTGCTGGCAATCTCCTGCGGACGGGCGATTTTGCCGAGCGGAATGCCGAGCTTGAACTGCTCGCCGAAGCCGCGAATGCGCTGCTGTTCCGCGTCGTCGCGGGTCCACAGGGTGCGCTGCATGTCGGTGTCCGTTGAGCCTGGCGACACCAGGTTACAGCGCACGCCACTGCCCGCCAGCTCCAGCCCGACGGTCAGCGCCAGGCTTTTGAGCGCCGCCTTCGACGCGCCGTAGGCGCTCATGCCGATGCGCGGCGTGTGCGCCGCGTCGGACGCCACGGTAACGATCGCCCCGCCCTGCTGGCGGCGGAACTGGCCCATCGTCTGCTGGAAGAGGTTAAACGCGCCGCCGACGTTGACCGCGAAGGTCTGCTGCCAGTCCTCCTGCGAGAGCTGCTCCGTCGCCCCCATGCGCAGAATGCCCGCCGCGTTGACCAGCACGTCCAGCCGCTCAACGCGACCAAGCAGTCGCCCGCAAACGTCACCCACCTGCGCGGCGTCCGCCACGTTCAGCGTTTCGGTTGCGAAGGGATAATCGTCCAGCGGGAAGGCCAGGTCGAACCCGGTCACCCGCGCGCCCGCCTCGCTAAACGCCCGCGCGGTCGCGTACCCGATGCCCTTTCCGGCCCCCGTGACCCACACGTTTTTGCCGGTAAAATCAAACGCCATCACTTCACCTCGCGGGAGAGCAGCGCCCACCAGGCGTCGATCGTTGGATTTTTTGCCAGCATCACGAAATCGATATCGCCGTGCACTTTGCGCCAGCGCGCGGCCAGCGCCATCATGCGCACCGAGTCCAGCCCGTAGTCGATCAGGTTTTCGTCGTCCATCGGCTCGTCGGATTCGTCCAGCAGCGGCAGTACCACCTCGCGCAGCGCGGCTTTCGACGCCGGAACGGACGGCAGCAGCTCGTCGGTCATCACCACGCGCCCGGATCGTCCGGCCACGTAGTTCAGCGACATCAGGTGCTCTTCGCGGGTGAAATCCGCCAGCGCGTCGGCGATGAAGAACGGCTTGATGTCGCGCATAAACGCGTCGGTGGCGGTGGTCATGCAGCCGATGTGCGCATACACGCCGGCGATCAGCAGCTGGTTGCGCCCGGTCTCTTTCAGCATCAGCTCCAGCGGCGAGCGGTGGAACGCGCTGTAGCGCCACTTCACCAGCACGGTGTCCGCCTCGTCGGGCGCAAGCTCGGCAACGATGCGCTGCTGCTCCGGCGAGCGGGTCAGCCCCGGCCCCCACATGTCGTTCAGCAGCGCGCGGTCTTCATCGCTCTGCTCTTTCGGCTGGGCGGTGTAGTAGACCGGAATGTTGTGTTCTTTGCAGTACGCGCGAAGCTTCGCGATGTTCGCCACCACCTGCGCCATCATCGGGCTGTTTTCGCCCCAGAAGTTCAGGAAGTACTCCTGCATGTCGTGGATCAGCAGCGCCGCGCGCTCGGGCTCAAACGCCCAGTTCACCTTGTTGGTCGGCAGCTCTGCCGCCGTTGGCAGCGCGTATGCGGTTAATTTTGGGATAGCCATACTCTTTTTCCTCAGCCCTGTGCGCGTTCCGCGAGCCACAGGCGCAGCTGTTTCTTATCGACTTTGCCAACCGGCGTGAGCGGAAGCGCGTCGACGCTCTCCACGCGGTCCGGCAGCTTAAATTCGGCAACGCCCTGCTCGCGCAGGAAGCGGCGCACCTCGACCGCGCGCAGCGGCTGCTTGACCACCAGATACGCGCAGCTTTTCTCGCCCAGCAGGCTGTCCTCCATGCTCACCAGCGCGGCGTGGATCACCGCCTCGTGGCGCAGCAGCAGGTTCTCGATCTCCTCGGCGGCGATCTTCTCCCCGCCGCGGTTGATCTGATCTTTTTCGCGCCCCTGCACGGTGATGTAGCCCTGCTCGTCGATGGCGATCAGATCCCCCGAGCAGTAAAAACCGTCGGCGTCAAAGGCGCTGGTGTTGTGCTCCGGGCTGTTGAAATAGCCGCGGAAGGTGTACGGGCCGCGCGTCATCAAGCGCCCCACTTCCCCGCGCGGCAGCGGATTGCCGTTCTCGTCGGCGACCCACACCTCGTCGTCCGGGCACATCGGGCGGCCCTGGGTGTTGATAATCCGCTCCGGCGCGTCGTCGAGGGCGGTGTAGTTCACCAGCCCTTCCGCCATGCCGAACACCTGCTGAAGCTGGCAGCCGATCTCTGCCGGTATGCGCGCGGCGAGCGTGGCGGAGAGCCGCGCGCCGCCGACCTGGAGCAGCGTCAGTGAGGCAAGCTGCGCGTTGCCCGCGCCGTCGGCGATCGCCTGCAGCCACAGGCTGACCGCAGGCGGCACCAGCGAGGTGACGGTAATCTGATGTTTTTCAATCAGCGGGAAGCAGAGCGTGGCGCTTGGATCGTTCGCCAGCACCACGCGGCCGCCCGCGGTGAAAATGCCCAGCGAGCCCGGCGAGCTCATGGCGTAGTTATGCGCCGCGGGCAGCGCGTTCAGGTAGCGGGTTTCGGCGGTGATGCCGCAAATTTCGTTGCTGCGGCGGATGCTGTAGTCGTAATCGTTGTGCGTGCGCGGGATCAGCTTCGGCGTGCCGGTGCTGCCGCCGGAGAGCTGGAAGAACGCAACCTCATCGGCGGGCGTCGGGGTCGCGGTAAAGCCCTCCGCACGGCGGGCAATCGCCGCTTCCAGCGCGCGTTCGCCGCTATCCCCGCGCAGCAGCACCGCGCGCACCGAGCGGTGTTCGTCCACAAAGGCGTTGAGGAAGTCATCATTGGCGAACAGGGAGTGGTCGCGATCGGCAATCAGCACCGCGGGCTTAATCTGCGCGGCGTAGGCGTTAAGCTCGCTGCGCTGATGGCTGAAGAGCGCGTTGACCGGCGCGACGCCGATTTGCAGCAGCGCAAAGAAGGTGATGTAAAACTCGGCCACGTTGCCAAGCTGGACCAGCGCGGTCTCCCCGCGCTTGACGCCCTGCGCCTGCAGCGCGGCGGCAAGGTTGTTCGCCGCCTGATGAAACTCGCGGTAGGTGAGCTGGCGCTCGCCGTCGATGATGGCGACGGCATCGCTCTGCGCGCGGTCGGTCAGAATGTGGGTTAGCGGCAGATCCTGCCAGTAGCCTTTTTCACGGTAGCGGCGGGCAAAATCCTCGGGCCAGCGGGTAAAGGGAATAGTCATGGGGATTCCTCAGTGCAGGCCAAACACGTTCAGCATGGTGGAAAGCTTCACGCCGGTTTCACGCCACTCGCCGATCGGTGAGGAGGCAGGGACAATGCCCGCGCCGGCAAACAGGCGAACCCGGTTTTCGCGCAGACGCGCGCAGCGGATAGTGACCACCCACTCGCCGTTGCCCTCGCTGTCGCACCAGCCGACGATGCCGCCGAACAGCTCGCGGTCGAACGGCTCCAGCTCGGCGATAAGTTCTTTTGCCGCCAGATGCGGGAAGCCGCTCAGCGCGGGCGTCGGGTGCAGCAGGCAGGCCAGCGTCAGCGCGTTTTCGCCGTCGCGCGCGTCGCCCTCCACCGGCGTGGCCAGGTGCCACAGCGTCGGCGTGGTGATTAGCTGCGGTGACGCAGGCATGCTGAGGTGGTGGCTGCGCGGGGCAAGCACGGCCTTCATCGCCTGGGTCACCAGGTCGTGCTCGTGGCGATCTTTTTCCGACGCCAGCAGCCTGTGGCCCGCCTCGCGGTCGAGCACGTCGTCCGGCTGACGGCGCGCGGAGCCCGCCAGCGGCAGCGAGCTAAAATGCGTCCCCTCTTTGCGCAGCAGCAGCTCCGGGCTTGCGCCGAGCAGCGCGCCGCCGTCTTCCAGCGGCACGTGGAAGTTATAGCTGGCCGGGTTCTGGGCGATCAGGCGCTCCAGCAGGGCCCCTGCGTCAATGTTTGCGTCGGTAGCGATATCAATCAGGCGCGACAGCACCACCTTATTCACCTGCGGCGTGGCGGTCAGCGCCGCCGCGCGGGCCACCATCTCTTCAAATTCGGGCTGCGCCGGGATCTCGGTGCGCTGCGCGACCTTCAGCGCCTGGACGTCGGAAAAATAGCGCGCGGACTGCTGGCGCGCCGGGCGCGAGAAGGTTTGCCATTGTTTGGGAATAAACAGGGAAGACGGCTTGCGGGTGTCGAACGGAATAGCGCCCACCATAATCGGGTGAGCAATGCCGCTGGCCTTCGCGGTCTGGAAAGCCTGCGCGAGCTTTTGCTGGAAGCGCCCGGCCGGATCGTCGCCGCCAGCGGCGGGTTCAGCAAAGCGGGCAAAGCAGCCTGACGTGGTAAAACTGCGGTAAGGCGACATAAAGAAAAAGCTGTCTGGTTGCAGCGTGGTCGCGGTGTGCTGGATGTCCTCAGCCAATGACGTATCCATATCATCCTCCTTAAAATGATAAAAGTAGCAATAATGATTATCATTTATATTTTCGACCGCTAACCTAATCCCAGACCGCCTCACTGTCAACCGCAGAGCGCGCAACTTGTGCGACTATCGCTTGCATCGCGACGGCGGAGTGATGAAAATGAGAAGCATTAACCTCAATAAAAACAGGATCACGTGCCGTGAAATTCTCCGCGCTTTGCCGAAACGCCCTCCTTTTAGCCGGGATTTGGGTTTTAGGACTTACCTCAGCCACCGCCGCCGACTGGCCGCGTCAGGTTTCCGACGCCCGCGGCGTCCACACGCTTGAGAGCAAACCGACGCGCATCGTCTCCACCAGCGTGACGCTGACCGGCTCCCTGCTGGCCATTGACGCACCGGTCGTTGCCAGCGGCGCCACTACGCCCAACAACCGCGTGGCGGATGCGCAGGGCTTCCTGCGCCAGTGGGGAGAGATTGCGAAGCAGCGTAACGTTGCCCGCCTTTACATCGGCGAGCCGAGCGCCGAAGCGGTGGCGGCCCAGATGCCGGACCTGATTTTGATCAGCGCCACCGGGGGCGATTCCGCGCTGGCGCTGTACGACCAGCTTTCCGCCATCGCTCCGACGCTGGTGATTAACTACGACGATAAAAGCTGGCAGGATCTGCTGACCCAGCTCGGCGCGATAACCGGGCACGAGAAGCAGGCCAGCGCGCGCGTTGCAGAGTTTGATAAGCAGCTGGCGCAGGTGAAACAGCAGATGAAGATGCCGCCGCAGCCGGTGAACGCCATCGTCTACACCGCCGCCGCGCATAGCGCGAACCTGTGGACCGCCGAGTCCGCGCAGGGCCAGCTGCTGCACCAGCTCGGCTTCACGCTGGCGGAGCTGCCTGCCGGGCTGCAGACCTCGACAAGCCAGGGCAAACGCCACGACATCATTCAGCTGGGTGGGGAAAACCTGGCGGCGGGCCTGAACGGCGAAGGGCTGTTCCTGTTTGCCGGAGACGAGAAGGACGCAGAGGCGATTTACGCCAACCCGCTGCTGGCGCACCTGCCGTCCGTGCAGAACAAACGCGTCTGGGCATTGGGCACGGAGACGTTCCGCCTGGATTATTACAGCGCGATGCTGGTGCTGCAGCGTCTGGATTCGTTATTTAAATAAGCGCAGCGCCACCGGACCTTTTGTCGGGTGGCGGCTACGCCTTACCCAACCTACAGGGTCGGCGGAGTGCAAAATGTAGGCCGGGTAAAGCGCAGCGCTACCCGGTAAATTCCACCACATTAAACCGGAGCAGGCTCCTGCCGGAACCGCCGCAATTCCGCCAGCGTCACCAGTAAAACCACGCCAATAATCGCCAGGACAAACCCGCTGCTGCTCGCCGAGGCCACCGGCGTCATCACGGCTCCCAGGCCGCCGAGGATCGCCGCGCCAATCGCATCGCCCGTCACGTTCTGCGCGGTCCACAGGCCGTTGATGCGCCCAAGCATGCCTTCCGGCGTCTGGGTCTGGATCAGGGTGTACTGCAGCAGCGAACTCACCGCGCTCAGCCAGCCGAACATCACCAGGCACATCACGCCCAGCGCCCAGACGGGCATCAGGCTAAAGAAGCCGATAGCGATAAACGACGCCAGCGTCGATGCCAGCATAATCAGCCCCGGGCGCGCGCTCTGCGCCAGATTGCCGCTTGTCAGCGCGCCGAGCGCGGCCCCCAGCGGAATAGCCGCATACAGAATGCCAATCTCCGAGGCGCTCATCCGCCACTCGCCCGCCAGCGCCGGGTACAGCACGCGCACCGCGCTCGCCATCGTCAGCAGGCCGCCGATCAGCGCAATGCCGCCGATGAGCGGATTGCTGAAGAGAAAGCGGATCGCCGCCATCAGCGACGTCAGCGGATGCTCGCGCGGCTGCGGCGGAGGCGGCAGCAGCGGCAGGCGCAGCAGCGTCAGCGTGGTGATAAACGTCCCCGCCGCCGCCAGCCCGTAGTTCCACGCCACGTTGCCGGTCGCCAGCAATAGCCCGCCCACCATCGGCGAAATCACCGAGCCGAGGCGCACGGTGAGCATCGTTATCGCCCCCGCCTGCATCAGGTTTTCGCGCCCCACCAGCGCGGGCGTCGCCGCCAGCAGCGCCGTGACGCCGAGCGAGGCAAAAAAGCCGTCCCACAGGCCGAGCGCATAAATCGCCATCAGCGACGGCTCCGGCAGCAGGGCGTTCAGGCACAGTCCGATAAAGCCCACGCCGCAGGTGCCGCGCGCCAGCAGGATCAGCTTTTTACGCTCGTAGCGGTCCGCCAGCACGCCGCCAACCATCAGGCCGATAAACATCGCCCCGCCGGTTAAGGTCACGGAAAGCCCCACCAGCCAGCTGGAGTGCGTCATCGCCTGGATCTGCACCGGCACGGCCACGCCGAGCAGGCCGAGGGACAAAATGGAGATAAAGCGGGCGATAAAAACGGCGCGATACGCCGGATGCGTTTTCAGCAGGCTGAGGTTGAGCAGCCAGGATTTTTGATTCATGACAAGGCCTTGTGCGTATTTCTATCCATTCCATGGGCGCACATGCTAACATAGCCAAATAAGATAGATAACGATAATCACTATCATTATCACATCATGGATGTTGCTATGTCGTTTTCCTCTTCTGCGGTGCGCGCCCTTGCCGTGCCCGCGTTATTGCTGCTGTTGATCCTTGCGGCTGCGCTCAGCCTGCTGGTCGGCGCGAAGCCGCTGCCCGCTTCCGTCATTATCGATGCGCTCTCGGGCACCTGCACGAGCGCCGACTGCACCATCGTGCTGGACGCGCGTCTTCCCCGCACCCTTGCCGGGCTGCTGGCCGGCGGCGCGCTCGGCCTTGCCGGGGCGCTGATGCAAACCCTGACCCGCAACCCGCTCGCCGATCCCGGCATTCTGGGCGTGAACTCCGGCGCCAGCTTTGCCATTGTCCTCGGCGCGGCGCTGTTTGGCTTTTCGTCGCCCACCGAACAGCTGGCGATGGCGTTCTGCGGCGCGCTGGCGGCCTCGCTGCTGGTAGCCTTTACCGGCAGCCAGGGCGGCGGGCAGCTTAGCCCGGTGCGCCTGACGCTGGCAGGCGTGGCGCTGGCCGCGGTGCTGGAAGGCATGACCAACGGCATCGCCCTGCTCAACCCGGACGTCTACGACCAGCTGCGCTTCTGGCAGGCGGGCTCGCTGGATATCCGCACCCTTGACACCCTCAAGGTCGTCGTCATCCCGGTGACAATTGCCGCCGCCGTCGCGCTGTTCTTAAGCCGGGCGCTCAACAGCCTGAGCCTGGGCAGCGACACCGCCACCGCGCTCGGCAACCGCGTGGCGCGCACGCAGCTAATTGGCCTGCTGGCGATTACCGTACTCTGCGGCAGCGCCACCGCGGTCGTCGGCCCGATTGCCTTTATCGGCCTGATGATGCCGCACATGGCGCGCTGGCTGGTGGGGGCCGATCACCGCTGGTCGCTGCCGGTGACGCTGCTCGCCACCCCTGCCCTGCTGCTGTTTGCCGACGTGCTGGGCCGCCTGCTGGTGCCGGGCGAGCTGCGCGTGTCGGTGGTGAGCGCCTTTATCGGCGCGCCGGTGCTGATTTTCCTTGTACGACGCAGGCGCGGAGGTGGCGCATGATGGCCCCGTCCCGTCGCTTAGTGACCAGCCTTTCCCTGCTGGCTCTCGCCATTGTGCTGCTGGCCGCCTGGAGCCTGCGCAGCGGCGCGGTAACGCTCGATTTTACGCAGGTCTTTAACGCCCTGCTCGGCAACGCGCCGCGCAACGTCACCCTCGTCGTAACCGAGTGGCGGCTGCCGCGCGTGGCGATGGCGATCCTCGTCGGCGCGGCGCTGGGCGTCAGCGGGGCGATCTTCCAGTCGCTGATGCGCAACCCCCTCGGCAGCCCGGACGTGATGGGCCTGAACACCGGGGCGTGGAGCGGCGTGCTGGTGGCGATGGTGCTGTTTGGTCAGCACCTGACGGCCATCACCGTGACGGCGATGGCGGGCGGGATTTTAACCTCGCTGGTCATCTGGGCGCTGGCCTGGCGCAACGGCATCGACACCTTCCGCCTGATCATTATCGGCATCGGCGTGCGCGCCATGCTGATGGCGTTCAATACCTGGCTTCTGCTGCAGGCCTCGCTGGAGACGGCGGTCTCGGCCGGGCTGTGGTACGCCGGATCGCTCAACGGGCTGACGTGGAGCAAGGTCTGGCCCGCCGCGCCGCTGATTATGCTGATGTTTGTCGGCGCGCTGCTGCTGGTGCGCCGCATGCGCCTGCTGGAGATGGGCGACGACAGCGCGTGCGCTCTGGGCGTGAGCGTCGAGCGCTCGCGGCTGATGCTGATGCTGGTGGCCGTACTGCTGACCGCCGCCGCCACGGCGATCGCCGGGCCGATCTCGTTTATCGCGCTGGTGGCTCCGCACATCGCGCGGCGGGTCAGCGGCACCGCGCGCTGGGGCTTAACCCAGGCGGCGCTGTGCGGTTCGCTGCTGCTGCTGGCCGCCGATCTCTGCGCCCAGCGTCTGTTTATGCCTTATCAACTTCCGGTGGGCGTGGTGACCGTCAGCCTCGGCGGGATTTACCTCATCGTCTTGCTCGTTCAGGAGTCACGCAGGAAATGACCGATTCAACAACCCGCTTGCGCGGCGAAAGCTTAACCCTCGGCTACGGCAAAAAAATCATTGCCCGCGACCTGAGCGTTTCCATTCCGGACGGCCACTTCACGGCGATAATCGGCCCGAACGGCTGCGGCAAATCGACCCTCTTGCGCACCCTGAGCCGCCTGATGACGCCGACCGAGGGCAGCGTGTTCCTCGACGGGGAGCAGATCCAGCGCTTCGCCAGCAAGGAGGTGGCGCGGCGCATCGGGCTGCTGGCGCAAAACGCCACCACGCCGGGGGATATCACGGTGCAGGAGCTGGTGTCGCGCGGGCGCTATCCGCACCAGCCGCTGTTCACCCGCTGGCGCAAAGAGGACGACGAGGCGGTAAGCCGCGCGATGCGGGCGACGGGCATTACCGACCTTGCGCTGCAGAGCGTGGATACGCTTTCCGGCGGGCAGCGCCAGCGGGCGTGGATTGCGATGGTGCTGGCGCAGGAAACGTCGATCATGCTGTTGGACGAGCCGACGACCTGGCTGGACATCAGCCATCAGATCGATCTGCTTGAGCTGCTGAGCGAGCTGAACCGCACGCAGGGGTATACGCTGGCAGCGGTGCTGCACGATCTGAATCAGGCGTGCCGCTACGCCACGCACCTGATTGCGCTGCGCGACGGCGAGATCGTGGCGCAGGGCGCGCCGAAGGAAATTGTGACGCCGGATCTGATCGAACGGATCTACGGCATGCGCTGCATGATTATTGACGATCCGGTGGCGGGCACGCCGCTGGTGGTGCCGCTTGGAAAACGTGCGGTTTGATGTCCCCTCACCCTGACCCTCTCCCCAAAGGGGAGAGGGTCAGGGTGAGGGGCTTTTGACGTTATCCCAATATCCCCTTCAGCACCGGCCCAATCCCCTCAAACGCCTGCGGTGAAATGATGTCCACGTGGGCGCAATCCTGGCTGTACACCTCCAGCTCCGCCACCCACGGCGCCCAGGCGGCCTGCGGATCCATCGTGCGCGTGCGCTCGGCGACGAACAGCGTCGCCTTGCCGTCAAAGCGCGCGCTGTGCGCCGTGGTGAGCAGGCGCACCGCGTCGGCGTAGTTGCCCTCGATGGCGTTAAACAGCTCGCTGGAACCCTGCCCCTGCTGTGCGGCGATAAACGCCTGACGCTCGCGCTCGATCTCCGCCAGCACCTCCGGGTCGAGGCCGTTGGCCTCTTTTTCCGCCCAGTTCTGCGTTTCCGGCGGCCAGGTGTCCAGCAGGCCGAGGAACGCCACCGCTTCGCCCTGCTCGCGCAGTCGGGCAGCGATGCCCTGTGCGAGCGTGCCGCCAAGGGAGTAGCCAAACAGATAGTACGGCCCCTGCGGCTGCTGCTGGCGCAGCGTGTTCATGTGATGCTCAATCACGCCGTCGAGATCCGCACGCTGCTGCATCGGCCCGTCCGGACGCGGCGACTGAATGCCGGTAATCGACCAGCGCGGGCTGAGGTAGCGCGCCAGCACGCTGAACTGCCAGGCAAAGCCGGACGCCGGATGGAAGCAGAACAGCGTCGGACCGTCGCTTTCGCGCAGCGGCAGGATCGTTTCATAGCCAAGACGCTGCGCCTGCTCGTCGCTCATCGCTGAGTCCAGCAGCGCGCTAAGCTGGCCGACCGTCGAGGCGACCATGATCTGCCCCGGCGTGACCCGGCGGGCAAACGCCCGGCTAAGCTGTGCCGCCAGGCGCATCGCCAGCAGCGAGTGGCCGCCGAGGGCAAAGAAATCGGCTTCGATATCGTTCACCTCGCAGCCCAGCAGCGCGGAAAACGCCTGCGCGACGGCGTGCTCGGTTTCCGTCTCCGGCGCGCGACCGGAGGCTTTGCTGGTCAGCTCCGGCAGCGGCAGCGCCTTGCGGTCGAGCTTGCCGTTGGCGCTGAGCGGCAGCGCGCTGATTTGCATCAGCACCACCGGGACCATGTGCGGCGGCAGCTGCGCCTTGAGCGAGGCCAGCAGCGCGTCGCGATCCAGCGGTAAACCCGATTCAGAAACAACGTACCCCACCAGCTGGCGGGCATCGCCGCCGGTGGCCGCCGCCTGGTTAAAGACGCACGCGTGCGCCACCGCCTGCGCCACGTCCGGTAGCGACAGCATCGCCCGGTCGATTTCGCCCAGCTCGATGCGCTGGCCGCGAATTTTCAGCTGATCGTCGCTGCGGCCTAAATATTCCACCGCGCCGTTCTCCAGCCAGCGGGCGACGTCGCCCGTGCGGTACATGCGCTCGCCGGGGGCAAACGGATCGGCAATAAAGCGGCTGGCGGTGAGATCGGGCCGCCCCAGATAGCCCTGCGCCAGCTGGATCCCCGTCAGGTAGAGATCGCCCGCCACGCCGAACGGCACCGGGCGCATCATCGCATCCAGTATGCGCAGCCCGGTATTCCACACCGGGAAGCCGATCGGCACGCTGTTGCCCTCCACCGCCGCCAGCTCCGGGCCATACGCCGGATACCAGGTGACGTCGACCGCCGCTTCGGTTGGGCCATACAGGTTGTGCAGCGGCGCGCGGGTCAGCTGCTCCCACTCGCGGCACAGCGCGGTCGGCAGCGCCTCGCCGCTGCAGAACACCTTGTTGAGCGTGCTGCAGCAGCCGACGTTTTCCGGCGTGAGGGAGGCGACGAACGCCGCCAGCATCGACGGCACGAAGTGGGTGGTGGTGACGCCGTGCTGCGCAAAGAAGCTCTGCATCGCCAGCGGATCGCGGTGCGCGTCCGGCTCGGCCATCATCAGCTTTGCCCCGGCGATAAACGGCCACCAGAACTCCCAGACCGACACGTCAAAGCTGCATGGCGTTTTCTGCGCCACCACGTCCCGCGCGGTGAGCGGGTAGTGGTTCTGCATCCACAGCAGGCGGTTGACGATGGCGGTATGCCCCACCATCACCCCTTTCGGACGCCCGGTCGACCCGGAGGTGAAGATGATGTACGCGGTCTGCTCCGGTTTCGCCAGCCGCAGCGGCTCCGTGCCCGCAGCAGGTAAAAGCATGTTGTAACTAAGCGCGGTAATCGGCAGATCGCTAAAGCGCGAACGCTGCTCGTCGGTGGCGATCAGCAGGGACGGCTTTGCGTCCTCCAGCATCATCCGCAGGCGGTCGTCCGGGTAGCCGGTGTCCAGCGGCAGCCACGCGGCGCCCGCTTCGACGATGCCGTGCAGCGCAAGCGTCAGGAACACCGAGCGCGGCAGGGCCACCGCCACGCTGTCGCCCGGCTTCACGCCGCGCGCGCGCAGCAGGTTTGCCAGCGCCACGACCTGCTCGCGCATCTCGCGGTAGCTGAGCGTAATGTGCGCATCCGCCAGCGCGGGAGCGTCCGGCGTTCTGCGCGCCTGCTCCGCCACCAGATCCGCGAGCGTGGTGGACGGCAGCGCCAGCCCGGTATCGTTGACGCGCGCAAGCCGGGCGTATTCCTCGTCTGAAACGGTTTCGACCTCGCCGCAGCGCAGGTCCGGGTTCGCCGCAAACTGCACCAGCATCGCGTTCAGGCGCGCCGCGTGGTGGGCGAGCGTCGCCTCGTCGTAGCGCTGCTTGTTGGCCAGGATTTCAACGCTCAGGCCGCCCCGCTCGTCCGGGAACAGCGCCAGCTCAAGATCGTTCACCGGGCCGGTCGCCAGCGTGTGGGTGATGGCCTCCACGCCCGGGATATCCAGCTGATAGTCGAACACCTTAACGTTCAGCACCGGGCCAAACAGCGCCTCATCTCCCGCCGCCTTTCCGGCGTCGCGAACGATCTGCTCGGCGTCGTAGCGCTGGTGGCGGCGCATTTTTTTCAGCTGGCCCGACAGGCGCATCGCCAGCTCCGGCAGGCTCTCGTGCGGCGCGATGTTCACCGCCATCGGCAGCACGTTCAGCACCGGGCCGGTGGCGGTCAGCGCCGCGGACCCCATGCGGCGCATAAAGATAAATCCGGCGGCATAGTCCAGCCGCCCGGTAAGGCGACCGAGCCACAGCGCCACCAGCGCGAGCGCCAGATCGGTGCCCTGCACCGCCCCCGCCGCCTGCGAAAGCTGGCGAAACGCGTGGCCGTCGGCTGCGATCTTCATGCGCAGTATATCGGTCGTTGCCGCCCGTCCCGGCAGCGGCGCAGAGGAGAGCGACACCGGCGGAGGCAGCTGCCTGCGCTGCTCGGCCCAGAAAGCGCCGTCGCGCGCGTAGGCGTCGCTTTCACGGTAGCGCTGGTACTCGTCCACCACCTCGGCGAACGGCGTAAACGGCGATGTTGGGGTTGGTTCCCCGTTTTGCCACGCGCGATAAATGGCGGCGATCTGGCGGGTAATGGCCGGGAAGCTGAAGCCATCCACCACCAGATGGTGATAGCGCTGATACCAGTACCAGCGGCGTTCGCCGACCTGAATCAGCTGATGAAAGGCCAGCGGCTGGCCGCCGTCGACGCGCAGGTTCTGGCCGAGATCGGCCTCCATCAGCGCCACGGCGGCGGCGTGCGAATCCACGCGAACGATGGGCGGTTCGGGCAGCGTCATGGAGTCGTCCACCCACTGCCACACCTCGCCGTTATCCTCGGCAATGCGCGTGCGCAGCGTGTCGGCCTGCTTCATTCCTTCAACAACGGCGCGCGCCAGCAGCGGCGCGTCAATGTCACCGTTTAGCTCGGTGTAATGCGCCACGCTCCAGGCGTTCGGCAGCGCGGAAAGCTGCTCCGCCATCCAGATGCCCGGCTGGGCGGCGACGAGAGGAAGTCGGTTCATGCGTTTTCCCCCGCGTAACAGGTGGGTTGCAGGGTTTGCCAGCGCTCGGCCAGCCACTGCTGGCACGCCTCCTGGGACTGCGCTTCGCACACCACGCGCCAGCCCGCCGGCAGCGCGCACTGCTCGGGCCACAGGCTGTACTGCGCCTGGTCATTTTGCAAAATGGCGAAGCGTCCCTGCGGATTATCGAAAGGATTGCTGAATTGCATACGGGCTCCGTTATTGAGTAAGCGGCTGCCACAGGGTCATTAGCCCCTGCGTCAGCCCACCGCGCCAGCACAGCGCGTCGTGTCCGCCGTCAACCTCGCGCCAGTCAACCTGGTGCGCGCGCTGCAGCTCGGCGTAAATCGCCTGGTTGGTGCGGAAAATCAGCGGCTCGTTGCGCCCGGCCTCAAGCACGATGCGCAGGCCGCGCGCGGCGATTTCACCCGCCTTCAGCCGTTCGACGAGCAGCCCGTCCTGCGCCGCGCCGCGGTGCGGCCACCAGAAGGAGCCGGACTGGCTGAGCGCGCAGCCAAAGCGCTGCGGCCAGCCGAGCGCGGCGTAGAGCGCGGACAGGCCGCCGAAGCTCTGGCCCGCCACGACGGTGCGGTCAGCGCGGTCGCTGAACGGCGCGAGGGCGTTAATTCGGGGAAGAAGTTCGTCCTGCACCGCCAGCCAGAAATCGGGGTTGCAGGGCAGCTCGCGGCTGCGTTGGGCGGTATCGATGACGTCGATCAGCATGTAGACCGCGGGCGGCAGCCTGCCCTCATTCGTGAGCGCCGCCAGCGCGGGCCAGACGGGCATGCTTTCGGCCCAGAACTGGCCGTCGAGCAGCACCGCCAGCGGGCGATCCGGCGTCGCTTCACCGGTGGTGAAGATCCAGACGCGGCGGCGGTTGCCCAGCCGCTCGCTGCGCCAGTCGATTAGCACGGGCGGGGTATATGGCGTATCGGGGCGGTTCCAGCCGGGCTGCTCGGGGGCGCCGGCCATTTCCAGCGCCGAGACCGCGTGGCCGCGCCCGCCGCGCCAGCTCTGGGAGTTGAGCGGATCTGCAACCGCATGCGGCAGTAGTTTTCGCCAGCCTTCGCGCAGAGAAGCGCGGTCCGGCTGCTCGCCTGCAAACACCGCATCGGCAAAGTCATCTTCATTTTCTGAGGGGATAAAACAGTAGCTGCCGCGCCACTCGGGGCTGAACTCGCCCTGCCACTGCCAGACGTCGGTATCGGGAATGCGCGTCAGCGACTGCGGGCGGGCATTTTGATGGTGATCGGTCACGCCGGTGACGTACAGCCAGACGCGCTTTACCGGTGAGGCGTCCTGCGCGCCCGCCGGATCGCGCCACCAGAACGTGACGCGATATTTCTCCTTTTCACGCACCCATTCAGGCCCGCGCTTCGACTGCCACCAGGCTTCACTTCCCGTTGTTAACGCCGTCACCCTTATAACCCCATGTCTGACACGTCTTTTTTTGTTACAAGACAAATTTTATTGATAATATTATTGATAACTATTTGCATTTGCAATAGCGTAGTGCCCGCGCTGTGGGAAGCGCGCTTATAAAATAACCATGCCACGCGTTGTGTGCGCTCGAGGACAGGGCTGCTTATGCAACATGCGGATGACAACTTGCCGCCTCCTCTCCCCTTTGGGAATGGAGCCAAGGGGATGCGGCACGAAAAGCAGGACGTACAATGAATAAGAAGATTCACTCCCTGGCCTTGCTGGTCAACGTAGGGATTTACGGCGTCGCGCTGCCGGCGCTGGCAGACGACAAGGCCACCGCACAGCACGAAGATACGATGGTCATCACCGCCGCCGAGCAAAACCTGCAGGCGCCGGGCGTTTCCACCATCACCGCCGATCAAATCCGTAAAAACCCGCCCGCCCGCGACGTGGCTGAAATCATCCGCACCATGCCCGGCGTTAACCTCACCGGGAACTCCACCAGCGGCCAGCGCGGCAACAACCGCCAGATCGACATTCGCGGCATGGGGCCAGAAAATACCCTGATCCTGATCGACGGCAAGCCGGTGACCAGCCGCAACTCTATCCGCCTGGGCTGGCGCGGCGAGCGCGACACCCGCGGCGACACGGGCTGGGTGCCGCCGGAGATGATCGAACGCATTGAGGTCATTCGCGGTCCTGCCGCCGCGCGCTACGGCAACGGTGCCGCGGGCGGCGTGGTGAACATCATCACCAAAAAATTCGATAACCAGTGGCATGGCTCCTGGAACACCTATTTCAACGCGCCCGAGCACAAAGACGAAGGCTCAACGAAACGCACCAACTTCAGCCTCAGCGGCCCGCTGGGCGGCGACTTCAGCTTCCGCATGTTCGGCAACCTGGACAAAACCCAGGCCGACGCGTGGGACATCAACCAGGGCCACCAGTCTGAACGTACCGGCGCCTATGCCAACACGCTGCCCGCAGGCCGTGAGGGCGTTGAGAATAAAGACATCAACGGCGTGGTGCGCTGGGACTTCGCCCCGATGCAGTCCCTGGAGTTTGAGGCGGGCTACAGCCGCCAGAACAACCTCTACGCGGGCGATACCCAGAACACCAACAACGACAACGCGCTGGTGAAGAAAAACTACGGCAAAGAGACCAACCGTATCTATCGCCAGAACTACGCCGTGACCTGGAACGGCGGCTGGGATAACGGCATTACCACCAGCAACTGGGCGCAGTACGAACATACGCGCAACTCCCGCCTCGGCGAGGGGCTGGCGGGCGGCCTGGAGGGGCTGTTCAGCAGCGATAAATTTACCGATACCGACCTGGCCGACGTGATGCTGCACAGCGAAATCAACCTGCCGATTAATTTCCTCGTCAATCAGAACCTGACGCTGGGCACCGAGTGGAACCAGCAGCGCATGAAGGATTCGACCTCCTTCACCCAGACCCAGCAGGGCGGCACCATTCCGGGCATGAGCGACGACCGCAGCCCGTACACCTCGGCGGAGATTTTCTCCCTGTTCGCCGAAAACAACATGGAGCTGACCGACAGCACCATGCTGACCCCGGCGCTGCGCTTCGATCACCACACTATCGTGGGCAACAACTGGAGCCCGTCCCTGAACCTGTCGCAGGGTCTGGGCGATGATTTCACCCTGAAGATGGGCATCGCGCGCGCCTACAAAGCCCCGAGCCTGTACCAGACGAACCCGAACTACCTGCTCTACAGCAAAGGCCAGGGCTGCTACGCCAGTTCCGACGGCGTGGGCTGCTACATGATGGGTAATGACGATCTGAAAGCCGAAACCAGCATCAACAAGGAGATTGGCCTCGAGTGGAAACACGACGGCTGGCTGGCGGGCGTGACCTGGTTCCGCAACGATTACCGCAACAAGATTGAGGCGGGCTATGCGCCAATTGGCCAGACCTCATCCGGCAAAGTCACCACGGATATTTATCAGTGGGAAAACGTGCCGAAAGCGGTGGTGGAAGGGCTGGAAGGTTCCCTGAACGTGCCGGTCAGCGACACGATCAACTGGACCAACAACATCACCTATATGCTGCAGAGCAAAAACAAGGAGACCGGCGACCGTCTGTCGATCATTCCTGAATACACCCTGAACTCCACGCTGAGCTGGCAGGTGCACCAGGACGTGTCGCTGCAGTCGACCTTCACCTGGTACGGCAAGCAGCAGCCGAAGAAATACAACTACAAGGGCCAGCCTGTGACCGGCTCGGAGAAAGACGAAGTGAGTCCTTACAGCATCGTCGGCCTGAGCGCGACCTGGGACATGACCAAAAACGTCAGCCTGACCGGCGGCGTGGACAACGTCTTCGACAAGCGCCAGTGGCGTGCGGGTAACGCCCAGACCACCGGCAACGCCGCGACCGGCGCGTATATGTACGGTGCGGGAGCGTATACGTATAATGAACCAGGTCGGACCTGGTATATGAGCGTGAATACGCGCTTTTAAGGTATCGGAGTCAATCATTCCCTCTCCCCTCCGGGGAGAGGGTCAGGGTGAGGGGGAAAAACCATGCGCACAGCCCACAGCACATTTTCTCTTGCCGGCCACACCGTTCACCGCGTCGACTTCGCTCCTGAAACCTTCACCGACGCCGATCTCCTCTGGCTTCCTCACCATGAAAAATTCTCACATGCCGCCCCAAAGCGGAAAGCCGAACACCTGGCCGGACGCATCGCCGCCGCCCATGCGCTGAAGGCGCACGGCATCACGGCGGTACCGGGCACCGGCAGCAGCGGCGAGCCGCTGTGGCCCGCCGGGTTCAGCGGCAGCATCAGCCACACCTCGCGCTGCGCGCTGGCGATGGTGGCAACGAACGCCCTTACGGGCATTGACTGCGAGATCATGCTTCCCGCAGGCGAGGCTGAAGAGATTAAGGATGGCATTATCGGCCCCGCCGAAGAGCCCCTGCTGCGCGCGGCGGCGCTGCCTTTTGCCCTGGCCCTGACGCTGGCGTTCAGCGCCAAAGAGAGCCTGTTTAAGGCGCTTTACCCCACGGTCGGCGAGATGATGGGCTTTGACTGCGCCCGCGTCACCGCGCTGGACGACGAGAGCCTGACGCTGGCCCTCACCCGCCCGCTCGCGGGCTTCAGGGAGGGCTTCACGTTCCGGCTGCCCTGGCTGCGCGAGGGCACTATGCTGATCGCGCTGCTGCACTCTGCTCCCGCCGCTTCGCGCTGAGGCTGGTCGCCGTAAAGGTGACGATAAACACCAGCGCGAACAGCACCACGATGGTGGGCGCGGGCGCGCTGTCAATGTAGAAAGAGAGGTAAACGCCGGTAACGCAGGTCAGCATCGAAATCCCCGTTGCCGCCAGCAGCGCAGCGTGAAAGCGTCGGGTCAGAAGCACGGCAATCGCGCCCGGCGCAATCAGCAGCGAGATCGACAGAATTATGCCCACTGCCTTCAGGGTCGCCACTATCGTCAGCGAGACCATGCACAGCAGACCGTAGTGCAGCCAGCGCGTGCGCAGCCCGCTGGCCTGAGCCTGCTGATAATCAAAGCTGAAGAGCAGAAAATCGCGCCACTTCAGGCCAATCACCAGCGCGATGCCCGCCGCCACGATCCCGCTTTGCAGCATGTCCATATCGTTGATCCCCAGCATATCGCCAAACAGAATGTGGTCGAGATGCACCTCCGGTTTTACCGCGATGTATAAAATCAGCCCGACGGCGAACATGCCGGAGAAGACGATCCCCATCACCGTGTCCTGCTTGATGCGGCTGTTGTCCTTCAGGTAGCCCGTCGCTACCGCGCAGAACAGACCGGCAACGAACGCGCCCAGCGCCAGCGGCAGGCCCATCATCCACGCCAGCACCACGCCGGGGAAAACGGCGTGGCTCATGGCGTCGCCCATCAGCGCCCAGCCCTTGAGCACCAGAAAAACCGACAGCAGCGCGCAGGGAATTGCCACCACCAGCGCAATCAGCAGCGCGTTGTTCATAAACGCAAACTGGAAGGGTTCAAGGAGCAGCGGAATCATGGGTGTGCCTCCAGCGCGCGCCTGCGGCTCGCCAGCAGCCCGTGCTTAGGGGCAAAGACGAACGCCAGCAGGAACAGCAGGGTCTGCGCCACGACGATAATGCCGCCGGTCGCGCCGTCCAGATAGTAGCTGGCCCACGCGCCGAGGAAGCTGGTGATGCTGCCAATCGCGACGGCTATCATCAGCAGCCGCGGAAAACGATCGGTCAACAGCCACGCGGTGGCGCCCGGCGTCACGACGAGGCAGATCACCAGAAACGCCCCGACGGTTTGCAGCGCCGCGACGGTAGACACCGCCAGCAGCGTAAAGAACAGAATTTTTAACCGCTCCGGGCGCAGGCCGATGGCCCGCGCGTGGTTCTCATCAAAAAAGGTCACCATCAGATCTTTCCACTTCACCAGCAGCACCAGCATCGACACCGCGCCGATGATCGCCAGCTGGAGGATATCGGCCGGGGCAATCGCCAGAATGTTGCCCAGCACGATCGTCTGAATATTCACCGAGGTCGGGTTAAGGGACACCATAAACAGCCCCAGCCCGAAAAAGGAGGAGAAAATCAGCCCGATAATGGCGTCCTCTTTCAGGCGGCTGCGCTGGTTGAGAAACAGCATGCTGCCCGCGGCCAGCCCGCCGGACAGGAACGCCCCGAGCGCGAACGGCAGCCCGAGCATATAGGCCCCCGCCACGCCGGGGACGATGGCGTGCGACAGGGCATCGCCGATTAACGACCACCCTTTGAGCATCAGGTAGCAGGAGAGAAAGGCGCACAGGCCGCCGACCATGGCAGACACCCACATCGCGTTCAGCATGTACTCATAGCCAAACGGCTCAAGCAGCGCGTTCATTTGGCCTCCTGACGGTGGGTGACAAACGGACGTTCGTCATCGGTGATGATGCGATCTTCGGAGCCACTGAGCACCACATGGCGCAGCACGCCGCTGAAGGCGCGCTCAAGGTTATCCGCGGTGAAGGTGGTCTCCGTCGGCCCGCTCGCCAGCACCGTGCCTTTAACCATCACCGTGTAATCGCAAAACTCGGTGACCGAGCCCAGGTTATGCGTCGACACCAGCATGGTTTTACCCTCGTCGCGCAGCTCCCGCATCAGGCTGATGATCCTGGCTTCGGTTTTGACGTCCACGCCCGTAAACGGCTCGTCGAGCAGGATCACCTCGCCCTGCTGGGCTATCGCCCGGGCCAGAAAAACGCGTTTCTTTTGCCCGCCGGACAGCTCGCCGATTTGCCGGTGGCGCAGCTCGAGCATATCAACGCGCCTCAGCGCGTCGGTGACGATCTGCCTGTCGAGAGCTTTGGGTCGACGCAAAAAGCCCATGTGCCCGTAGCGGCCCATCATGACAACATCCTCAACCAGCACCGGAAACGACCAGTCGACCTCTTCGGACTGCGGGACGTAGGCGACCAGGTTCTGCCGCAGCGCCCGATGCGGAGGCAGCCCCTGAATAGTGATGTCGCCGCCTGACGCCCGCACGAAGCCCATCACCGCTTTGAACAGCGTGGATTTGCCCGAGCCGTTAACCCCCACCAGCGCGGCTATCGATGCGCCGGGCACGCTGAACGACGCGTCGCGCAGCGCGGTGTGGCCGTTGCGGTAGGTTACGGTCAGATCGGTGACGACAATCCCCTTCGGCATAATTACTCCTTCATACCGTCGTTAATGCCCTGCACCAGGGTGCGGGTCGTGACGTTGAGCAGGTCGAGATAGGTTGGCACCGGACCGTTTGCCGCGCTCAGGGAGTCAACGTACAGCACGCCGCCGTAGTGCGCCCCCGTTTCCCGCGCCACCTGGCGGGCGGGCTTATCGGAGACCGTGCTTTCGCTAAACACGGCCGGAATGCGATGTTTTTTCACCAGGTCGATGACCTTGCGCACCTGCTGAGGCGTGCCCTGCCGATCGGCGTTGATCGGCCACAGGTACAGCTCCTTCATGCCCAGATCCCGCGCCAGATAAGAAAAGGCGCCTTCGCTGGTCACCATCCAGCGCTTGTCTTCCGGGATCGCCGCCACCTGCTTGCGCAGCGGTTCGAGGGTGGAGGTGATCTTCTGCTTGTAGGCTTCAGCGTTGCGCTGATAGGTCTGCGCGTTCGCCGGGTCGTACTTCGCCAGCGCGTCGCGGATGTTGTCGACGTAAATCAGCGCGTTATCGGGAGACATCCACGCGTGGGGGTTCGGCTTGCCGTCGTAAGGCCCTTCGGAGATGCCCATCGGGGTGATGCCCGTCGTCACCACCGCTTCGGGCACGCCGCTCAGGTGCTGATAAAACCGCTGAAACCACAGCTCGAGGTTCATGCCGTTGGACAGGATCAGCTGCGCCTTCTGGGCGCGCTTGATGTCGCCGGGCGTCGGCTGATACTCGTGGATCTCCGCGCCCGGCCGGGTGATCGAGGTGACGTCTGCGGCGTCGCCCGCCACGTTTTTCGCCATATCCGCAATGACGGTAAAGGTGGTGATGACCTGAAATTTTTCGGCGGCCCGCGCGCTGGCGGAGGCCCCCACCATAAGCAGCGCGCTCAGCAGCAGCGTTTTCAATCCTTGCATAGGGTGCATCGCAGAAGTCTCCTGAAGTGGTTAAAAACATATCGAAATTAGCCTTAGCTATATTGTATAGCACAGGCTATATTTAAATGAAAATAGTTATCATTATTGATTTTTGGCGCAACGGGTGACGCTGCGCGAAGCTGGTGCCGCCGCCCCGCCTCTTTTGCCAACGTGAAGTTTGTTCATCTTCAGTGAAATTAAATCACTGTTCGCCGCCCGGTGACTCTGACATAAATAACGTAATGTTATTAACCGCCAGCAATATCGAGAATATTGTTTTATAGAATCGCGTCAGATTTTATATGAGAGACCGGGATACCCTATTACGATGAATAAAGCCTTTGCCTTCACCATAAAAACGCTTCGTTTTGATGAAGACTATAACCCTTCAAAAAATACGCGTATTACCACCAACTTTGCGAACCTGGCGCGCGGAGAAAGTCGTCAGCAAAATTTGCGTAACGCCATTTTGATGATGAACAACCGCTTTAACTCGCTGGCGCAAAAGGATAATCCGAACGGCGATCGCTACGCCGTGGAGCTGGATATTATCTCTGCCGAGGTGGATATAAACGGCAACGGCGAAACCTTCCCGGCCATTGAAATATTGAAAACCACCGTTCTCGACAGGCAGACGAACGAGCGCACTGAGGGCATCGTCGGGAATAATTTCTCTTCCTACGTTCGTGATTACGACTTTAGCGTGCTGCTGCCCGAGCATAATAAAAACCGGCACACCTTCAGCCTGCCGGAAAATTTCGGCGTGCTGCACGGCAATTTGTTTAAGCATTTCGTTAATTCGGATGAATATAAACGCCATTTTTCACAGCAGCCGACCATCTGCCTGAGCGTGTCGAGTAAAAATGTCTACACCCGCACGGGCTACGTGCATCCGGTGTTAGGGGCTGAATACCAGCAGGATGCGCCCTCGCTCACCGATCTCTACTTCAGCAAGATGGGCCTGAAGGCTCGCTTCTTTATGCCGGAAAACAGCGTTGCGCCGCTGGCCTTTTACTTCGCCGGTGACGTGCTCAACGACTACAGCCCGCTGCAGCTGATCGGCACCATCAGCACGATGGAGACGTTCCAGAAAATCTATCGCCCGGAGATTTACAACGCCAACTCCGCGGCGGGCGAGCGCTATCAGCCGAGCCTGGCGAACCCGGATCACTCCCTGACGCGCATTGTTTACGATCGCGAGGAGCGCAGCCACCTGGCGGTTGAGCAGGGGAAATTTACCGAAGAACACTTCATTAAGCCGAACAAAGCGATTCTCGAGCAGTGGTCTGCTCATTACGCGCGCTGATTCACCGAATTTACAGGGTCATTGATTATGAAAAAGCTATTACCGACGTCCACCGCGGGCAGCCTGCCGAAACCATCATGGCTGGCGCAGCCGGAGACGCTGTGGTCGCCGTGGAAACTGCAGGACGAAGGGCTCATCGAGGGCAAACAGGATGCGCTGCGCCTGTCCCTGCTGGACCAGCTGCAGGCGGGGATTGATATCGTCAGCGACGGCGAGCAGACGCGCCAGCACTTCGTCACCACCTTTATTGAGCACCTGAACGGCGTCGATTTTGAGAAGCGCGAGGTGGTGAAAATCCGCAATCGCTATGACGCAAGCGTGCCTACGGTAGTGGGCGCGGTGTCGCGCCTGAAGCCGGTTTTCGTTGAGGATGCAAAGTTCCTGCGCAGCCAAACCGCGCAGCCGATCAAATGGGCGCTGCCCGGCCCGATGACGATGATCGACACGCTGTACGACAGCCACTACAAAAGCCGCGAAAAGCTGGCCTGGGAGTTCGCCCGCATCCTCAACCAGGAGGCGAAAGAGCTTGAGGCGGCGGGCGTGGACATCATCCAGTTCGACGAGCCCGCGTTTAACGTCTTCTTTGACGAGGTGAACGACTGGGGCGTCGCCGCGCTGGAGCGCGCCGTCGAAGGGCTAAAATGCGAAACCGCCGTGCACATTTGCTACGGCTACGGCATCAAGGCTAATACCGACTGGAAAAAAACGCTGGGCTCGGAGTGGCGTCAGTACGAAGAGGCATTTCCGAAGCTGCAAAAATCGAGCATCGACATCATCTCGCTGGAGTGCCAGAACTCACGCGTGCCGATGGATTTAATTGAAATCATTCGCGGGAAAAAGGTGATGGTCGGCGCAATTGACGTGGCGACAAACGCCATCGAGACGCCGGAAGAGGTGGCGGCCACGCTGCGCAAGGCCCTGCAGTTCGTGGATGCCGATAAGCTCTATCCGTCCACCAACTGCGGCATGGCGCCGCTGTCCCGCGGCGTGGCGCGCGGCAAGCTGGCCGCGCTGAGCGCGGGGGCAGACATTGTGCGCAGGGAGCTGCTGGGGAAATAAGGGCAAGATTCACGCCGTTGCAAAGGGGGCCAGATGGCCCCCTTTCGCGTATTTCCGCCTGCGGGCAGGTCAACGGTAGGTCATGGTAAATGACGCCGTGGCGCTCACCGAGCCTGACCGCGCATTCGCTGAGGTCATGTAATACGCGGCCCTGAAGGGAATATTAACGACCTCTCCCGGCGAGGTGGTCGTGCCGTATTTAATTAACTTACCGAACTGTACGGGCGCATCGTTATATTTCAGCTGAATGCCCAGACCTTGTGCCGTCGAGCTGCTGTTTAACCCCAGCACGCCGTTAGCGGGATCGGCAAGCGGGCTGACGTTATCCAGGGTGACATTCACCGCGGTCTGCGCATCGCAAATCAGCGGTATGGAAAACGCCACCGGATTCTGGGTGCTGCCCACGCCGTTAAACTTCGGCAGCAGCGCAATCCCCATATTGATATTCAAATTCTTATCTTCAATCTGGCAGGAGGCGGTGCTGATATTGATCGGCGAAAAGAGATATTTATACAGCGGCAGGCGCTTGACGTTATTACTGACCGGCGTGCTGTACTCCATATTGATCGTCATCGCGGGTATTGAGCCCGTCGCCGGGGTGGTGCTGGTTTTGATCAGCTCGAAGGTATCCGTGAACGTTGATACGCCATCCTGGAGGATCCCTCGCCGCCAGCTCGCGTTATTGAGGTTCATCCGGGTGACAAACTCGCTGCTTTGCGTGGTGCTGGAAAAGTTCTTCCAGCGGATGCCGATGCCCGGAACCTCCGTCGCCCGCACGTTGGCCAGCGGCGAGGCGCCATAATCCGCGTTCGTCCCGGAGAGCTGAATAAACCACGAGCCATCGTAGCCAATTTGCTGTCCCTGAGGATCGCACGTCATGGGGTTACTGGTGACGATCGTCGCCAATACCGTCCCAACGGGCGCATCCCGCTGAACGACGATATTCTGCTCAACGTTCACCGCCACGTCGTTTGCGGTGCAGAGCGCAAGGGCGTTCCAGGAGAGCGCGCAGCATGCAGCGGCCGTCGCGATTTTTAATCCGGTGGACATCATACGTTCCTTCCTTTTAGGTGAGGCGTAGGCCTTCCCTCACAAAAGTCATCATGCGCGTCAACGCAGTAAGAAATTTAACGACACGCCGCGGCGGTTCGCTGAATTTTCCCCGGTAGGGCATTCAGGGTTATTCTGGCGCGGCAGGTTTTCGCCCCCCACCGTACCGTTAAGCCGTCGCCGTCGTTCAGGCCGCTCATGTAAACCTCGCCGTCGCTTCCCACAATGCTCATCGCATCGCTACCGCTGAGCGTGACCATCGCGCCAAAGGGCACCGGCGAGTTCTGATAGCGCAGCGTGATTAAGGCCCGGTACCCGGTTCGCGCGTTGAACGTCGCGCGCACCACCGCGCCGCGCGTCGGCACGACGTTGACCACCGACTCGGCCACATCCACGTCCGGCCCCAGCGAACCGGTGTCTATCGCAATCCGGTTTTCCTGGTAGGCGCTGGCATAAGGCACCACCGCGTAGCCGCGCCAGTCCGTTTTAACGCCGGGGTTGTTGCGTACCCGCACGCCGGGCGCGCCCTGCGCTTCCAGCAGCACAACGGTATCTCCCAGCGGCTGCGAGAAGGTCACGCCGTGCTCATGGCCGACGATCCCTCCCTGCAGGCCAAAGTTCAGCTGGCTGTTTTGTCGGCTATGGTTATAGCCCGCGCTCACGGTGCCGTAGCCACCCTTGTAGGTTCCACTCAGGGCGCTTCTCGACTCCCCGCCCGACGAGGTATAGCCCTGCTGGACCAGGTAGCTCAGGTTGTTATCGGCGAGCGCGGTGCCGCTCAGCCCCACCTGATGCGTTTCAGGACCGTTCTTTTGCATATTCACGCTGTAGCTGGCCCAGCTTTGCGGCAGCCATTTGCTCAGCGGCACCTGCAGGCTAAAGGCCAGGATCTGGTCCTTGCGGTCTTTGCCCGGCGTTTCGCTGTAGGTGTAGCCGAGCGAGTAATTGATATCGCTGATGCTGGTGTTAAAGCCGGTGCTGACGTTGCGCTCATAGCCCCGCTTGCCCCAATAGTCCTGCTGATAGGCCGAAATATAAAAGTTTCCCCAGCTCTGCAGCGACTGGCTGAGGTTGAGCTGCAGTCGGCTGCGCTTGTTGTAGCGCTGGCTGCTAAATTCATTCACTTCCTGAAAGGTATAAAACCCTTCCGTCGAGTAGCGATAGCTGGCGAGCGTCACCGTGGTGTCGGTGGTGGCCACCGTTTTCGAATACTGCACGCGATAGGACTGCCCCCGGCTGCGGCGCTTTTTCTCATCATCGAGCTGGCTATCAGCAACGGTAACGTCCGCCGACAGCGAGCCAATGTCGCCAAAGCTGAGGCCGGTACCGAGCACGCCGGAGGTATAGTTGCTCGCCCCCAGAACGCCGCCGTACAGCGTGAGGTGATTGGAGAGGCCATAGGCCAGCGTGCCGAGGCCGAATGAGGGCGTTTGCGCGCCGTGCTTCGTGGTGCGGTACTCCCCGGTGCTCAGCGCATACTTCACGCGCCCTTCCCGCAGCATGACCGGAACCGCAGAGAAAGGCTGCACGAAATGCTGGACGCTGCCGTCGGCTTCGGTGACCACAATGTCCAGATCGCCGCTCGCCGACGTGGGATAGAGATCGCGAATTTCAAAGCTGCCGGGCGCCACGTAGGTTTGATAGACCGTATAGCCGTTTTGCTTCACGGTGACCGTGGCGTTGGTGCGGGCGATCCCCCGAATGATGGGGGCGAAGCCGCGCATGCTCTCCGGCAGCATGGTGTCATCGGAAAAAACCTGCGCCCCGCGAAACATCACGCTGTCAAACACGTCGCCGGGGGTGCTGGTTTCCCCCACCTGGAACTGCCCCCTCAAAAACTGCACGTCGCGGCTCAGGGTGGTATTCAGCGACGAAAACGACTGTTTTCCGTTGTTCTTCGTCGCGGTGCTGTAGTTGCGCAGGCGCCACGGCCCCACGTTAATGCCGCTTTGCAGGTTGGTGTAGAGCTGGTCCTGCGTCTCGCCGCTCCGGCTCCAGCTGCGCGACCCGTTGATGCTGTAATTGACCAGCAGCGCAGAAATGCCCTGGTTCCAGAGCGCCGGATCGACGGTGCCGCGCGCCCGCGCGTTAAGCGCCGATTGCGGGATGGAGATATCCAGCCTCTGCCGGTCAAAATCCAGGCGGGCGGTGGCATCCGGTATAAATGCGCCGGGATCGGTAATAATGGTCTCGCCCGGCAGCATCGCTAATTCGGGAAAGGCTTTAACCCTGACGCCGAGCGACTCCAGCTCGCCGCGGTTAAGCTCCGGCGCCAGCCCGACGCCGTTTACAGGTACAAAAGAGATATTTTCCGTTCGGATATAATTTTCATTGAGCCAAATTTCCACCCTGTAGGTGCCGGGCAACTGCTCGCCCCGCTCGAAGCGGCCCAGATCGATCTCCTGGGACGTCGAGTGCGTTTTTTCAAGCGCATCGGCCATAAAATAGAGATCGCCCGCGGCTGCGGGAAATACGCCCGAAATAAAAAGCGCTATCGTCGAAAGTCGACTGACGCGGTGAGGCCACGAGCCAGAGAAAAAACCATATCGAGAATAAGAAACAATATTCACTTTGCTTACCTGCGCGAGTGACATAGCGTGTTGTTAATATTTTTTATTTCAGCATCTGGCGCTTTTCTGTCGTTACGCCACCAAAATCATTTATGGCTTTCCACGCCACCTGCCCTCCACTCCCGGCCACCGTTACGGAACTCAAGGGCGAAATCATGGGCGGCTGCGCGATCGTTTTATTGCCAACCGTTAATGAATAAAGAGAAACGTAGAACGGCGTCGGATTCGCTATCACCAGACGGTCGCCGCGCGGCTCAAAGGTTAATTTCGCCCATGCCTCAGCCGCGTTTTCCGACGAGAGGGCCGCAGGCCGGTAGAAAAGCTTCATGCGCGTCTTCACGGCAATAAGCAGACGGTTTTCATCTGACCGGGTCATGGAGGGAATAGACTTTACGTTAAGCCAGAAAACGGATTCGCGATTTTCAGGCAGCGGCTTCTCGCCGGTATAAATGACCCGCAGCGTATTTTCATGGCCACCGTCGAGGCGAAACAACGGCGGCGTGACGATAAAAGGAACCTGCTCCTTCGAATTTTCGCTTAATTCAACCCATGACTGAATTAAATAAGGAACAGCATCCTTGCTGTTACTCACAGGAAGTGAGGCTTCGTTTTCAGCTCCATTATAAATTAAGCGCGTTCCGCCAACGGTGATGCTGGCCTGTCCAGGAATGGAGAGCAGGCAAGCGCCTAATAATACAATCGTTCGAATAAGTTGACTCATCATACTTCCCCGATATTCCGGCAGGAAACAACGGGGCGCACCTTAGGTACGCCCGGCGTATTACTGATAGGTAATGGTAAAATCTGACGTTGCGTTTGCCGTGCCCGCCACCACGGCAGCCTGCGTCGCCTTGTATTTCGCCACGAAGGTCATCTTGTTGCTGTTGGCGGGCTCTTCGCCTGCGCTGGTGTCGAGGGTGATGCTCTTAGACTGGGTCGCCAGCGGGATCGCGGTGATGCCGTCCTCTTCATAGAACGCCACGCCGACGCCTTTCGCCGTTTGACCGCTGTTCAGCGCAAGAATGTTGGTGTCGCTGCTGTCCGCCGTGCCGTCAAACTTCACGGAGGCAGAGGTGACGGCCGCAGGGCAGTTGTTCAACACAATGCTGAAGCGGGTTGCGGCAGCAACGGCCCCGGCCGCGTTAAACGAGCTCTTAGGAATTTTGCCGAGGTTAACGGTCTGGTTCGCCGTGTTGGTATCAATCGTACAGGCAGAATCCAGAATGGTGCCGGTAAAATTGATTTGTCCGTCGGCCGCGCTGGCGGCAAACGTTATTCCAGAAACGGCTGCTGCCGCGACCATATTTCGAATGACACTGCTTAACTTCATTTGCATAGCTATATATCCTCAGGATTGAAGGTATCTGCGCAAAATTCGCTTTTGCGCAGGAAGAGCGGAACTGTGCCGCTAAATTAATTTTTTTCGTTCGAGGCGGTAATCAGGCGTGGTTTTGCTATGAGCACCTCAGGCTTTGCGATGATAAAAGTAAAATAAGCTGTTTCATTTCCAGACCATTGCCTAACGCCAGTCGATTTCTGACATAGTAATTTTTGTTAATTTCGTATTTATTTTTAATTCGACACTGGCTCGTCGATTTGTCATAAACCTTCAGAAGAAAGTTTAAATGATCGTCCGATAGCCGCGTCGACAGCCTCTGATACAGCACGTCTTTTAATACGCAGGGGTTTTCAGTCGCCCGATGCTTAGAGGCGCGCTCGCACAGCTGCTTGAGATCCTTAAGCGTGGTGACAAGGCGGAAGAATTTTAAAAATCCGTTCTCCGCATTATCCTCGGGCGCAATAAAATAGGTAAGGCGCAGTAATCCTCTCGCCGCAAGCCGGTAATAGAGCCAGCGGATATTCTCGCTACTTTCTCCAATGGTATCGATGAGAATGTAGGACTTATCCAGAATGGTCGCGCTGACTAAAAACTCCAGCCGGTTATCAAAATAAAATATTTCCCTGCTGCCTGAGTTCAATGATTTAATTGCCTGCCTCATGGCAAAGTTTCGGGAGAAAACTAATAGCGCCGTCAAAATTCATTCCTTTTGAAATTTATCATCGTCATTGTGAAGAAGGTTTGACAACATATATGCGTTCTAACGAACCGCGGTCGATTTTGTACGCTTTCCCATACGCTCTTGTAAAAGGGTACCGTTCAAAGCCCACGGTATTAAACGCGTTCTGAATTTTCTTCATCATGGACAACAAGTAGGATTTCGAGCACCGGAGTCCATAATCGTCGAACACGTGGATGATGATGTCATTATCGTAAACAATTTCGTTATCCATCCCCGCCAGGAGATACTCGAACAGTCTCGCTTTCGTCGTGCCGAATCTTTTAATACGTCCATTCTTGATGTTGATAAGCGTTCTGGTTGAAAGCCGATACTCAAGATGATGGAAAATCGTGTATCCATACAGAAGCTCGTCAGAGACAAAAGGCACAAAGACTCCTTAGAAGTTTATCGTTCTCATTTCCATGTCGGCGTCTTCTCCATTCGAAAGGGTTTCGGTGTTCATCTGATGCACTGAAATGTTATTAAAATGGAGAAAATGTGACAATGAGACTAATTTATTAAAGCAAATCACTACCATACACACTCAATGCGACACAAAAATCCACTTAACATGTTTTATTAAGTTTAAAAACACAAATGTTGCATTTATGTTTTTTATAACCGCATTGCGAAACAAAAAATTCACATCAATATATCTATCTAAAATTTACGTATGATTAGTAAAAAAACCTACAAAAAATAAACATTATTTTATAATCAATGAGTTACAAAGATATCCCAGCCCTGTTAAACCTAGTCTTAATAGGGTTAATTTAGGATTTTTCATGACATCTTTTGCGATTTTCCCAAATGAAAACTGACAAACGCTGAACCTTCTTTACACTTGAAACATTCCAGGCGCTTCCAAAAAGCACATTAAAACTAACAAATTCAATCAATTGAATTAAAACCCCTTCCCAGATCAATTTTCTCAACGCAAATTAACAATAATCACCGCTGCATCACGCAGGTAAAAAAAAGGCAAGGTTGACTATCAACCTTGCCCGCAGAGGAACGGAAAATGTTTGAAGGGAATCAGGTATCCGGGAACATAACGCTATTGCCCGGCGCTTCCCTGTGGAGGTGAATAAAGTTCAGGTGGCGCTCGTACTGGTCGAGAATGTCCGTGATCACCTGCTCTTTGCTGTAGTCCATCAGATCGTTACCCTGACTTCCCTCAAGCAGGAACGTCTCGAGCCGGTAATAGGTCGATTTCCCGCTGCGCGCGCGGTAGGTAAACCCGGGCACCGAATACTGCTGCGGCCAAATCTGGTAGACAAAGTTTTGCTCGTCGCCCATGTGCACCAGCAGATCCAGGTGCCCCAGATTCTCGCCCTCGTCCGGCGGCAGGCTTTTCAGCTCGACGTAAGCCCCGCGCAGCTTCAGCTCCTGCGCCACCTCCTCCATCGCCGGGTAGCAGACCGTTTCCATCATCTGCCTGGTGTAGCGCGTGCCGGGGTAGTTCATCAGGCGCGAGAGGCGCTTTTTCCAGCTCAGGCGGTCCTGCAATCCCAGCGGGCGCGGGGCGGTATCGCGGCTGGCGCTTTCGCGGCGATAGTCCTCCACCTTGAGCGATTTATACAGCCCGGCCATCACGAAGAAGATCACGAAGCTGAACGGCAGCCCCATAATCACCGTGGTGTTTTGCAGCGCCGAAATGCCGTTGGTCATCAGCATGCCGAGGGTCAGCAGGCCGATGGCGACCGACCAGAAGATGCGCAGCCAGTTCGGCGCGTCGCTGTTGATGTCCTTCAGCTTCGAGGTGAAGTTGCCCAGCACCAGCGCGCCGGAATCCGCCGAGGTGACGTAGAATAGCAGGCCGGTGATGGTCGCCACCGAGGCGCTAAAGGTAAACGCCGGGTACTGCGCCAGCAGGCTGTAGAAGCCGCGCTCCGGGTGCGCCATCGCTTCCTGAGCAAACCCCGCATTGCCGTGAATGATCTCGTGCAGCGCGCTGTTGCCGAACACCGACAGCCACAGCAGGGTAAAGGTGAACGGGATAATCAGCGTGCCCATCACGAACTGGCGGATGGTGCGCCCGCGCGAGATGCGCGCCAGGAACAGGCCGACAAACGGCGACCATGCCACCCACCACGCCCAGAAGAACAGCGTCCAGCTGTTCATCCACTCAACCGGGCGATCGAAGGCGAAGCTGTTCAGCGTCATGCCCATAAAGCGGTTCACGTAGTCGCCCACGTTGAGCACCAGCGCGTTGAGCAGGAACGAGGTGTCGCCCATAAACAATACGAACAGGATCAGGCCCAGCGCCAGCGCGACGTTCAGCTCGGAGAGCACGCGGATGCCCTTGTCCACGCCGGAGGTCACCGAAATGGTGGCAATAATCACCGACAGCGCAATCAGCGCCGCTTTCGCCGCCATTGAATCCGGGATATCAAACAGCACGCTCAGCCCGTAGTTGAGCTGCACCACGCCAATCCCCAGCGTCGTCGCGATACCAAAAATGGTGCCGATCACCGCCGCGATATCCACGCTGTGGCCAATCGGCCCGTTAATTTTTTTGCCGAAGATCGGGTAGAGCGCGGAGCGGATGGTAAGGGGCAAATTATAACGATAGCTAAAGTATCCCAGCGCCATCCCCATCAGGGCGTACATCGACCAGCCGGTTAAGCCGTAGTGGAACAGCGTCCAGACCATCGCCTGGCGCGCGGCCTCCATCGTCTGCCCCGCCCCTTCCGGCGGCTGCATATACTGGGTGACCGGCTCGGCCACCGAGAAGAACATCAGGTCGATGCCGATGCCCGCGGCAAACAGCATCGCCGCCCAGCTCAGCAGGCTGAACTCGGGCTTGGACTGCTCCGGCCCGAGCTTCACGGAGCCGAAGCGCGAGCACGCAATGCAGACGACGAAGACGATGTAGAGCGTCGCCGCCAGCAGGTAGTACCAGCCGAAGGTCTTCGACACCCAGTTCAGGGTGCGCCCAATCCACTCGGCGGAAAAATCACGAAAGAAGATCGTCGTCAGGGAAAACAACAAAATCAGCCCGGCGGAGGTGTAAAAAACGACCGGGTTGATTTTGTCTTTTTCTCTGTCTTGTGAAAGGTCTGTCATCCAGTATCCCCACTGTTTTTGCAACTATTAAAATCCAAATCCGCAACAATTAAGACACATTTTATATTGAACGTCCAATCAAAAACCGCTTTAATGTATTACCAACGCTGATGAATGGAGTGGCAAAAATGCCCAAAGTGGGGATGCAGCCGATCCGGCGCAGGCAGCTTATCGACGCCACGCTGGAAGCAATAAATGAAGTGGGAATGCACGACGCGACGGTCGCGCAGATCGCCCGTCGGGCGGGCGTTTCCACGGGGATCATCAGTCACTATTTCAAAGATAAAAACGGCCTGCTGGAAGCGACCATGCGCGACATCACCGGCCAGCTGCGCGACGCGGTGCTGAACCGTCTGCACGCCTTACCGCACGGCAGCGCCGAACAGCGTTTGCAGGCAATCGTCAGCGGCAACTTCGATGAAACCCAGGTCAGCAGCGCGGCGATGAAGGCCTGGCTGGCCTTCTGGGCGAGCAGCATGCACCAGCCGATGCTCTACCGCCTGCAGCAGGTCAGCAGCCGCCGCCTGCTGTCGAACCTGGTGAGCGAGTTTCGCCGCGAGCTGCCGCGCGAACAGGCGCAGGAAGCGGGCTACGGGCTCGCCGCGCTGATTGACGGGCTGTGGCTGCGCGCCGCGCTGAGCGGAAAACCGCTGGACAAAACCCTGGCCCAGTCGCTCACCGGCCACTTTATCAGCCAGCATTTACCGACCGATTAACCGAGGAGAAATTATGTCCCGAATGGCAGAACAGCAGCTTTATATCAACGGTGGTTATACATCGGCCACCAGCGGTCGCACCTTCGAGACCATCAACCCGGCCAACGGTGAAGTCCTGGCGACCGTACAGGCCGCCGGGCGCGAGGACGTCGATCGCGCCGTAGAAAGCGCAAAACGCGGGCAAAAAATCTGGGCGGCGATGACCGCCATGGAGCGTTCGCGCATCCTGCGCCGCGCCGTGGATATCCTGCGCGAGCGCAACGACGAGCTGGCGAAGCTCGAAACCCTCGATACCGGTAAAGCGTTTTCCGAAACCTCAACCGTCGATATCGTCACCGGCGCGGACGTGCTCGAGTATTACGCGGGGCTGATCCCGGCGCTGGAAGGCAGCCAGATCCCGCTGCGCGACACCTCGTTCGTCTACACCCGCCGCGAGCCGCTGGGCGTGGTGGCGGGCATCGGCGCGTGGAACTACCCGATCCAGATCGCCCTGTGGAAATCCGCGCCGGCGCTGGCGGCGGGCAACGCGATGATCTTCAAGCCGAGCGAAGTGACGCCGCTCACCGCGCTGAAGCTGGCCGAAATTTACACCGAAGCGGGCGTGCCGGACGGGGTGTTTAACGTCCTGCCGGGCGTGGGCGCGGAGACCGGGCAGTTCCTCACCGAACACCCGGGCATTGCCAAAGTCTCCTTCACCGGCGGCGTTGCCAGCGGCAAAAAGGTGATGGCGAACTCGGCGGCCTCGTCCCTGAAAGAGGTGACGATGGAGCTGGGCGGCAAATCTCCGCTGATCGTCTTCGATGACGCGGATCTCGATCTGGCGGCGGACATCGCCATGATGGCCAACTTCTTCAGCTCCGGCCAGGTGTGCACCAACGGCACCCGCGTGTTCGTGCCCGCAAAGCATAAAGCCGCTTTTGAGCAGAAGATCGTTGAGCGCGTGGGCCGCATCCGCGCGGGCGATCTGTTCGATGAAAACACCAACTTTGGCCCAA